>Ga0157371_10001851_pt1 | contig 21245 bp, 16 predicted proteins | sample C45metaG_FD_113462 | JGI IMG/M metagenome (GOLD analysis project Ga0157371, IMG submission 113462) | Corn rhizosphere microbial communities from Kellogg Biological Station, Michigan, USA - C4-5 metaG | ecosystem: Host-associated > Plants > Roots > Rhizosphere > Soil | place: USA: Michigan...
CCCCCTTTATCGCTCTGGGCCTGACGCCGGCCGTGGCCCAGACGCCCGACGAAGCCGCATTGCTCACGATCTTGAAAGCGGCGCTTGGCAAGCGCGATGCGGCCGTATAAAGACCCCGTCTCGCGCGGGCTGCTTCGTCCGTCGCAACCGGGCCGCTTTAGCTCAGCCGGTAGAGCACATCATTCGTAATGATGGGGTCAGGTGTTCGAGTCACCTAAGCGGCACCACCTTTTCCTTGGACGCGCACAGCGTCGGATAAGGAGCGCCGGGCGTCGGCGACACCCCTGATAGTTGAATTCGTCACTATCAGCACACGTATGATCCCCTAAGCGGCAAGCTTTGGCTTGACGGCGTGGGCGTTTTGGGGCCTTGGCACGCCATTAGTCTGTCCGTAGGCCCAAATGAACGACGCAGTTGATCCCGTAGACATCGCCATCGGCGGACGCATCCGCACCCGTCGTGAGGAACTTCGCATCACTCAGGCGCAACTGGCCGCCGGCGCCGGCGTCACCTTCCAGCAAATTCAGAAGTACGAGCGGGGCGTCAATCGCGTCTCCGCCGCCCGTCTTCTGCAGATCGCCTCGGTGCTGAAGTCGACCGGCGCCGCCCTGCTGGGCGAGCTGGAGACGGCCGAAGGCGACGAGCTTGCGCTGGCCGCCCCTGGCGTCGCCGAACTGCTGGCCGCCTTCCGCGGGATCAAGGACGCTGATCAACGCGACGCCCTTCTGACCGTGGCCAAGGGCCTGCGCGGCTGATCAAGCGCGGTTGCTGACGCTCTTCAGCAACTGCTCCACCTCGTCCCGCCGATCCGACGGCGCGTCCAGAGCCGTGCCGGCGAGCCACGACTGAATGGCGCCCAGTGCGCGCATGTCGCGGCCGTCCGAACGACCGGCGTCGGTCAGGCTCTGGCGAATGATCTCGATCATGCAGACCGCCTCCACCGCCGAGCTGGGCGCATGATCCAGCAGGGTGGTTTCGGCCGCCTCCATCGGCGCCAGGTCCAGCTCGACCAGCAGGTTCTCGCCGCTGGCCGATAAGGATTGCGATCCGACCTGCTGGGCCAGATTGGCCGTCTCAAGCCACGAGCGGAACAAAGGCATGAAGGCGGTGGGGGTTTGGGTGTTCATGGGACTGTGACCTTGTGTGGCGCGCGAACGGTCGCGGGCCGTGATTTGGGATGGGCGTAGGGGGCGGCGCGCGCCTCCCAGACGCCGAAGAGGGCGAGGAGCAGGAGTTCGAACCAGACGACCATTCGGGTCGATACGATCGACCAAAGGAGCGCGTCGGAACCGGCGATGCTGGCCAGATGGGTCGAGACCGCGATGAGCTGAGCGCCGGCCGCCAGAAGCAGCCACCATCGGTCGTAACGAAGAGCCAGACCGACCAGCAGACAGAACATGGACACCGACAGGATCGCCACCCCCCACCGGAAATGCCCGATGAACAGGTGATCGACCAATGGCGTGCCCCAGTTGAGGACGACCAGAGCGACCAAGGCGATCCGCTCCGGCATACGACCTTTCCAGAGCAGAATCGCCATGACGCCGTAGGTCAGACACGCCAGAAGCAAGGACAGCGGCGACCCCATTCCGACCGTAGCGATCAAGCGGCGACGGCGAGAACCGGGGCAAACCCGGTGGGTTTGACCGTCTTGTCTTCGTGCGCACCGTCCATATGCCAGCCGACCTGATGGTCGTCGGCGACCTGGGCCAGCTCGCCATGACTGGCGATGACTGCGCCGCGAACCTCGGTGAGATGGTTCAGGCCCCGAACCATACTGGCCAGGGCTTCCTGTCCGACTTCTGCCGCCAGGCGCGCCTCGACCCGACCTTCCAGCGCCGTCTGGACCAGTCGACAGACCTCGATCATCGCCTGATCGACGGCGTGTTCGGCGGTTCTGACCTGTCGCGCCACACGGACGCCGACGTGCATATTCTTCATTGGCTCATCTCCCGTTAAGCCGTTTGGTCAGCGCATTTCAGCGGGAGCGAGCCGGTCGAAAAGGGATGGAACCACCATGCCCGCCGTCACGATCCCGATGGCGAACAGAAGCGCGATGGCGGCGCCGGCGACGATGATCCCCACCTTTGCCAGAGCGCCGCGGGGCGGCGCCGGCAGAGGCCAGGACTTCGTTCGGTCGGAAACCGCATCGCCCAACTGTTCGGCCGACGTGGGATCATTCAGCGGATGGGAGTGGTCGTTGGGAATGAGTATCGACGCCTCTGAGTAGTCGATACTCAGCCGGCGCGCCGCCAGTTTTCGGTCTGAAACGCCCAGTTTGGCGTAGGCGCGATGAAGGTGGTTGCCGACCGTGCGCGGCGAGATGCGCAGGCGCGCGGCGATTTCCTTGTCCTCGAGACCTTGGCCCGCCAGGCGGACGCATTCGCTTTCTCTCGTCGTCAGGCCGTCAGGCATGGGAACCCCCTGACGCCTGTTTACTCTAAAATGAGGGGGAGTCAGCCGATATGCTTACGCCGCAAAGCAGTTTCTGGCGGCGTGGCGTCGCGTCAGGTCACTTGAACATATAAGCATATCTTTATATGTCTGTCGGTCTGACACTGACAGGAGCCTCTCTTGGCCGCTCGTTCTTCCTTCCTCTTTACTTCGGAAAGCGTTTCCGAAGGCCACCCCGACAAGGTCGCGGACCGCATCTCCGACACGGTCGTGGACGCCTTCCTGGCCAAGGATCCCGAGGCGCGCGTGGCGTGCGAAACCCTGGTGACGACCCAGCGCATCGTGCTGGCCGGCGAAGTCCGCGCCACCCAGCCGGGCAACACCAAGGAAGAGAACGAAGCCTTCACCCAGAGCATCATCGACAGCCTGGAGCCGCTGGTCCGCGCCGCGGTCAAGGACATCGGTTACGAGCAGGACGGCTTCCACTGGGAAACGGCGGGCTATTCCTGCTTCCTGCACGCCCAATCGGCCGACATCGCCGTCGGCGTCGACTCGACCAATGAGAAGGACGAGGGCGCGGGCGATCAAGGGATCATGTTCGGCTATGCGTCGAACGAGACGCCGGAGCTGATGCCGGCGACTCTGCAGTACAGCCACAACATCCTGAAGCGTCTGGCCGAGGTTCGCCACGCCGGCGGTTCGCAGTTGGAGCCGGACGCCAAGAGCCAGGTGACGATCGAATACCAGGACGGCAAGCCCGTCCGCGCCACCTCGATCGTCCTGTCGACCCAGCACGCCAAGGGGCTGAGCTCGGAACGGGTCGCCGAGATCGTCAAACCTTATATCCTCGAAGTGCTGCCGGAAGGCTTCACCGACGAGAACACCGTCTGGCACATCAATCCGACCGGCATCTTCGAGATCGGCGGGCCTGACGGCGACGCCGGCCTGACCGGCCGCAAGATCATCGTCGACACCTACGGCGGCGCAGCCCCGCACGGCGGCGGCGCCTTCTCGGGCAAGGATCCGACCAAGGTGGACCGTTCGGCGGCCTATGCCTGCCGCTATCTGGCCAAGAACGTGGTCGCAGCCGGTCTGGCCGACCGCTGCACCATCCAGATCTCCTACGCCATCGGCGTGGCCAAGCCCCAATCGATCCACGTCGACCTGCACGGCACGGGCAAGATTTCCGAAGCCGTTCTGGAAGACAAGATCCTGGACCTGATCGGCGGCGCCACGCCGCGCGCCATCCGCCAGCACCTGGGCCTGAACAAGCCGATCTACGCCCGCACGACCGCCTACGGTCATTTCGGCCGCGAGCCGGATGCGGACGGCGGTTTCAGCTGGGAAAAGACCGATCTGGTCGATCAGCTCAAGGCGCTGGCCTAAGTATCGGTCGTCTCAACCGGAACCGCTTCGCAATCCCGGTTGAGACGCCAGCCCTTCCTGCATCAGTGGAACCGCATAGCGGTCCCACTTCAATCGCTCGCAGGTTTAGAAACGCGCGTTGACGCTGAGCTGGAACGTGCGGCCAACCGTGCTGACGATAGCGCCAACCGCCTCCTCCTCCCAGCGCTTGTTCGAGAGGTTGTTGACGTTGAAGCGAAGATCAACCGCATCAGTTAGCTCGTAGCCGACATACAGGTTGTACAGCGCGTAGCCTTTGCGCTCGAGGTAAGCGTTTTGCTCGATCGTCGCAGGCACCGCTCCATTGAAACGGATCGTGTCCGAGACCGTGGAAAAGTTCAGGCTGGTGGAGAGTCTCTTCAGCGAGTAGCCGATGGTCGTGTTGCTCTGCCATTTCGGCGTGCCGATGCTGCCAAGGTACTGCTCGGTGTCTCCCGGAAGACCCGTCCCGCTAAAGCTCGACTCGTAGATGCGGTAGAGGTTGCTATTCACCGACAGCCTGCCCCAGTCGCTCGACGACCTGAACAGCTCCGCCAGATTGAAGCGATAAAGCACGACGATGTTGGCGGCGCGCAGGTTGGTCTGCGCCAGGTTCAGATATGTCGACTGCCAACCGTCACTGACGCTGAATGCGCGGCTGGGATTGGGCTCCGTACCGGAGGTGTAACGCGGAACCGAACTGCAGGTATTCAGGCCGAACTGAGCGTTGTTGTCTGGGTAGGACGCGGAGTCATAGCAGTAGGTCAGAAGCTGTTCCGCTGACACGCGGGTCAACTGATCCTTCAGTTGGATGTCGATGTAGTCGAACGACATCCGCAGGTTCGGTACGAAGCGCGGTTCAAGCACCACGCCCGCCGTCCAGCTTTCACCGCGCTCCGGCTTCAGTTCCATGTTGCCGAAACGGGCGCCCAGCACCGATGGCGTGCCGGGATTGAAGGTGCTGAGGAAGGTTTCGGCCTCGGCGTTGGTCGATGCGTAGCCCGCCGCGCGAACAGCGGCGATGCAGTTCGCCTTGCGCGTCGCCGGGTTCAGGCCCGAGTTGATATTGCCGACAGCGCAAGGGTCGCTCATCGAGGTGAACGACGCCTGACCGCCCAGGAACAACTCCACGCCGTCCGGCTGGCGGATCGAGCGGGTGACATTGCCGCGGAAGGTGATATCCCGGATTGGTTGGAACGTGGCGGCCAACGACCAGATCTTCGAAAGTTCGCCTTCGTAGGTCGGGCTAATGGTCGTGCCCAGTTGGTTCACGTATGTCGATGCGTTCCCGGTCTGTTTGGACCAGCGAACCGCCGAGTTGATTTCCAGACGTTGCGCGAACGGCAGGTTGAAGCCATTGCCAAGGACGGGGACGTTCACCTCGACGCCGTATTCCTGCGCCTCGGTCTCGTACTGAGTGGCTGAGATCGCCGCCGACCGCGTGCGGCCGTAGCGTGAAATCTCGTCGACCCAGTAGTCGTTCTTCGTGGTACGGCGTTCGGCGGCGAGCGCCACGCCCAGCGGGCCGCCCGGCAGCTGGAACAGATCGCCGGTCACCGAGCCTTGCAGGAAGGTCTGGACGTTCTCGAAGGCGTAGAATTGCTGAGCGGTGACGTAGTCTTTCGCCGCCTGCGTCATCTGGCCGTATCCGAAGGGATTCAGCGGCTGGCAGCCGTCGATCATCGCCTGGGTCACGACGGGCGTGAACGGCTGCTTGGCGACCAGGCCATCCGACCGCGGAGTGTCGGCCAGATTGGTGACGATCACCGACGGACTCTTGCCAAGATAGGCGGCGGGATTAGTTTTGGCGCGACAGGTGATGGCGCCGCTACCGTCGCGAACGGTGTCGATCGCCAGCAAATACTCTAGGTCACGGATGCCGGTGAAGTCGACCTTACCATCAGCCTTGCCATAGGTGTAGGACAGATCCCAGGTCCAGTTGCGCTGAAGAAAATCGAAGTCGCCCTTCAGGCCTTGTGCGAAGTTACCGATGTTGGTGACGCCGCGCAGCCGGTTGTCGCCCAGGATGTCCTGGTTGGTGCGCGACATGATGAAGTTGTTGGCGGTGTTGACCGCGCCGCTGTTACGCAGCAGTTGCTGCGACGTCGCACTCAGGTACGGGTTGTTGATGCTGACCAAAATGCCCGAAGATTCGGTTCCGGCCGAGGTCACGGCATTGCCCGGCGCGCCATTGCGCGGCAGGACCGTTTCAACGGTCGAATAGATGTTCTGGCTGTAGGCCTGAATCCGATCGTTGATATCGAAGGTCGCGAAGACCGTAAAGTTCTTACGCGTCTGCGCATTCTGGACCAGACTGTAACGGCTGGTGTTATTGCCCTCGATTCCTGGAGCGACCCCCAGAGTTCCTTGGGCGTCTGGTGCGATATTGGCGAAGGACCAGTTTTCGGCCTCGCCGCTGGCGTTGAACCTTACCGGCTTGGCGATGAAAGGGAACAAAGCCCGAGTCGCCGGATCCGTATTCGCTACCCGCGGAATGTTTGAGTAAAGCGAGCCGACAATCAGGTTGATATCGGTGTTTGGGTTCTGGGCCAGATACTCGCGCAGGGTCGGCAACTTGCTTTGCAACACGTTGATGGCGAGCGTGTTTTGTTGGGCGGCGGTCAGGCCGGCGGGAGGCGTTACGCCGTATCTGGCGAAGACCGACGCAGCCGTGACCCCGGTCGGCAACGATGTTGGCGCAAAATTGGGGAAGGTGCCTGACGGCGCGCTAGTGAAGTAGAGACCGTTGCCGGTGGGAATGCCGGGGACCAGTTGCGACGTCGAACTGACCGAACCCGTCGGCAAAAGACATGCCGTCACTCCGGCGATCGTCGTCGGACAGGCTGCGGTAGCGGTCGATGGCGTGAACGCGATACCTGACGGATACTGTAGCGAGTTGCGCGCAAAATAGGCGTAGGCCGTAGACGGCAGGCCATCGTCGGTGTTGCGCAGGAAGGCGCCGTTATTCAGACCGCTGACGTCGATGGCCGCGTTCGCTGCGAAGTTCGGGTTACGCTTGGAACCGTTGAACGCATTGGTCACAGCAGTCGCGGCGTCGAGCGTCCACGTTCGAGCGTCGGCGTAAAAGGCGTCGGTTTCAGTCTGCTCGAACGCCAAGGTGAGGTTGGCCCGGTCCCCCATCAGGTTTTGACCGTGAATGGCGCTCAAGCTGTAGCGATTGGCGTCGCCATGGGCAGAGGTCCGGGCAGAGACGCGCGCCTCGCTGCCGACGTACTTGTCCTTGATGATGTAGTTTATCACGCCGGCGATCGCGTCCGAACCATAGGCGGCGGCGCCGCCGACGGTCAGGGTGTCAACGCGGTCGATGAGCTGTGAGGGAATGGCGCCGAGATCAACCTGGGAGCCCGCGTTGTTGCCGGTTACGAACAGCGTCGCCGCGTTGCCCGACACCTGACGCCGTCCATTGACCAAAGTCAGGGTGCGCTGGCTACCGAGACCTAGCAGATCGGCGAAAGCCGTGCCCAGGCTGGAGGTTTGACCGCCATTGCTTCCGTAAGGGCTGGCGCCAGCAGAGACCATAGGCTGGCTCAGCACTATGTCGTAGGCGTTGTTAAAACCGCGCTGAATAATCTCTTCCTTGGTGACCTGCACGCCAGGAATTGTTCCGTCAAACTGCGGGCGCTTGATACGCGAGCCTGTAACAACAACCTCCGTCACGGTTGTTGGATTTGGTGCAGCGTCTTGAGCATGCGCATTAGCGCCGCCCAGCACGGCCGTCATCGCTACACCCGTTAGCAAAGCAATCTTCATCTTAGTTCCTGAATACCCCCATCCGCATTCGCGGTTCACAGATAGCTGACACAGGAAAGACGCGTTTTGGAGCAAAATATGCCTCTAATTGCGACAAGATGCGCCCGCGTCACATTTTTGCACTACAATTGCTTTCTTCTCGCCATGATTTTACCCAGCGCCACTCTAAGGCGATGGAGAGATTGAGGGGATGAATTGTAGGGAAGATTATTAAGGGCTGTCGTTTGGAAACGTGCTTAGCGGGGCGCATCGTCTGAAGCCCAAAGCACATGATCTCAGGTCGAAACAGAAGGTCACGCGCCACGACTCGTTTCTAAAATGCAGTCGGGAACGACCTCGCCGTCGCCGTCCTCGCAGCTGTCGCTCCATGGCGAGGCCTGTCGCCATCCCGCCTCAAGCGTCTCAGTTGGCCTGATCGATGGTCAGGCCGCGCACGCCCGTCAGATTGGCGTCGGTCAGATCGGTCTGGCGGGTCTGGGCGCCGTGCATCGTCGCTCGTCCCAGGTCCGCGCCGACCAAGACCGCGCGCTTCAGATCCGCGCCCGACAGATCCGCGCCACGCAGCACCGCGCCGGTCAGATCGGCGGGCATCAAGCGATCGGCGGCGATCAGAAGCGGCCCCAGTTGGGCCTCGCGCATGTCCGCCCCGTTCAACCGAGCCCCCTTCAGACGCGCCCCGCGCAGATCGGCGCGACGCAGTTTGACGGATCTCAGATCAGCATTCTCGAGCTGGGCGCCCTGCAGCTGCACCCCCTCCATGTCCAGGCCGTAGAAGACCGCGCCCTTGGCCGACAGGGCGGTCAGATTCAGGCCCGTGATCGACTTCAGCGGACGCAGGTCGACGCCGTCGAAGACCGAAGGCTGGCCCTCCGACCCGCCGGTCTCGCACCAGCGCGCGTGTTCGCGAAGCATTTCGGCGGCCGGCATCCGGTCCACGGATTCGCAGGCGGACCTGTTGTCGGTCAGCGCCCCTTGCATGTCCGCGCCGTCCGCGCGCCACAGGGTCATCTTGCAGCCGACCAGGATGGCGTCGCGCAGATCGGCGCCCGACAGGTCCGCGCCGGACAGGTCGGCCCCGGCCAGGTCCGTGCCGCGGAAGTTGGCCTGTTTCAGATTGGCTCGGACCAGTTTGCAGTCCTTCATCACCGCGCCGGAGAAGTCGGCCTTCATAGCGATGACGCCCGACATCTTGGAGCGTTGCAGATTGGCGCCGGACAGATTGGCGCCGACGGCCTCGGTTTCTTCGCGATGACGCGGCTCGATGACCTTGAAGCCGAGTTTGGCGTCGGCGGCGGCGATGGTCCCTTCGCGCAGGTCCGCCTCGAACATGTCGGCCCCCGACAGGTCCGCGCCACGCAGGCAGGCGCCGCGCAGATCCGCGCGACGCAGGCTGGCCTCGGCCAGGATCGCGTCCTGCATGTCCGCGCCGAAGAAGTTGGCGTTGTCGAGCTTGGCGCCCGTCAGGTCGCAACCCTCCAAACAGGCGGCGGCGAAGTCGGCGTCGGCGAGGTTGCGGCCCTTCAGGCTGAGGCCCGACAGGTCCATCCAGGCGAAGACCGCACGGGCGCCGCCGGGACGCGCCTGAAACAGCCGGTCATGCCGGGCGCAGACCAGGTCCAGTTCGGCCTGCGTCAGGCGTCTTCTCACGATGGGTTCAGCCGCCAGCGCCATTTCGACACATTGCGCCGTCTGACTTAAGAAACCCTTGAACGACAGGCGGTTGTCAGGTGCTGAGCAGGCCCTGCGCGTCCAGCGCCTCGGCCAGCTCGCCGGGGCCGGTCCACAGGCGCGTATAGCCCGCTTCGCCCAGACGTTTCAGCTCGGTGACCAGATCGGCCTTGGGCGAGGCGACGAAGCGGCCGTCGAAGCCGACGCCGTCCTCGCTGATCCGCACCATGGGCCGTCCGGTCTCCAGACGATGCAGGAAGCCTTCGCACAGGGCCGCGCCTTCCTCGCACATCAGGCCTGTCTCGACGGTAAGGCCTTTCGCGCGCAGGCGTTCGGTGCCGCGTCCGGCGGCGAACGGTGACGGGTCCAGGCAGGCGATCACGACCCGCGCCACGCCCGCCTCGGTCAGGAAGTGGGCGCAGGACTTGCGGCCCGAAGACCGGGCGCCGCACGGCTCCAGCGTGACATAGACGGTCGAGCCGACGACATCCGCGCCGGCGGCGGGCACGGCCTGCTCCTCGGCGTGGGGACGACCGCCCGGCGCGGTGGCGGCCTGGGCGATCACCCGACCGTCCTTGACGATGACGCAGCCGACCGCCGGATTGGGCCAGGTCTCGCCCATTCGGGCGGTGGCCAGGTCTATGGCCTGGGCCATGAAGGCGCGGTCGGCGTCGGTCCAGCTCATGCGACGGTCGGCAGCGCTTCGGCGCGGGCGGCGTCGAGGTAGCGGGCGGCGATGGGCTTCAGGTCCGCGTCCAAGTCGATCTCCAGCGGATTGCCCGTGGGGATTTCGACGCCGACGATCTGATCGTCCGGCACGCCGAACAGCAGTTTGACGATGGCGCGCAGGGAGTTGCCGTGGGCGGCGATCAGCACGTCCTCGCCCGCCTTCAGGCGCGGCGCGATCTCGGCGTCCCAATAGGGCTTCACCCGGTCCAGCGTGGTCTTCAGGCTTTCGGTGTCGGGAATGGCCTTGCCGGCGTAGCGGGGGTCGGCGTTGAAATCGAACTCGCCCCCGGGCGCCAGCGGGGGCGGCGGCACGTCATAGCTGCGGCGCCAGACCTTGACCTGGTCCTCGCCGTGCTTCTGGGCCGTCTCGGCCTTGTTGAGCCCCGTCAGACCGCCATAGTGGCGCTCGTTCAGACGCCAGTCCTCGATCACCGGCACATCGGTCAGGCCCGCCGCCTGCAACGCCAGGGCGCCGGTGCGCTGGGCGCGCGTCAGGACCGAGGTGAACATCACCGCCGGCTTGAACCCGGCCTCGGCGATCAGCTCGCCGCCGCGACGCGCCTGGGCCTCGCCCTCCGCCGTCAGATCGACGTCGACCCAGCCGGTGAAGCGGTTCTCGAGGTTCCACTGGCTCTGGCCATGGCGGAGCAGGATCAGGCGCGGCATTCGGTCGGTCCTTTGGGAAACGGTCTTTCGGGGTAGGACGCCCTCCGAAGTCGGTCAAGGCTCACCGAGACAAGCCGTCGCCCCGCTTGTCGCACCGGGTGCACGGAGGTAACAGTTGAGCGATGTCAGACCGACTGTTCTTCCCCCTGGCGCTGGGCGCCGCCGTCGTGATGATCGCGCTGGCGACCGTCTGGCCGTAAGGCGGGCCGCAGCCCGCCCCCAATCCCTTCGCCCTTGTCGCCTAGAACAGGATCTTGCGCAGATTGATGCGGAAGACGCGCCCCTGCGGGTCCAGATAGTCGCGCTGATAGTTGACCGGCGTCTGACCGTCGCTGCTGGTCACCGAGACGCGGTCGTCAAAGATGTTCTGAACGCCGAAGCCGATCCGCGTGCCCTTCAGGAACGGGAAGCGCTCGACCCATGACGTGCGTTGGGTCAGGTCGGCGAAGGCGAACAGATTGACCGTGGTCCGGCCCGAGAAGTCCAGATCGGGCGAACCCAGCGCATCGCCGTTGACCGTCGTGCCCGAGCGCCAGTTGGCGTTGACGAAGGCGCCCACGCCGTTTCTGGACAGGCCGGTCTGAAGCTGGACCTCATGGCGCGACTGACCGCCCGAGCCGGAGATGGAATCGCCGTCCAGCAGATCCAGCGGCGCCAGACCGTCGCGAATGGTGACCTCGTCCTGGACACGCCAGGTGTGGGTCAGCGACAGGTTGAAGATGCCTTGGCCGGGCTGCATTCCCGATCCACGCCCGCCGCGCATCCGCCCGCCGCCGCCGGGGCCGCCCGGTCCGCCCGGTCCGCCCATCATCATTCCGCCGCCGCCCGGGCCGCCACCAGGACCGCCGCGACCGCCCGGACCACGACCGCCCGCAGCCGCTGGGTTCGGCTTGCCGAACGGGCGCGAGAAGTTGAAGCCCCACTGAACGTCCTGCTGCTCGCGCTTGAAGAAGTTCAGCGGACGGGCGTCGATGGACACCAGATTGCCGTCGGCGTCGCGCACGAACCGATCCGGCAGGGCCGCTTCCAGATCGGGCGTGATGGCTGGGAAGCTGGAGATTTCATTGTCCGCCTCGGTGCGGGTGTAGGCCAGGTTCAGGCGGAAATCCTTGTCCGACACCGGCTGCCAATTCATGCCCAGCTTCAGGATGCGCCGATCCTCGGCCTGCAGATTGGGATCGCCGCCGGTGATGCGGTTGATCTCGACGGTCTGGCCAGTGCGGAAGTCGAAGACCGGCGTATTCGGCGTCGACACTGTCGGGTCGTTCAACTGCTGGACCGTCGGCGCCTTGCCCTCGTCGGAATAGTTGGCGGAGAAGGACAGCCGCTCGACCGGCGACCAGTTCAGTCCAGCGCCAACCGACGACACGCCGCCGAAGTCGGACAATTCCTGATAGGCTAGGTTCAGATTGGCCGACAGGTCGCCGATCTTAGGCAGGACGCCGCGCTCGACGTTGGAGATCGGCAGGTCGAAGTTGGCCTGGACGCTGCCCGAGTTGCGCGACTGCGACCGATCCACGGCCACGCCCGAACGCAGGCTCTCGGAATCCAGCGACTGATAGCCAGCCCCGACCTTGAAGGTCGAGGTGATGTCGCCGGCCGGCAGTTCATAGGGACGGCCGTTCAGCACCAGTTCCGCCGTCGCCGTCTGGGCCACGGAGTTGGCGGTGTCGCGCGGTCTCACCACGGCCCGGTCAGTCAGATCGCCGAACGGATTGACGGTCAGATCGCCCTCGATCAAATCCCGCAGCGCATCCGCATCGACGCCGCGCCCCGTCGTGGTGTCGGTCTCGACGCGGCTGTATTCCCCCGTCGCCGTCCAGCGCCAGTCGCCGACATAGCCGTCGAACACCGTGCCCAGTTCGGCGGTGCGCGTATCGGTCTTGCGCGTCAGGGCGCCGGGCAGGTCCAGATAGCTGAACAGGTTCACCTCCTGGCCGGTCGGCGAGAACGGATTGGTCCCCGGCACGGTCAGCTGAACATTGGGCAGGCCCTGGTAGCTGAAGCTGTTGGAGTCTTCCACGCTGCCGCTCAACGTCATGCCGACCTTGTCGTTCAGGTCATGCTTGTAGGTCCCCGACACCGACAGCTCGTCCGTCTTGGGCAACAGGGTGCGGTAGGCGTTGGCCAGTTCGCTGTCGCCGCCGGCTGTCGTGCTGCGGTCGATGTCGCGCTCGGTCTCAAACAGGGTGTTGGAGGTCGTGCCGTTGATATCGACAGACCAGCGGTCGGAGCCGGCGATGCGCAGAACGTTGTTCTCGCTGGCGGTGGTCGTGCGACCGCCCTGCTCCGGCCGGCTGACGTTGACCGAGGCGGTCAGGGACTTGAAGTCCGCCTTCAGCACGATGTTCACCACCCGCTGATTGGCGCTGTAGCCATAGGACAGGGCGGTCTCTTCCGGCAGGACGTCGAACCGCTCGATGGCCTCGGGCGGAATGCCACGGATCTCGCGGAAGCCCGAGATGCGGCGGCCGTTGACCAGGAAGACCGGAGACCCGCCCCGCGCGCTGCGGGTCTGGGCCTCCAGAAGAGTGATCAGCTCGCCGATGTTGGTCGCGCCGAACGCCTGGATCTGGGCGGAGTCGTACGAGACGATCGGCTCCTGTCCGCCCAAAGCCACGCCGCGCCGCGCCGCCGTCACCTCCACGTCCGGCAGAACCACCGTCGGCTCCTCCTGCTGGACCTGCGCCTGGGCTTCAACGGGCTGGTCCTCGTTGGTTTGAGCCTGAACAGGCTGAACGACACCGGCGGCGGGGGCCAGCGCAAGCAGGAGAAGCGCGGTCTGGGTCATGGAACGATGATCCGGGAGATGATTTCAGCCCTTGTCAGAACGGGACAAACATGGCCGTAAAACGACACAATTCATGAACAAAGTGAAAGCGTTGCATGCTTTCAACACGACACAAAAACCTGCGACGGAAACTTCGCTAAAGCGCGTTAAAGCTTGTTGGGTCGCATTCTGAACTCGGCGGGCGAGACGCGCCCTTTGAACCCGGTCCTCGCCCAACCTCGGAGTCCGGCGATGCAGACTCCGCGTTGACCGCTCCCGGGCTTTCGGCTATAGGCCCGCCCTCTTGAGATTTCCGCGCCGTGGACGTGTGCTCCACGGCGTTTTCCGTTCGAAGGTTTGACATGGCCAACAACCCCGGCGCCCGCAAGGCGATCCGCAAGATCGAAGCGCGTACCGAAGTGAACAAGGCGCGCCGTTCGCGCGTCCGCACCTATCTGCGCAAGTTCCAGGAAGCTCTGGCCGGCGGCGACGCCGCCGTCGCCAAGACCGCTTTCGTCGAAGCTCAATCGGAGCTGATGCGCGCCGTCTCCAAGGGCGTCGTTCACAAGAACACCGGCTCGCGCAAGGTGTCGCGCCTGGCCGCCCAGCTGAAGAAGCTGTCGGCCGCCTGAGCCAGAATTAATCCAACAGCAGACGGAGCAGCTGTCGCTGTTTCGTTGTGGGATTATGAAGCAATATCAACGCCGAAGGAGCGCATGCTCCTTCGGCGTTTTGCATTGTGTCGCTAAGGTGCAATTTTGAAATCCGCACTCGTCGAGCGGCAGTTCGTCGAAAATTCCAAGCAGGATCAGGGTTTGGCGGAGTCAAACAATTTAACTGCGAATCGACCAACGAATCAGCGTTGACCCACCCGGCTCGCGGCGTAAGTTTTGGCCTCTAACGCACTTCCATCCCAGCACGGATGAAGACGGCGCGAGGCCTATGTTTCGCGTCGGCGGGAGATGTCTGTTCAGAGGTTCGACCCCGTCCGAAAAGCATCGCTTTTCGGCGCAGGAGAAGTCGTCCCTGAACCATCGCCCTGAAGCTGCGGAAGGTCGGATTTGGTTTTGGACTGGGCGGGCAAAGATGGTTGGGGGCGCAACGGCGATGGCGGGCGGAACGAAGACGTCGGGACTGACGGATCCGGACCGCATCTGGAGCGAGGCCTCTCTGCGCCTGCGCGCCGAGATCGGCGACGGCCCCTTCTCGTCCTATATCGCCCCGTCGGCCGTCCGCCTGGACAACGCCGGCGGCCTGATCCTGGTCACTCCCACCGCCTATGCCCGTGACTGGGTCCGCAAGAACGCCCTGCGCCGCATGAACGAGCTGTGGCTGGGTCTGGACGGCCTGTCGCGTCGCCTCGAGGTGCGCTGCCGCGCCGAAGTGGGCTCGGCCCCGCCGGCCTCGGCCGTGTTGTCAGGCCACGGGGCCGGCAATGTGGTGGACGCCGCGCCGCGCCTGGCCGCCTTCGCCTCGACGCCCCAGATCGCCCCCGCCGCCCCCATCAGCGCCGCCCATATCAGCGCCGATGGCGCCCGCGCCGTGCGCGCCGCCGGCCTGCAGGACCGCCTGACCTTCGACAGCTTCGTGGAGGGTCAGGGCAATGCCTTCGCCCTGGCCATCGCCAAACAGGTGGCCAGCTGGGCCGACGGCCACTTCAACCCCGTCTTCTTCTGCGGCCCCTATGGCTACGGCAAGACCCACCTGCTGAACGCCATCGCCTGGGAGGCGCAGCGTCTGCGCCCCGAGGCCAAGGTCGTCTATCTGACCGCCGAACGTTTCCTGTCGACCTTCGTCAAGGCGATGCAGGACCGCTCGACCGCCGCCTTCAAGGAAAGCCTGCGCTCGGCCGACATGCTGCTGCTGGACGACGTCCAATTCGTGGGCGGCAAGACCTCGACCCAGGAAGAACTGCTCTCCACCCTGACCGCCCTGATCGAGGACGGCAAACGCATCGTCTTCTCGGCCGACCGTGCGCCCATGGCCCTGACCGAGGTCGAGCCGCGCCTGCGCAGCCACCTCGCCGCCGGCCTGACCTGCCCGGTCGAGGCGGGCGACCGCGAGCTGAAGATCGCCGTGGCCCAGAACCGTCTGAAGGCCCTTTCGGCCCTGGGCGTCGTCCAGGGCGAGGCCAACCCCGAAGTCCTGGCCCAGCTGGTGGACCGCACCCCCGGCTCGATGCGCGAACTCGAGGGCGCCGTGAACACTTTGGCCGCCGCTGCGGGCGCGCGCCTGTCGTCGGTGTCGGTGGACGAAGCCTCGACCCTGCTGGGCATGGCCATGCGCGGCGGGCCCGAGCGCCGCATCACCGTCGATGAGATCCAGAAGACGGTCGCCGACCACTTCAACATGAAACAGGCCGACCTGCTGAGCGAGCGCCGCACCCGTTCGGTCGCCCGCCCGCGCCAGATCGCCATGTATCTGTGCAAGCAGCACACGACCCGCTCCTACCCCGACATCGGTCGCCGTTTCGGCGGGCGCGACCACACCACGGTCCTGCACGGCGTGCGCAAGATCGAGGAACTGATGCCGCAGGACGATCAGATCGCCCGCGACGTCGAGGCTCTGACGCGCAAGCTGCGGGGCTGATTTCGAGCGGCGAGTGACGCGTGGCGAGTGACGAGTGAGGAGAAACTGTCTCTTCCTCCTGAGTTGCCCCCAATATCCACGCGCCACTCGCCACTAACCACGCGCCACTTCCTTGCAGCCCGCGCCCAATCGGCTAGTGTCCCAAGTCACTTAACCGCAGCCGCCTTGCGAGTCGGCCGCGCCGGGCGAGACGACATGCAGCTGACCATCGAACGATCCGCGCTCCTGAAGGCCCTGGGCCACGTGCAGAGCGTCGTCGAACGTCGAAACACCATTCCGATCCTGTCCAACGTCCTGCTGAGCGCAGGCCGCGACCGGCTGGCCTTCGCCGCCACCGATCTGGATATGGAGATGGTCGACGAGGCCGAGGCCCAGGTTCAGGTCGAGGGTCAGATCACGGCTCCCGCCCACACCCTGTACGAAATCGTGCGCAAGCTGCCGGAAGGCGCCGAGGTCTCGCTGCTCTATTCGGGCGACGATCCGCGCCTGGTCGTCTCGGCCGGCCGGTCGCGCTTCAACCTGCCGGTCCTGCCGGCGGGCGACTTCCCCGTCATGTCCACAGACAGCGCCGGCGCCGCCTATGTCCTGCCCAAGGAGGATCTGGCCCGCCTGATCGACAAAACCCGGTTCGCGGTCTCGACCGAGGAAACGCGCTACTATCTGAACGGCCTTTATCTGCACACGGTCGCCGAGGCCGGCATTCCGCTGTTGCGCGCCGTCGCCACCGACGGCCACCGCCTGGCCCTGGCCGAGACCCCGGCGCCTGAGGGCGCGGCCGGCGGCCCCGGCGTCATCGTGCCGCGCAAGACCGTGGATCAGGTCCGTCGCCTGCTGGACGACGCCGGCGGCCCGGTCGAAGTCACCGTCTCGGCCCAGAAGATCCGCTTCCAGATGGGCGAGGCGTCCCTGACCTCCAAGGTCATCGACGGCGCCTTCCCCGACTATCTGCGCGTCATCCCGCGCGGCAACGACAAGCAGGCCGACATCGACAACGCCCTGTTCGCCAAGGCCGTCGACCGCGTCGCCACCATCTCGGCCGAGAAGAGCCGTTCGGTGAAACTGGCGTTCGACAACGACCGCGTGAAGCTGACCGTGCGCAACATGGAAGCCGGCCAGGCCGAGGAAGAGGTCGAGATCGGCTATTCCGACGAACCGTTCGAGATCGGCTTCAACGCCCGCTATCTGCTGGACGTCGCCGGCCAGATCACCGGCGAAAACGCCGCCTTTCGTTTCGCCGACCCGGCCTCCCCGACCCTGGTGCTCGATCCGGGCGATCCGGGCGTTCAGTATGTGCTGATGCCGCTGCGGGTCTAGTCAGTGGCGAGTGATTAGTGACGAGTGGCGAGCAAGATTGGGTTCGCATTGACTCGCCACTCGCCACTCGCCACTCGCCACTTGTGATCACCTCCCTCACCCTCACCGATTTCCGCTCCTATGGGAGCGCGCGGCTGGACCTCTCCTCCGGGCCTGTGGTGCTGCATGGGCCGAACGGGGCGGGAAAGACCAATCTCTTGGAGGCGATCAGTCTCCTGACCCCCGGCAAGGGGCTGCGCGGCGCGACCGCCGCCGAGATGGGGCGGCGCGAGCCGGGCGAGGCGACCGGACGCGCCTGGGCCGTCATGGTCGAACTGGACGACGAGACGCGGCTGGGCACCGGCGTTCAGACGGCGGGCGCCGCGCGGCGCATCGTGCGGATCGACGGCGAGACGGCCCAGCCGGGGCGGCTGCTCGACTATCTGCGTCCCGTCTGGGCGACGCCGGAACAGGACCGGCTGTTCTCGGACGCGCGGGCCGAACGGCTGAAGTTCTTCGACCGGCTGGTCTTCGCCGCAGACCCCGACCACGCCGCCAGCGTCTCCGCCTATGAAAAGGCGCTGCGCGAGCGGCTGCGCCTGCTGAACGACGCCCAGGACGGGCGTGAAGCCGACCCCGTCTGGCTGGACGCCCTGGAACTTCGGCTGGGCGAGGCCGGGGCCCGCGCCGCCCTCGCCCGCGTCGCGGCCCTGCACGCGCTTCAGGCCGCCATCGACGCCCGCAGCGATCGTCCCTTCCCCCAGGCCGACCTGGGTCTGGACGGCGCCGCCGAACAGATGGCCGAAGCGGGCGCCGAGGAGGACGAGATCGCCGCCGCCATCCGCGAGGGCCTGGCCAAGGCCCGCGCCCGCGACGGCGCCGCCGGCCGCTCGCTGTTCGGGCCGCATCGCACGGACCTGACCGCGCTCCACCGCGAAAAGCAGCGTCCCGCCGCCGAGGGCTCTTCGGGTGAGCAGAAGGCCTTGGTCCTGAACCTGATCCTGGCGCAGATCGCGCGGCTTTCGGATCACGCGGCGCGCCCGATCCTACTGCTGGACGAAGCCCCCGCCCACCTCGACGAGGCGCGCCGCACGGCCCTGTTCGACGAGATTACGGCGCTGGATCTGCAGGCCTTCATGACCGGCACCGAACGCGACCTGTTCGCCGGTCTGGAAGGCCGCGCCCAGTTCGTCCGCGTGGCCGGCGGCGCGCTGGAAACCGACTAGGCTCTAATCGCGGAATTCCTCGCTTTTTCGCCGGAATTTCCTATATGTTGCGGGCTTCGGCGCGGTGCGACTCCGCCGCCGATTCGAGCGCTCCACGCGGCGCTCCATCCCCGTCCCGGTCGGGACTTCAGAGCCAATGACTTCATGACCGATCCGATTGCCGACCTGCCCGAATACGGCGCCGATTCCATTAAGGTTCTCAAAGGCCTGGACGCCGTGCGCAAACGCCCCGGCATGTATATCGGCGACACCGACGACGGCTCGGGCCTGCACCACATGGTATATGAGGTGGTCGACAACGCCATCGACGAGGCCCTGGCCGGCCACGCCGACCTGGTCCAGGTCATCCTGAACAGCGATGGCTCGGTCACCGTGACCGACAACGGCCGCGGCATTCCCACCGGCATCCACGAAGGCGAAGGCGTTTCGGCGGCCGAGGTCATCATGACCCAGCTGCACGCCGGCGGAAAGTTCGACCAGAACTCCTACAAGGTGTCCGGCGGTCTGCACGGCGTGGGCGTGTCCGTGGTCAACGCCCTGTCCGACTGGCTGGAGCTGAAGATCTATCGCGACGGCAAGGCGCACCAGATGCGCTTCGAGCGCGGCGACACGGTCAAGTCGCTGGAAGTCACCGGCGACGCCCCCATTCGCGAGGACACCGGCAAGCCGCTGAGCGGCACCGAGGTCACCTTCTTCCCGTCCGTCACGACCTTCAGCCACATCGACTTCGACCTGAAGACGCTGGAACACCGTCTGCGCGAACTGGCCTTCCTGAACTCGGGCGTGGTCATCAAGCTGGCCGATCAGCGCCACGCCGAGCCGGTCGAGATGATCCTGCACTACGAGGGCGGCGTCGAAGCCTTCGTGCGCCACCTCGACAAGTCCAAGACGCCGATCCTGAAGGACGTCATCGTCATTCGCGGCAAGAAGGAAGGGATCGAACTGGATCTCGCCCTGTGGTGGAACGACAGCTATCACGAGACCATGCTGTGCTTCACCAACAACATCCCCCAGCGGGATGGGGGCACCCACCTGTCGGCCTTCCGCGCCAGCCTGACGCGCGTCATGGGCGGCTATATCGAAAGCTCGAGCGCCGCCAAGAAGGAGAAGGTCTCCGTCACCGGCGAGGACGCGCGCGAGGGCCTGACCTGCGTCCTGTCGGTCAAGGTGCCGGATCCCAAGTTCAGCTCCCAGACCAAGGACAAGCTGGTCTCCTCCGAAGTGCGTCCGGCCGTCGAAAGCCTGTGCTCGGAAGGCCTGGCGACCTGGTTCGAGGAACATCCGGTCGAGGCCAAGCAGATCGTGGCCAAGATCATCGAGGCCGCTTCCGCCCGTGAGGCCGCCCGCAAGGCCCGCGATCTGACCCGGCGCAAGTCGGCGCTGGAAATCTCGAGCCTGCCGGGCAAGCTGGCCGACTGCCAGGAACGCGATCCCGCCAAGTCCGAACTGTTCATCGTCGAGGGCGATTCCGCCGGCGGCTCGGCCAAACAAGCGCGCAACCGCGAGAACCAGGCCGTCCTGCCCCTGCGCGGCAAGATCCTGAACGTCGAGCGCGCGCGCTTTGACCGGATGCTGTCTTCGGATCTGATCGGCACGCTGATCCTGGCCCTGGGCACCGGCATCGGCCGTGACGACTTCAACGCCGACAAGCTGCGCTATCATAAGATCATTCTGATGGCCGACGCCGACGTCGACGGCGCCCACATCCGCACCCTGCTGCTGACCTTCTTCTATCGTCAGATGCCCGAGTTGATCACGCGCGGCCACGTCTATATCGCCCAGCCGCCGCTCTATAAGGTCTCCAAGGGCAAGCAGTCGCGCTACTTGAAGGATCAGGCCGAGATGGACGCCTATCTCATCGAGGAAGGCTCGTCAGAGGCCGAGTTGGACCTGTCCACCGGCGAGCGTCGACTGGGTCTGGACCTGCAATCCCTTGTGCGCGAGGCCAAGGCCTTCAGCGCCAGCGTCGATCGCCTCAGCCAACGCGCCCCCGCCTTCGCCATCGAACAGGCGGCGCTCGCCGGTCTGTTCGCCGAGCATTCGGACATGGCGACCGCCTCGGCCGCCGCCGCCACGCGCCTGAACCTCTATGCCGAAGAGGGCGATGGCGAGTGGACGGGCGCGCCGGGCGAACAGGGCGCCGTGGTCTTCACCCGCACCCGTCGCGCGGTGCAGGAGACGATCGTGCTGGAAGAAACCCTGATCCGCTCGCTGGACGCCCGGCGTTTAGCCGAACGCGCCGGCGCTTTCGACGGCGTCTTCGTCGCCCCCGCCACCTACCGCCGCAAGGACAAGTCCACGACCATTCGCGGGCCGCTGGACCTTCTGACCGCCGTGCTGGACGCCGGCAAGAAGGGCCTGTCGATCCAACGCTACAAGGGCTTGGGCGAGATGAACCCCGAGCAGCTGTGGGAGACGACGCTGGACGTCAACGCCCGCACCCTGCTCCAGGTCTCGGTCGAGCATGAGGAAGACGCCAACGACCTGTTCGCCAAACTGATGGGCGACGTCGTCGAACCCCGCCGCGAGTTCATCCAGGACAACGCCCTGGACGCCGCCGTCGACGTCTGACGGCAAAGGGGGCGCAGCCTACTGGCCGCGTCCGCCCGCGATGAAGGCCTGAATGGTCGGGAAGGCCGCCGTCTGGGGCCGCAGGTCCTCACAGGCGAAGGATTTGATGGCGTGGTATATGCCGCCGGCCGGCGTCGCTTCCCACGGCGTGTCCTCGGAATAGCGATCGGTTTCGGCCCCGTCCG
>Ga0157371_10001852_pt1 | contig 21245 bp, 22 predicted proteins | sample C45metaG_FD_113462 | JGI IMG/M metagenome (GOLD analysis project Ga0157371, IMG submission 113462) | Corn rhizosphere microbial communities from Kellogg Biological Station, Michigan, USA - C4-5 metaG | ecosystem: Host-associated > Plants > Roots > Rhizosphere > Soil | place: USA: Michigan...
AACAGGGCCAGCGTGTCGTCGGTGCGACGTGCGACGTCGCGCAGGTTCTTGCCGCCGCCACCCCGGTAGATGACGCGGGCGATGTCGGGTACGGCGACTTGGCGGGAGAAGCCGATCAGGTAGGCGACGTGGACGGCGATCGGGTCGCCATGGAGCACCTCGAAGGTCAGCCGAGCTGCTTCCTCATTGTCCTCGACCGGGTCCAGGGCCGCGATCCGTCGCTTGATCTGAAAGCCCAGCTGACGTCCTCCATAACTCCGAGTTGCTGCCCTGGTGCCTGGGCCCTCGGGCGGCAGGTGAACCGTGTCCGACAGCTTCATCCCGCCTCCGGTGCGCTAGCCGCCAAACTGAGCAGATGGGGAGCGCCGCCGCGGTGGACGTTTCCGAGGGCGCCCCAGATCACCGACCCCGTCCTTTGCATCTCATAGCGAAGGAACGTGGTCATCACCAGGCGTGTGTCGTGCAGCCGCCAGACCATGTCCCCACTGAGCAACCGGGATCGCGCTTCGAGGTGAAGGAAGTCGGGGTCGGACATCGCAATCTTCCAGCCGAAGACATGGTCGGGGGAGGCCCAGGGACCGAGGCGAAATCCAAAAATCCAGCGGTGGATGAGCAGCGCCGAGCGGCGCGCCTCACGCGGTAGGCGCTCGAACCCGTCGCGGGCCCACCGCTCGGCCGAGCGGTGGTCCGTCGGGCTCCTTGCAACCTCGAAGGCGTCGGCGTAATCGGGGGAGAAAACGCCAAGGGGAAGCTCCTCGGTCACCGGGACGCGGTGACCCCGTTCCTTTGCCCTGGTCTGCTTTCTCGGTTGACTTTGGCCCATTTCAACCTCCGGGATGCTCTTCGGGACGCTCATCCATACGCTAGCGTATGGATGAGCAGCTTGGAAACGCCCGTTAGACGAGGACGATCAAGAGGCAATGGCGACTACCCGGACTCCCCGCAGCAGCTGGATCGACGCGGGCCTGCGCGCACTTGTCGGCGGTGGGCCGGAGGCCGTGCGGATCGAGCTACTCGCGCAGGCTTTGGGTGTCAGCAAGGGCGGGTTCTATTGGCATTTCGAGGGCCGCCAGGCACTGCTCGAAGAGATTCTGGACGCATGGGAGCGCACCAGACTTGGCCAGGTGATCGAGGCAGTCGAGGCTGAGGGCGGGGACGCTAAAAGGAGGCTGAGGCGTCTGTTTGCGCTGGCCTCAGCCTCGGGCGGTGAGCTCCTGAAGGTCGAGCTGGCGATCCGTGACTGGGCCCGGCGCGACAAGGGAGTAGCGGAGCGACTGCGGCGGGTCGACAACGGGCGTATGTCCTACATGCGCTCCTTGTTCGGAGTCTTCTGCGAGGAAGAGGCCGATGTCGAGGCTCGCTGTCTGCTGGCCTTCTCACTCTTTATCGGCGCCCCCTTCGTCAGCGCCGATCATGGGGCCTGCAGTCGGGCGGAGGTGCTGGAGTTGGCTCTCGAGACGCTGATGCGATAAGTGGGCGCGCGGGGCCGGATCAGGCCGATCTCTGGGATGCTGCCGGCTGTCCCGCTGACCAAGCGGAATGCGCTACTTGGTCTGCATGGTGCCGACTGAAGACTTCCGACTGCCGAGCGACTTTCCCTCTGTAGAGCTAGTCGCGGAGTTGCACCGTCGCCAGGGCGAGATGTATGCGGGTGGGTCAGTCGCTTCCGTGGTCGAGCTGCTGGCCGGCGACATCGTCTGGCACATCCCGGGCCGAAGTCCGATTGCGGGCGATCATCGTGGGGTGGATCAGGTAATCGCCTACTTCGAAAGGCGGCGCCAACTCGCGAACTCGACGATGCAAATGTGTCCTGGCGAATTGATCGCCACAGGAGACGCTGTAGCCCAGTTTGTTGAGGGCTGCGCCACGCTGAATGGCCAGCAGGTCTCCTGGCAGACGTTAGGCGTCTACCGCGTCAACCACGAGCATCGCTGGATTCAGGAGGTCTGGCTCGTACCGCTAGACGGTGAGCTGTTCGACCGAATCTGGAGCTCCGGGCAGGCGGCCTCGGACTGCCCATGACGACGCTCCTTTACGACCACCCGGTCTCAACCCGGGTTGCATTCCGATCGCTGCTTAAGCTAAACGCCGACCGTCAGTTCGGCGCGACGCTTGACCTCGGCTGGGGCAAGAAATGGGGCAAGAAGCCCCAGAGATCCCAGCCGATCCCAGCCGATCTCGATCTCGCGAAAGCCGCTTGAAACCGTGCCCCACGTAGTCCAGCGGGACCCCAGGCTCGGGCTCATAACCCGAAGGTCGCGGGTTCGAATCCCGGCCCCGCAATAGGACGAAAGGCCCGCAAATGCGGGATTTTCGTGTCTCTGGAGGAGTACGGCATGCGCCGCGATATCGGGCTGCAGGATGAAACTGGCGGGGCGCGAGCACGTCGATTACGTACCGACCCAGGTGGTCTGCGAGTACATCCGCCACCAGCTCCCCGCCCAGCGCCTCGTCCGCTGGTCCGGGGGGCGCAGCTCCCTGGCAGTACCGGCCAGTTGCCCGTCCCGGGCGTACGGGAACTGCTGGGGCATATAGGCCGGATCGCCCACTAGAGAAGCGGTTCGCATGTCGCCGTGCCGTACTCACAAGGGCATGCCCGCCCCGGTCGAGGGCACGGAGCTTCGTCTGGTTCCCTTTGGCCTCATGCCTGAGGTTACTTGGACCCTTCCACGTTTTCGAGCACAAGCGCCGCGCCGTTGGGCCAAGAGCAGATAAACGATGGACGGCCTTCTGAGATTGGAAGTTCGGCGCTACGGCTAGGGCTTCGAAGCAGATCGGACTTGAAATCGGCTGCCTTTTGGACCTCGGCAAACCGTGTGCACCTCATTTCAGGAACCGGCGAAGGACCTCGGCTGGATATGCATTGCCGGCTGAGATTGCGCCCGAAGCCTCTGTCAGCCATGCCTTTGCCTCTGCGTCCGTCGAGCCATCCGGTGTGACTCGTCGCCTCACGCCCGCGAGAAGACGTCCGAGATCCCGAACCAACTCTGGCTCTCCGTTCTCGACGGCCTTCCGCTGCGCTCGTTGTATGTATTGCTCGACCGTAACCAACTCAGAAACCGCGACGCGCGGTCTGCGGTTAGCCGTCTCGGCTGCAAGTGCCACGGGGGGGAGGGGGCTTGGATCGCGCCGAATCCGCCGCTGGGCTATCAGGAGCAACTCGAGTGCCTCCCAGAGGGCCCTGAGATGTCGGCATTCCTCGTCGCACATAAACGCCACGTAACCGGGCCAGTTAGTTTGGGCATCATCTCTGGCACGATCGCCCGGAAGACGGCTCGCGGCCAGCCGCGCAATTACCATCGCGAGGCGGCGGATTTGCGCTTTGACCTCATCGGTCAGCAGCCCCAGAGCCACCGCCACTCCAATCCCAAGCGCTATGGAAAGGGCACTGGTCATATGAGGCCCTGAGCGGGCGCTTGGCCTAGGCGGCGAGGGAAGGCCTCGGCGTCGAGCGCGCGATTGAGGACTGCGGCGAGCTTGGCGATCTCCTTTCGAGCGGCCGTTTCGCCTGGGCCGGTCAGGTTGTAGATGCGCTGGAGAGGCCGGCCCAACTCAGCGGGGTCTCCGTCCTCCTCACGGCTTGAGATCCAGCCAGCGCCCTCAAGTCGAGCGAGGGCGGGGAAAAGGGTCCCACTTGAAACCCCGGCCCTCTTGCCGATGAGGCGGCCGTGAAGATCTTCGTCTCGACCCTCGATCATGACCGCCAAGATCTCGAGTGACTGTCGGCTAAGGCGGATGTCGGGGACAAACATGGTCAAAATCCTACCAAGGGCATGGTCGGATTACGGAAACTCTAAGGGGGGCCGCTCGACTGGCGGGCATCGCCACACCTGCAGTGGCCTGGACCAAAATCGTTGCGTTCTGTGGAAATAATGCTGATTGCAGAGAACGAACCGGGCAACGGTATTCCGAAATCGGGAGGCAGATGTGAACGACGTTGCGGCTGATCCCGCGATGGAGGCGGCTGTGAAATACGTGTCGGCATGCGAGGAGGTCCTTGCCGTGGCCAACGCGTGCCTCGAGGCCGCAAACCCGGCCGTCGCCGCCCGGCGCCAGATCGCCGAGTGCCAGAACGGCCCCCAGGGTCCCGGGACCCCGATCGCGATCCGCAACTTCACCCGGATGGCCGAAGAAAAAGAGGAGGAGTTCGCTCCGCGCTACGCCGGCTTCGAGGAGTCGCGTGCGAGAGCGCGCGAGGCGGCTGCTCAGCTTCTCGCCGCGAAGGGCCAGTACGACGCCGAGATGGTCCTCATGCTCAACTTTGAGGAGGGGGTCCTCGACAACGTGGCTACGGTCAAGGTGATCCTGCGCGCCAGCTACGGCCCAACGCCCGCCCGTTTCATCCAGGGCGTGAAGGAAACCAACGAGCTGTTGGAGGATCCCAGCCCTGAGGCCGGGAACATCTACACGCCTGCGCCCCGACCGAGTTGACGCAGCTTCCGCAGGGTCGGCGAGGTGGAACTGGGCGGGGCCCGAAACGATGAAAGTGTCCGGGATCGTGCGCGACGGCGCCGCAGACCTCTTCAACGGCGGGGTCTCGAAACGCTTTGCCGCCTGGCGGTCCTCCTCGGCCTGATGCTCATAGCGGCTGTCGTGTTCGTGGTCGAGATCTGGCCCGGCCTCCAGATCGAGTTTTGTCTTCAAGCGTAGAAGGAGTGCCGCAACCACCGCGCTCCGGCTCGGGGAGGTGATCTCATCAGCGTTCTCATGATCCATGTTTGCCAATATCGGCCATCCGGGGCGACTGGTTGGATCTGCACTGATGACTGAGATGCCGACGAAGGGCGGACAGGTTGAACTCCCGGTTGCTGTCGATCTCTTCTCAGGCGCCGGTGGCCTGTCTGAGGGACTCGAGATGGCCGGCTTTCGGGTCGCCTCGGCAGTTGAGTTGCACCCACAAGCGGCGCTAACTCATGCGTTCAATCATCCGGATTGCGAAACCTTCGCCGGCAGCGTCGAGCAGGTTAACTTCTTGGCTCTTCGCACAACGCTGCACGAGAGGTTCGGCGTGGAGCGGCCACACCTAGTTGCGGGCGGACCGCCTTGTCAAGGCTTCAGCACCGCCGGGAAGAAGCGCGCCACGGATCCTAGAAACGAGTTATTTAAGGAGTTTGTCCGTGCTGTTAAGGAGCTCGATCCCCTGCTCGTTTTGTTCGAGAATGTGCCTGGTTTCAAGAAGATGCACCACGGCGTTGCATACAGGGAAACTCGGAACCTCTTGCAGGGGATTGGTTATGAAACCGAGGATCGAATCGTCCAGGCGTATGAGCACGGAGTGCCACAGCGTCGTCAGAGGTTCATTCTTATGGGCTGGAAGCCTGAGGCCATAGACACCGCTAAGTGGCCTGACCCAACCTTCAATTACTCGGCCTCGGCAGAGGCCCCACTCCCTTTGCTTTCTCCTGCAGTAACGATCGAAGAGGCACTCGCGGACCTTGCCTTTCTTGAGCCAGGATGGGAGGCCCATCGCCATTTGGCAAGGACTGGCTCGCGATATGCAGGGGAGCGCAGGTCAGGTACTTCGTTGCTTTTTAACCATCTTGCAACGGCTCATAGGCCTAAGGCCGTAGAGATGTTCCGGAGGATTCCCGAGGGGGGAACCATCGCTTCGGTTGATCCGGCCCAGCGAACGGCCAAGGCGACCATGGCCCGAATGGACCGGGGAAAAATCTCCAATGCAGTGCTAGCCCTTCCCGATGACCTCATTCACTACGAACATGACCGGATTCCGACGGTTCGCGAGATGGCGCGGCTCCAGGGGTTCGATGATGACTACGTCTTTATGGGCAAGCGGACTTCGGGTTTTATGGAGCGGCGGATAGATGTGCCTCAGTACACTCAGGTGGGGAATGCGGTGCCACCGTTGCTCGCTGCCGCGCTGGGCAAGTCCCTGCTTGCGATGCTCGATAGGCCCACGGGCGATGCGCGGGCGCTGGCCGCGCGTCGTGAGCGACACGCGCTGGTGTGTGGCAGCTCTGGCTTTAGCGGCTATACGCTTAGTCCTGACGCGCGAGATCAGGTTGTGCTGCGCCGGGCGGACGGAAGGCGCTTGTCACTTCCAGTAGGTGAGGGGCAGCCTGTAGCTGAGCAAGAGTCGCCGCGCGAGTGGAGGAAAGGCGGTCGCTCTCGATCGCAGAAATGGATTCCGGAGATTTTGCACGTGGAACCGACAGTTCAAAACGCGGCTGCGACCACGGGCTAGGTGGGTAGGTCGTGTCTCTTTGAGAGCTCGCTGATGACGTCAGGCAGCACGTCGAGTTGGCGCCAGCCAGGAGGAGTCTCCGCTTCCTCGTCGTCCCGCGTCGTTAAGCGCAGGTCAAACATGCCAGTATTACTTCGAGTTTGTGCGCTTGCTAGCTCACCCTTACGGTAACGCTTGTCTCGGAACCAGTACTTGTAGATGTTTGCCGTGACAATGCCATGCTCGATGTCGTAGACATCCGCATTCTTCATAGAGATGCCCAGCTTCTTGTAGACGCAGCCTTCGCAGTCCTCGCACGGACACGGATTACTTGCGAGATCGAAGTAGAGCTTCCAGCGTGCCGCCTGCCCCGCCCGGTCGACAAGTGAGGTCTTGGCGGAAAGAAGCAGGATCGGCTCCGACGAGCCATGCTGCTGCGACCAGGCCAGATTGCGCAGCAAGATGTCTACGTCTGGCTGAATGACAAACGCCTCGCTCAGTGGCTCCTCGTCCTCCTTGGCGGAATCAGTCAGACCCGGATCGCCAACCGCCTGACCATCCAGGGGCGCTCCTTGAGCATCGCTCGAGATTGCAGCAACCGCGTCAAAGTTGATTACGAGGGCCGACAGAAACTCTTTAGGCACGGGTTGCGCTACTGCCCAGGCTGATTCGACTTTAACTAAGTAGCTCGCGATGGCGAAGGTGACGAGGCTCTGGTAGTTGGTTCCGGCGCTCCTTCGGAGCGAGTTCGTCACTGCGCGACCTGCGGCAATCTCGTCTCCTGGATATCGGGCGCTCATCCGGTCCTCAATCAACTGGCGGGTTTCCTCAAGAGCCGCGAGCAGCGCGCCAGTGAGATCGTGAAGCAGGGAGACCGGGTTCTCCGAGCCCGCCGTCCTTTGCTTGTAGGCGCTTAGCGTGGGCAGAAGGACTCCCGTCTTCGCTGCCCGCTGCTCAAGCCTCCGGAGGGTGCTGCGATTAGCTACTAGGGCCTGCTCAGCAGGGCTTTGGGGATTGAGTGGCTCTTGGTGATTCGCCATGCCGGGAGCGAGCATATGCACTAGGGCCAGCTCAACTGGCTCCGAGGTAGCCTTTAGCTATCTCTTCTCCTCGCTTTGAGCCCACCCCAGGGCGCTCGCGCACCATGGCGGCGATCAGGAGCCGGGATACTCAGCCTGAGATTGCCCTACGGCTGGCGCTTCGCCAGAACAAGCTGCTGGGGTATCGCTGTCATCCCAAAGGTCTGCCGGGCAAGCCCGACATAGCCTTCACCCGTTGGCACCTGGCGATCTTCGTCGACGGCTGTTTTTGGCATGGGCACCCAGATCACTTCAGGCCGGAGTCCCTCAGCGACTACTGGAATCAGAAGATTCAGCGGACGCAGGAACGTGACCGCGAACAAGAGGCGGCGCTGCGAGCAGATGGATGGGAAGTACTTCGTTTCTGGGACTTCGAGGTCAATGAGTCGGTACAGGCGTGCGTGTCCCGGGTCCAGAGAGCTCTTGCAAAGGCTCGCGCCGACGCCTAGCGCGAACCGACTTAGACGATCAGGCCCTGACCAAGGAAGGAGAGCGCCGAAGCGCCGGCCGCCTGTCGCGGCCTGGCTCGAGGCCGCGGCCTCCGTAGATGCCGTGCCTCTCGGCGTGAAGCGGTCCCCAGGGCATGAACCGAGGCTAACGGCGCGCCTCGGCGGCTTCGGCCTAATCAGCCCACCAGTCGCGCTGCCCCTCGACATCATCGCGGGGGGAGTCGCCGAGGTGAGGGGCGCCGATGACGAGGATCTCCAGGCCGTCGGGGCCGGCCTCGTAGCCCCGCCAGGTGCCGGGGGCGACGCGCACCGCGTCCCATTCCTTCAGCTCGACGATCTCGTCGTCCAGCTTCATCCGCCCACTTCCGCGCAGGACTATGTAGAGCTCCTCCTGTCTCTTATGAGTGTGGCCGTAGGGGAAGCGGTAGTTGGGTGGGATGCGCTGGTATCCGAGGCCGGACTGCTCCAGCGCCAGCGCTTGGGTAGCGAGCCGGAACTCCAAGTCCGGTGAGCCGTCGAAGTTGGACCCGACGTCCTCCAGATCCTGCTTGAGGTTCTTGTGCGTGAACGGCACAGAGCGATCCTACGGTGGTAAGAAGCGGGGATGGGATCGAGGGAGATCGACGCAGCCAGCTTCCGCGAGACGCAGCACGAGAACTGGGACTCCGCCGCGGTGGGGTGGATGGAGTGGAGCGAATTCAACGACCGCGCCGACCGGCACGTCAGTGAGCGGCTGGTGGAGCTGGCCGCGGTTGGGCCGGGGAGCCGAGTCTTGGACGTCGCCGCCGGTTATGGCGAGCCAGCCCTTACTGCGGCGCGGAAAGTCGGGGCAGAGGGGCGCGTCGTCGCCACCGACATCTCCGCGGAAATGCTCACGTTCGCCCGTGAGCGCGCGGCGGCGGCCGGCCTGGGCAACCTCGAATTCGTGCAGTCGGACGCTGGCGGCCTCGACTTCCCGCAGGGGAGCTTCGACGCCGCGGTCTCGCGCTGGGGAATCATCTTCGAGCCCGACGCCGAGGCTGCCGCGGCGCGCATCCGCAGCTTCCTCGAGCCGGGCGCGCGGATGGCGATCGCCTCCTGGGGCACGCCCGCCGAGGTCCCCTTCCTCTCGCTGCCGATGAAGACGACGAGGGAGCGGTTCGGCATGCCGCCGCCTCCGCCCGGCACGCCCGGGCCGCTCTCGCGGCCAACTCCCGACGCGATCAGGGGGCTGCTCGAAGGCGGTGGCTTCTCGGATGTCGCCGTCGAGCAGGCCGAGGTTGTCTTCGAGTTCGACTCGCCGGCTCACTTCACCGCCTACGTCCGGGCGATCGCCGCCCCGATCCGGGCGATGATCGATCAGCACGCGGGCGAGGCCCAGGAGGAGGCGTGGGACGCGATCACCGAGGCCGCGGCTGCTGTCGGCGGCGGCTCGGGGCCGCTGCGCCTCGCGAACGTCGTGCTGCTCGCCTCGGGAACCGCTTAGCGGTCCCGGGCGACCAGGACGCTCGGCGAGGGCAGCTGGCCCTCGGCGAACATCGCCGCCAGGCCGGTGCGGGCGAAGCCGAGCGGGCCGCGCTCGTAGAGCAGGTAGCGGGGCTGCCAGCGGGGGTTGAACTTGGCGTTGAAGCGGTAGAGGCTCTCGATCTGAAAGTAGGGGTTGGCCAGGGTGACGACCCGGCCGAGGGTGCGCTCGACGAGGCCGCTGGGATCGCGCAGCCAGCGGGCGAAGGCGGCGAAGTTGAGCGACATCTCCTCGACGCCGCGGTCGCGCAGCATCTCGATCGCGCTGACCACCAGGTACTCGGTGAGGCCGTTGACGGTGTCGCGGTCGCGGCGCATCAGCCCGAGGGAGGCAGCCGGCCGCCCGTAGCAGGGGGCGAAGTGGAGGAAGCCGCGGACCGCACCCTCCTCGTCGCGTGCCACCACCACCAGGCTCTTGTCCAAGTGGTCGCCGCGGAGGCTGTCGATCGCCATCGAGAAGCCGCGCTCGGGCTCCTCCCCGCGCCAGCGCTCGGAGACCTCCTCGAGCTCACGCAGCTCCGCCTCGGAGAGCTCGCCCATCGACTGCAGCGCCACCGTGTAGCCGGCCTTGCGGACCCGGTTGACCGCCTGGCGCAGTTTGCGGATCGCCCGCCCCTCTAGCGAGAAGCCGGCCAGCTCGACGATCGCCTCGTCGCCGATGTAGAAGGAGCTGAGGCCGGCGTCGGCCGCCAGCTCGGCGAACTCCTCGCTGGCGCCGACGACGCCGATCGCCAGCCCGCGTGCCTCGGCGAAGCCGCAGAGGTCCCGCAGCAGGCCGGGGATCGCCTCGGCCGGCCCGACCGGGTCGCCGGAGACGAGCAGCACCCCGGTTTCGATCCGGTAACCGGCGAAGGCGCGGTGCGAGCGGTCGAAGAAGTGGTGCTTGTCGGTCCGCAGCTTGAAGAAGCTGAGGGTGTCGGTGCCGTGGGAGGCAACCAGGTCCTTGGCGAGCGGCCGCAGCTCCCCCGCCGGCATCCCCCGGGGCCCCGTCAGTGGCCGGAACAGCTGCCAGGCGACGGTCGCGAGGCCGCCGGTCCAGAGGACGACGAGCGCTCCCGGCACCCACTCGAAGTGGTCGCGGTAGTGAACCGGGCCGGGGGAGAGGGTCAGCGCGGCGGTGAGCTCAGCCAGCATTCGCCCCGGGTTCAGTCCCGGCGTGCCCCAGTGGGAGACGGCGAGCAGGGTGGCGATGCTGGCGACGAAAACTCCGCCGAGGATGGCGGCGCTGCGCAGCAGCGGAACCCGCCAGCCGCGGTCCTCGTGGACGACCGTGAAGGCGCCGCGGCCCCATATAAGGAGTGCGCCGACCGTCCAGCAGGCGAATGCCTCCTCGACGTCGAGACCCTTAAGCAGGTTGAGCGCACCGGCCAGGGCAAGGACCGCCACCGCCAGGGCCCAGGCGCGGCGCCGGCGGCGCATCAGGTAGACGCCGAGGATGATCAGCGCGACCCCGGCGGAGAGCGCCAGCGCGTGCGCAGCCACCGGCACCTCTCCCGGCACTAGTTCCAGCAGCAGGTGCATCCGCGAGTTCAGGCCCGGGGTCAGCGCCGAGCCGGCGTTGACGAGGCCCATGCCGATCGTGCAGACGGCGGCCAGCGGGGCGAGCCAGTGGCCGCGGTTGCGCTCGCGGAGCGGCGCCCGGCGGCCGGGCAGAGGTAGCCGACGGCGCGGCTGGTGACTATCGGCGAGGAGCACGGCAGGTAGAAGGATGGCGGTCGAACCTAAGCTTTGCCTAATGGCGGCCGGGCGGGGGAGGTTGGTCGAATTCGCGGATCAAGGCGGCGGTGCGCGCGGGTTTCTCGACGTTCGGCGAGTGTCCTGCTCCCGGGATCAGCGCTGTCTGAGCGCCGGGCACTGTCGCGTAGACGGCAAGCGCCGGTTCGGCTTCGTAGATCTGGTCTTCGGTGCCGAAGATCGCCAGTAGCGGCGTGCCCGTCCTTTCGATCCTGCGGTTCAGCGGCTCTTCTCCCAGGTAGGCGCTCTCCTCGTCGTCGGAGGCATAGGAGGTGTAGGTCATCTGGCCGAACCCGTCGACGAAGCCTTCGGGGACTTCGAACCCCGGCGCGAAGGCGACCTCCAGCCCTTCCTTGACCGCGAAGTCCGGGATCAGCTGCCACAGGGCCTCGCCGACCACCGGCGCGGTCGTGAGTTCTTCGGCGAGGCCGATCGCGGTGGCGAAGCGTTCGTCGGGAGCCTGGTCGACGATCACGAGCCGGCTCACGTAGTCGCCGGGGACTTCGGTCAGCGCGGTCGCGACGGTCCCGCCCAGCGAGTGGCCGACGACGGTGGCGCGATGCACGCCCAGCCGCTTCAGCGCTTCGGCGACGAACGCCGCCTGGTCGGCCATCGAGTAACCGGAGGCCGGCTTTTCCGATCCCCCAAAGCCCCGCATGTCCAACGCGATCACCCGGTGGTTGTGATCGAGCAGGGGGATCATCCGCTGCCACCAGGCAACCGAGCAGGAGAAGCAGTGGAGCAGGACGATCGGCGGGTCACCCCGCGGACCCTTTTCGAGCACCTGCATGTCGCCGCCGGGCAGGTGCAGGATGCGCGCGCCGGGCACGGTCACCGCGGCCGGCTTCGTTTCCGCCTCGACGACGAAGGTGTTGACCGCCAGCAGCGCGGCAAGCGCGCCGAGGACAGCGAGCAGGATCTTCCATTTCCTCGCCAAGCTGGGAGCAACCTAGCGAGGGGCTTGGCTCAGCAGCCGGGCAGAGGTTCGGGGAACTCGGTTTCGAAGCGGTTCCTCGCCCAGCAGTTGCCTTCGCCGGTCCCGTCCCAGGCCAGGTCCACCGCGAAGACCGGCGGCAGGCTGGGGGCAGGGTCCGTGCCGTTGCCGGTGGCCGTGTTGCCGACGATCGTGTTGTTGTCAGCGTTCGGCTCGATGTCCAGCGCTTCGCAGGCTTCTTCCGGCAGTTCCTGGGCCAGGCAGATGTTCGCCACTGCGATCCCGTAGGAGTTGTTGCCGGTCACGGTGTTGTTGCGGACCAGGTTTTCGTCGGCGGCCATCACCAGGACCCCGGTGCCGGGCGGCACTCCGCAGACGTCGTCGCCCGGCTCGAGGCAAGTGTTCGGGCGGTTGTTTTCGCGGATGATGTTGTTCTCGATCACGTTGTCGCGGTTTACCTTGGCATCGAGGAACGGCAGGTCGAAGGAGAGAAACCCGCCGGTGTTGCCGTAGGAGAGGTTGTGGTCGGCGCGGATGCCGATGCTGTTCTCGATCTCGAAGCCGCTGACGTTGCCGGTGGCGACGTTGTGGTCCACGCGCGAGTTGAACGACTGACCGATGTAGTGGCCGGTGTCGTTGGCGCCGGAGGCGAACGAGTGGTCGAGCCGGCCGTCGAAGACGTGGGAGGGGAAGATCCCGTACTCCTCGTTGTCGATCGCGGAGACGCCGGTCACCCGCCAGCCCTGCACGCAGGAGAGCAGCACCCCGTCGTCCTCGAACCCTTCGACGGTGATGTCCTGGATCAGCGGGCCATGGACGCGGAGGCTTTCGTCTTCCAGGCAGGCCGCGCCGGATTCACGGCCGACCGCGATGCCCTCCTCTTGGTCGCCGTCGGACTTCAGCACCACCGACTTGCCGTTGCCGCCCTGGCCGACGATCGCGATGTTGTCCTTGGTGACCGTGACCGCACAGCTGCGCCCTGGCCGCGGCGGGCATTCGGTGCTCGCTTCCGTGTAGGTCCCCGGGGCGACCATGACCGTGTCGCCGGGTTCGGCCTGGTCGACGGCAGCCTGGATCGAGCCGCCCGGCTTGACCTTCAGCACCCGTCCCATCGCGCTCGCGGGAAGGACCAGCAGGAAGAGCGCCGTCGCGAGCGACAGCAGCTTGATGGCGGAACGCAGGGACACGGGAAACCTCCTTCGTCGTCACCCTGCCTCCACCAATCAACATAGGCCGGACCCGGCCACGCGTCAATCCCCAGTCGTCCCCTTCTCGATCCAGCTGACGTAGTAGAAGCCGGCCATGAAGAACTCGGTCTCCACTTCTCCGTAGGCGGCGAGGTCGTCCCAGGGTTCGGAGAAGGCGTCGCCCGGGCCGAGCTTGTCGAGCAGGCGAACGAGGGGGACGAGGAGACGGTGGAAACGGCTGTAGGTGAGGCCGACGTCCATGACGACGACGCGACCGCCGGGACGTAGGCGCTTCCAGGCGCGTGCCAGCGCTGGTTGGGGATCGGGGAGGACCGAATAGCTGAGGCTGAAGAGGACGGCGTCGAGATCGGCCTGGACTTCCAGCTGGGCCGCGTCTTGCTGCAGCAGCTGCACGTTCGACCAGTCCCGAGTCTCCACCAGTTTCTGCGCCTCGGCGAGCATGCCCGACGAGGCATCGACGGCGATCACGGTGCCGGTCGGGCCGACGGCGTCGAGCAGGTAGGGCAGGTTGCGGCCGGTGCCGGCGCCGATCTCCAGGACGGTCATCCCCGGCCTCGGCTTCAGGGCGGCGACCGCCTTGCGGCGGGCACGGGGGAAGATCAGGAACAGCGGCTCGAAGCGGGCGTAGATGCGGGCACTGCGGTCGTAGCCGCGGACGATCCGGTCGAGGCTCTTGCGCCCCGACTCTTTGCGCGCGTCCCTCATCCGGCCTTTCGTCGGGTTAACCGAGCGGTTCGGCTAGCTCGACGATGATGCCCTCGGGGCCGTGGACGTAACAGAGGCGGTAGCTGTTCCCGTAGGTGACCAGCTCGCCGACCAGTCCGTTGCCCCGGGCTTGCAGTTCGGCGACGAGCTTGTCGACGTCCTCGACCTCGAAGCAGAGGTGGCGGAGGCCCGTCATGTTCGACGGCGCCCCGGGGCTGCCATCCTCGGCCGGCGGCGAGAGGAACTTCACCAGCTCGATTTTCGCGTCGCCGGTGGCGGTCTTCAGCATCGCCATCTCCACCTGGATGTCGTCGAGGCCGACGATGCGGTCGACCCACTCGCCTTCGACCGACCCATCGCCCTGAACCTCCATGCCGAGCTGGGTGAAGAACTCGACGGCGGCCGGGAGGTCCTCGACCACGACGCCGACATGATCCATCCGCTGGATCGTCATGACAGCGGATGGTAGGTGAGCAGAACCACACCGGACTCGAACCGCTTGAAGTCCTCGAGCTGCATGCGGACGGTCCCGCGGTCGCCGAGCACGTGGAGGTTCGCTTTGCCCCAGACGAGCGGGTTGAGGTAGATCTCGAACTGGTCGACGAGGCCGCGCTCGGCGAGGGCGTAAGCGAACTCGCCGCTGCCGTGCATGAAGAGGTTGCCCGTCACCCTTTCCTTCAGCTTCGGGATCGAGTCCTCCAGATCTCCTTCCAGCAGGGTCCCGTTCCACTCGAGCTCGCCGGAAAGGGTGGTCGAGCCGACGTACTTCGGCAGCGCGTTGACCATGTCGGCCCATTTGCCGGACCGGCTCGGCCAGTAGCCCGCCAGTCCCTTGAAAGTCTTGCGCCCAAGCACGAGGCCACTGGAGCGCGATTGCCGTTCCCACGAGTAGGTGCCGTGGTCGCCGTCGGGCTGCACCCACTCGCCAACCGGGTCGATGACGCCGTCGAGCGTGGCCTGGGTGGTTGCGATCAGCTTCCCCATCTGGATCTGTGACAACGTAACCGAGCGATGGCTGGAAGCGAAAGGTCGTCGGGAGCGATTTCCCCGACCGCGCACTACACGGGGGAGACGTGGGTCAAGAACGGGCTCTCTCATCCCCGGCTCGCGACCTGGCAGGGCCGGCTCTTCCACGCGACGATGGCGCTGCCGAATGCGCTTACCCGGCGACTGGGCGCCCCCAGTCTCGACGGCGTGCTCCTTGCCCGCCACCGGATCATCGACGCCCTGCTCGAGGAGAAGATCGAGGGCGGGGTCAGCCAGGTGATCGAGGCGGCCTGCGGGATGTCCCCGCGCGGCTGGCGCTTCAGCGAGCGCTACGGGAAGGCGCTCACTTATATAGAGGCCGACCTGCCGCCGATGGCCCAGCGCAAGCGCGAGGCACTGGCGGCGATGGACTCGCTGGACGACCACCACCGCGTCGCCGACCTCGACATCCTCCGCGACGGCGGCCCCGGCAGCCTCGAGTCTTTGGTCGAGCAGATGGACCCCGCCAAGGGATTGGTGATCATTACCGAGGGCCTCCTGACCTACTTCGACAATGAGACCGTCGAGGCGCTGTGGGCTCGGCTGGCGGGCATGCTGCAACCGTTCACCACCGACGCCTACCTCGCCGATCTTCGCGTCGGCAGCCCCGGCGCCACCGAGCGAGCCGGCGCCCTGCTCCTCAGCGCCTTCGTCCGCGGCCGGGTCCACGCCTACCCAGGCGACGAGGCCTCCGCCGAGGCAGCCCTCCGCTCCGCCGGCTTCTCCCAGGCCACGCTCCACCGCTGCGACGAGCACCCAGCCGCCGCCGAGGTCACGGAGCGCGCAAGCGCCGGAATGCTCAGCATCGTCGAGGCGGGGGCATAGGCGCGGTCGAATGCCTGGCATCTCGTTTCGAGGTGCCAGGCATTCTCACGGCTCGATCATCGCCTTCAGCGACTCGCCGCATGGTGGCCCGTCGCGCTGGCCCGCGCCTCGGTACCCGCGGATCGTGCACGCAATGTCGCCCTCGCTGCGGCTAGTTCTCCGAAGTTGCGGACAGATGGCTGCATAGATACTCACGGGAACCAATATGCTCCCGACCCTTTTCTAAACACCCCAGACTTGAGGCAGGGACTTTCAAGGTGAGCGATCAAAACGGAAGCTGGCTGGATCTCGCCCACACGATTTCGCACGACATCGGCAAAGGGCCAATCAACTTCGTGCTCGGTGCCGGCGCTTCGATGTCGTCAGGGGGTCCTTCGTTGGCGAAGCTGGAGCAACGCTGGATGGACAGTAACCCAGCCGCCTACCCCGACCGCAAGGCGCTGCTGGAGAGAATCAGCAAAGCCAACGACACGCAAAAGATCAACCCCATCGCCTCGCTGTTCGACGAGATCCATCCTTACATCGGGTACTACGCGCTCGCCTCGCTGGCGAGAGAACGCCCGGTCTTCGTGCTCAACCTCAACTGGGACAGGGCGCTTGAACAGGCATGCGAGACGATGCCGGGCGTCGATTTTCACCACCTTACCGTCGACCGCGCCGGCGACTTGATCTTCACGACCAAGGTTGGGGAGAAGGAAGAGCTGGTTGCGGGAGCAGACTTCGAGGGCACGGTTCCTCCCATCCTGGATGGAACGCCCGCTCCCGGCGTCTACTGCCTGCAGGTTCACGGCAGGTTCGACGATGAGAAATCCGGCATTCGCATCGGCACTTACGACACCCTTCAGTTCACGCCGATCGTGAAGCGGACGATCATCGCTAAGTTCTTCTGTCACCCCACGATCGTCATCGGTGCCTCGCTGGAGGGTGAGTTCGACATCGCCGACTTGCTCATGCAGCTGACGCAGGAGCCGACAGCGCAACCTCGAGGCGACGCCCCGATCTACGTCTTCTCACGCCAAGAGGCGCGGACTGCAGAACCGAGCGACAAGCTGACTCGCCAGGTGCTCTACCGGCGCAGCTCTTACTCGAACTTTCGCGGTGATCCAGCGGTCGACTTCGATCACTTGATGCTGGAGCTGGTCTCAAACCTTAGAGGCGTTCAATTCAGCGCCCCGTTCAGCCGCGTCGAGATCCCTGCCCTGAAGGAAGTCGCCCTTCCCGCTCCCAAGGTGCTCGGGCCGAAATTCCACCCCTTCTGCGAGCCACTTACCGTGATCGAGGGGGACGCGAGGGTCGGCCGAACCATCGCCGCCGCGGTGCTCGGCCACATGGCTCGCCTCTGCCAGCCGCAGGACGAGGGGCCATCGGTCGTGGTGGAGGTCCATACGACTCCCGCCGAGTGCGCGAAATCTCTGGCCGCGCTCGATCCTGGGAAAGCGAAAGATCGGCGGGTCCTAATCCTGGAGAACCCGTTTGGAACCACCGGCGCCTATCGCGAGAACAAGCAGTTCGTCAAAGCGCTCAACTCCTTTGCTAAGAGGTCCGCCGGTGCCTCGCCTGGGGGACCGCGGGTGATCATCACCACCCGAGCCAGCAACTGGCGGCTGGCTTTGGCCGAGTCGAAGCTGAAACGACCTGAGAATGTCGTCTCCATCGCTGTCGACGATTGGTACTACCGCGATGAGCTGACCGCCTACCTGGAAGCGATGGTCGATCGCAACGAAGTAACTGGTCGGGATGAGGGGCAGCCGCTCCTACGTCGAGAAATCGACAAGGGGGAGCTGGCAACGCCAGCAGCGATCGACAGCGCCGTGTTCGGGGGGGCGCCGCCTCAGGACGCGATGGTCGCTGAGAAGGTCGCCTTCCTCGGGGCGATCTCGCTCGACGCCTCTTGGTGTGCCGTTCTCGCGCGCTTGCAGGAGCTGTGGCCGAACGGCGTCGCCGACCTTCCCTTGCATACCGCAGCTGAGCGCGAGGCGTCGGCCTTCGCGGAGGCGAAGATGATGCTTCGCGATGTCGAGCTCGACGGCCAGAGCTACGTTGTGCCCGCACATTCGACGGACCGCGAGGCGATCGACCGCTTCTTCGCCGTGAACTACGCCCGGTTCGAGGGCAAGCTGGATGACCTTGGCCGGCGGCATGGCAGTGCCCGTGAGGCGTGCGAGCTCTGGCTGGCGATCCAGGATCTGCGAAAGGGCAAGCTCGACCGGGTGGAAGAGCTGAATGAGGAGGTGAGGTTGAACTGGGGCGCCACCCTTCTGGACGAGGCCGCCCGCAGCGCCGAGCCCGGCGATGCCGCTGAGCGTTTCAACGAGGTGCGCCGGCTTCTACTCGAAGACCCGCAGCACTTCTGGTCGATGCGCGAGGTGGTATTCGAGACGATTCGGCTTTGGCCGAAGCTCCAGGATGACCCGGACACCCTCCGCTTTCTTATGGACGTCCTCGGGGATGGCGTCGTCGGCAATCTCAAGGCATCGGAGCGGATGGGCGCCTACCTCGTGCTCGAGGCGATGCTCTACGTACAAGCAGCGACCTATCCGTGGACCTGGGACATGGAGGCCTACCATCGGATCTGGGCGATGCTTTCGGTTGCCCGGCACACCCTGCAGGACCATCCAGAGGACAACGCGACCGAGCTGGCCCTGATGTTCGATGCCTTCACCTGGTGCCCGCCGCGACTGGAGAAACGTGAGCTGCGCAGCTGGCTGGAGTCTTTCGCCAAAGGCGCACGCGCCTGCTCGCATTTGCGGACCGGGGTGATCTGCAGCTCTTTGCACCATCCCGAGGGGTTCGCTCTCCTCACCGACGAGGTCGACGGACTCGAGTTCCCGGTCGAGGAGTTACAACCCGCTGACGCCGAGATGGCTGCGTATTTGATCAGCTGGCACTTCGTCCATCAGAGCCGGGCCCGGGCGCTGCTCTACCGGCGCAACCTCGAGCCCGCCCACTCGTATCTTCTGCACCGGATCCCAGGACCGCTCCAGCGCGCCATCGGACCGACCGTCGGCGAGCGCTGCAAACGTTTCGTGGCCGAGCTCTCGCGCTTCGAGAGCCACGCTGGCTGGGCCGTCCACCTGGCGATGAGTCTGGCGGTCCAACGGGGCTTCGACGCCTCGTTCGCCGCTCAGCATGTCAGTGCTCTACCCGAGGGGGATCATGGCGCAATCGCAGCCGCCATGACGTACAAGATCCCCACGATTCTGCGCCCTTCGTTCTTGCAGTACTTCGAGCACAAGCCGAACTTGGACGCACTTCTGGATGCAATGAGTAAGCCCCATGACATCGACGGCGTGACGATCGGCCCGCCGCCCTTTTGCGCCTCCCGCTTTCCCTGGCAGCTCTATAGCGCGCTGGAGATAGGTTGGGAACGACTAGAAGAAGAGGGGCTGCCGCTCGATGATGAGTATGCCTTCCTGGAAATGCTCTTCAGTGCCGCCGCCGACCTCGGGGACGAGGCCGAGGGGGAGGATGAGCGCGCGGCATTGCAGCGGGCCACCGTCGAGGCGGTTGCGGGGGACCTGCGGGGGCTCGAAAGGGCACCCCTCCGGAATACGTCGGCGGGCAAAGGCAAGATGGGGCCGCAGGAAGTTCTGGCCCAGCGCCTTGCCCATGCCGCAGACGAAATCCGAGAAAGCGCAGCTTGACCTTCTGGAACGTCGTTCCCCCGAGGAGCTTTGGCATGAGCTGCGGGCCAAAGTCTGGTGGGATCCCGGCAACCGCCATGAGATCGTTCGCCGGCTCCTGCATCTGGCCGACACACTGCGACCGCAGCTCGTCGATTCCCGCAACCTGATCGATGAGTGGCTCGGCCTCGGCATCGAGGTCAAGCCAGTAAAGATGAAGGCCCGAGGTCTCTGCTCGGGACGCGACGGATCGCGGACGGTCTTCGTCAATCTTGACGACCCATACGAGATCCAGCGCTTCACCATTGCCCACGAGGTCGCCCACCTGTTGTTGGCTAATGAGCAGTTGCGGCGCATGCCGTTTTCCCCCCAGGCAGAAGAGTCCCTCTGCGAGCGCTTCGCCAGTCGACTACTGATCGATCGCTGCAAGCTAGATGAGGTGGTGCGTCAAGAGGAGGGCCCACCGCACCCGGAGGAGTTGCTCCGGCTCTGCGGCCGCCTCCGCATAAACGTCCGCCCACTTCAGATCGCGATGGGGGAGGTACTCGCCGACACCCCATACTGCGTGCTACTCGCCCGCTACCGTGGTCATTGGCGTCGTTGTCATGAGATTGCCTTTCGGACCGAGTCGATCACGGGGGCCCGGCACACCTACCTTCCTCGGCATCAACGCCTGGTGTCGATCGGATTGGCGCAGTTGGCGCAAGAGGCGGAAGAGGCCGACCACGGCGCACTCCTCGAGGGCAGCGACCCTTCGGTGAGCATCGGTCTCCGGGGCCTCGACAAGGGCCGCTCGAGCTCGACTGTCAGGGGTCGCGTAGGCTGGCGCGCCACGGTTCAGGGGAAGAAAACCCCTTTCCTGCTTGCCGTCCTCGACCTCAGCGCCCTGGACCTTGCGGGTCGGCGTTAGACGTAGCCGCCGGCGAAGGCTGCATCTCGTCGAGTCTTTTTGAGCTGACTGAGCTGCTGTCAGCCATGTGCTCGGCCGGGCCCTGCTCGGCGGCTACTGGGTCCATCCACATCACCTCCCAGAGGTGGCCGTCGAGGTCGTGGAAGCTGCGCCCGTACATGAAGCCGTAGTCCTGTGGATCCTTGGCTGGGGTGGCGCCGGCGGCGAGGGCGGCCTCGGCGAAGGAGTCGACGGCACAGTGGTCCTCGGCGCTGACGGCGACAGTCAGCGCCGTCGCCTCGTCGGCATCGGCGACCGGTTTGGCGACGAACTCGGCGAAGCGGTCCCGCTGCAGCAGCATCACGTAGGCCCGCTCGCTGACGACCATGCAGGCGGCCCCTTCGTCGCAGAAGCGCTCGTCGAACTCGAAGCCGAGGCGGCCGAAGAACTCACGGCTGGCTTCGAGGTCGTCGACTGGAAGGTTGAGGAAGAGAAGGCGGGACATCAGCGGCTCCTTGATCGGGATCTGTGCATCAAGGACTGCCGTCGCGGCAGAAACTCATCGGTAGCATCGAATTCGTGCCGGTTGAGACTCGCCAGCCGAACTTCGAGCAGGAGCTCGAGCGCCTGCGGCCGGCGCTGACTGGCTATTGCTACCGGATGCTGGGATCGGGCTTCGAGGCCGAAGACGCGACCCAGGAAACGATGGTTCGTGCCTGGCGGCGCGCCGACTCGCTCGCTGAGCCGGCGGCGATGAAGTCGTGGGTCTTCCGGATCGCGACCAACGTCTGCCTCGACCAGATCGAGGGCCGCAAGCGCCGCGCCCGTCCGGTCGACATCGCCGAGATCGGGACGGCGGAGACGCCGGTCGGCGCCCCCCTGCCGGAGACGACCTGGGTCCTGCCGATCGCCGACGGCCAGGCGATCGATCCCGAGGCCGACCCGGCTACGCGGCTGGCCGACCGCGAGTCCCTGCGGCTGGCCTTCGTCGCCGCCCTCCAGCACTTGCCCGCCCGTCAGCGCGTGGTCTTGGTGCTGCGCGAGGTGCTGCACTGGAGCGCCAAGGAGGTGGCCGAGGGCTTCGCCTCG
>Ga0157371_10001854_pt1 | contig 21234 bp, 17 predicted proteins | sample C45metaG_FD_113462 | JGI IMG/M metagenome (GOLD analysis project Ga0157371, IMG submission 113462) | Corn rhizosphere microbial communities from Kellogg Biological Station, Michigan, USA - C4-5 metaG | ecosystem: Host-associated > Plants > Roots > Rhizosphere > Soil | place: USA: Michigan...
CGACTGCAGCGCTAACCTTTGCGCATCAATACCTTTTTCGTCCCTGGTATCCATCGCTGTATTTAATTTCGATAGCGCCTGTTGCTTTTCTTTAAAGATTTCGCTGTAAACCTGTTTGATGGAATCAAGTTGCACCTGGTACGGACCCTGCTCCAACTTCTCCAGTTCATAGCGGTTGAAAAACAAGGGTGGTTTGGTGAACTGATAAAAAGTAAACACCAGTATGCCGATCAGGAGAATCAAAAACTGCATGGGTATCTTCACCAAACCATTCATCAACAAGCCCAGGCGGCTTTGTGCAACGGAGGCGCCGGTTAGATAACGCCCGACCTGACTTTGATCTGTTCCGAAATAAGAGAGCTGCAAAAAGAAGCCGCCGATCAGGCCGCTCCAGAGCGTATAGGAATTGGTCCAGTCGAACTTCAGATCAATCGCATTTGTCCGCCCCATTTTCCCCGCTATGCTAATCGCTTTCACCATGCCGATCTCAGCAGGTAGCAATTGAATGACGATGGCTCCCGCAACAAATAATCCTCCGAATATGATGGCCATTTGTAGCATCTGGGTATACGAAACCGCCTTTGTTCCACCATAAACTGTATAGCCAATAACGAGAAAGCCAATAAACAGGGTTGTATAGTTGCTGTTGATATTCAAGATCGTTGAGAGGATAATGGAAGGCGCATAAATGGTGATTCCGGTCGAGAGACCCCGTTGGATCAGAAACAAACCCGAGGTAAGCACCCGGGTCTTCAGGTCAAAGCGCTGCTCGAGATATTCATAGGCTGTATAGACCTTGAGCCGGTGAAAAATCGGCACAAAGGTAATGCAGAGCACAATCATGGCTAATGGTAGTCCGAAATAGAACTGCACAAAGCCCATCCCGGTTGAATAAGCAAGACCTGGAGCAGAAAGAAACGTAATTGCACTGGCCTGCGTGGCCATTACCGACAAACAGACCGTGTACCAGGGTAAAGATTGGTTCCCCATCAGGTAGCCCTGGATATTTTCTGTACCGCGACTTTTGTACATGCCATAGGCCACGATCCCGAACAGGGTTACCGCAAGAACACACCAGTCCAGCAGACTCATTTAAAATAAATGGTAAATAAGTACATCAATACGATTAGAATGAACAGCCAAGCCAGTAGAAGCATATAAAACTGCTTCCACGATCTCACCAGAGGTATCAGTTCATGTTGTGGCTTTTCTTCTTCCATGTAATACGATAATTACTTAGCCTGGCCTGCAGCAAGCAGGTTTGCGATGAGGCGGTAGGCGCCCGGTACACCGGCAGGCAGTTCGCGGTAAAATACCAGACCTGTATAAATATACTTTCCTTTTCCGTAATCCGCAACAATCAACGAGCCGTCCTGCGGCTGCTCACCCTGATCATGCATGCGCAATAAAGAGGTATACCTCGGATCTGGATTGGAGGTCGAGTAGATGGAACGTTCCTGCACCCAACCCGCAAAATCTTTGACGGTCAACTTATTTGGATAGTTCATTAAGGGATGTTCTGGATGGATAAAGGTCACAGCCGCATCCTCTTCGGTCACGCGATCCCGGGTCAGCTGGAATGAATACGGCCCCAGGTTGTTGGTCTTTAAAGGTGCGTTCACATTGTACTGGACAAGCAAGGTACCACCATTTTGAACATAAGCCATCAGCTTCGGCTGCATGGCCATGACCTGATCGTTGATGTTATACAAGCGTACACCGGTAATGATCGCATCAAATCTGGAGAGATCGGAATGCAAAACCAAATTCGGATTTAGGATGGTCACCTCGTAGCCCACTTCCCGAAGCGCCTCGGGAATCAAATCTCCGGCACCAGGAATATAACCGATCCGCTTTCCACCAAATTTCAGATCAACACGCTCCGCGCGCGCCTCGGCAAAAGGAAACGTTGTTTGAACAGGAATATGGGTATAGGTAATCTGGTGAAAACCTCTATCATAGTGCAAACCATTAACGGTCAGGTTTAAAGAAATTTTCCCACTGGATACTTTCCCTGCTGGTATTACACTGAATTCTGCGGCTTTCTCATCTCCTTTTTCCTCGAAGTTAATGGTCAGTTGCTTTGGCGTAACCTTCCATCCCTCCGGAACCCTTGGGGTTAAGGTTGCACTTGCCCCCGCCTGGAAGCTCTTCAACGATACCCTTACCGGTTTAACTTCGCTATCATTAAATACGTAAGCAGTTTCATTCAGGGTAGCCGTTACAGGAGGGCCCACAATTAAGGGTTGATAGATCTCTCCACGAGTGGGATCTGTAAACTTATAGATCAACGGACGATTCAATTCAATGGCTGTACCATTAATCAGAATACGTATCTGTCCAACGCTGGGTGGGAAATTTTCCGGACGTCCAAGCAGATCAAAACCTTCGAATTCATAGGCACCAATCTCATGTCGTTTGGTTAACCAATAGGGTTGCGTATAACCAACCTTGCTGGCTGCTATGTTAAGCTCGACCTTTACAGGCTGGTTGGACTTCAGTTCCAACCGCTGAGTGGTCCCCGGTGTTTCCAGGACAATCTGGTAATCTGTATCGTTGCTTAATCTTGAAATGGCTTGTAGGGACACTGGAATGTCTTCTGTATAGGCGTATGCCGGTGTTGGCACCGAGGTTTCCACCCAAATACCCGCACAAGCCAGGATCAGTTCATCCAACCTGGATTTGTTGAAAGGCAGGTCTTGTACAACCTTTTTCAGCTGCAGTAATTTACCAATGGATTTGGAAGGATCCGAAACCTGATATTCGTTATTGATCTCGTTGACCAACTTCTGAACACCTGCAGTACCTGCGAAACGGCTAAGGGAGAAATCGATACCTTCAAACAGGTCTTTGGAAGCCTTTTCGCCGGCAACGGGGCTGAAGTATTCGATCGCAGATCCGCGTTGCTTCGCGGAACCAAAGCCCTGGCTTTTATGGTTCGAGCGACTCTCTCCTGCAATCTCGCCGTAACTTTCTCCGAGTAATGGATTATAGGTACCCACATCCATCTTCAGCTGATCTTCAGCCGTCGTGTTCGTACTACCGAAATTAAAGGTATTCCATACGATGCGCTTTGCTTTCCAGGGCTTAACAAACTTCAGCTGCTCCGGAAATTGCTTGGGGTAAGCTGCTGCAGCAAAGGCTTCACGCGCCAGGATTGCAGAAGCAGCATGGGCGCCGTGTCCGGCACGGGCATCCTCCGGAAAGCGCGTCACCAATACATCCGGCTTGAAGTTCCGGATCACCCAAACAACATCGCCCAGGATTTTCTGGTGCCCCCAGATCTTCAGACATTCCTCCGAAGTTTTGGAAAAGCCAAAGTCGTTTGCATGCGTAAAGAATTGCTCGGCACCGTCAACAGCACGTGCCGCCAGGAGCTCTTGAGTCCGCACCACACCAAGCAGGTCTGCTTGTTCGGTACCGATCAAGTTCTGACCTCCATCGCCGCGGGTCAAAGACAGATATCCGGTGCGAACCTTCTTCCCCTTGGCCAAATAAGCCAGAAAACGGGTATTCTCATCGTCGGGATGCGCAGCGATATACAATACACCACCAGTTACATTCAGCGATTCCAAACCTTGTTTGATCTCTGCCGCATTCATGCTGCGAGGCGTCTGTGCGCTTAATAAATATGGAAAACCTGCAAGTAGAAGATATAGATAGGACCTGAACTTCATAGATATTTGTTGATGGCCGAATCTAATCAAAAATCGGGAATTCAGCCTAAAGCAAATAAATCTACGCAGGCAATCTGATCTACAGGAGGATCTTACTGCTGATCTCTTTGTCGACTGTAATGAACCCGGGGTACTTAACCGAGGTTCCGCCAACATGAATACTTGGCTTGATCTTCAAGGTCAACAATCCTTTTTGTTCCGCGTCATTTGGCCCGGCTTGCAAGAACTTACTTACGGCCTCCATCACCTTCTTGTTTGAAAGGAACTGGTAGGCATTCAGGTTTACATCCACCGGAACAACCGTCTTGCCGCCTCGAACCACATGAACAACCTGGTTCACCAATCCTGTAGCCAGTTCCTGGTTATTAACGAGCATCTTATATTCAAATTCATTGATCGACGCGTCGTTATCCGAAGGATTTGTAATCTCCAGGTTCAATTTCCCACGCAGCGGAACATCTTTACGCAACAACCCAAATGCAAGACCAGGTAAGCTCGAAAGGCTGATATTTTCTGTATTCACGATATTTTTCAAGGCCGTTCCGCCAACCGTGATATTTTCTGCAGATATGATTTTGTAGGTACACTTTTCAAGTGCCTTGATTTGCTGGGTTTGCTTGTTTACCCCGCAACCGGAGATAATCAGGAGTGCCAGGCAAACTGTGATCATTTTTTTCATTTGTGTGTCTTTGAGCTTTAAAGCGGTTACCGCCCCGGCTGCAATTATAACGGAATATTCTGTATTTATTGTCTGTTCATGCAAGCCGTCAAAACGGGCAAACACCGCAGCCTAGATTTTGTTAACTATATACATGAGCCCCTTTACAATTACAACAGCAGCAAACACGACTTACACGGTTAGCCCCATGAAGGATAAACAGGATGCCTTTGATATCCGAAAAGATGGTGAAAGCTGCCTGTTTTTTCTGGGAAGCTCAGGGACTTGGAGTACGGGCGACTTCGCCCCGCCCTTTCTTGATTTTGACATCAACGAAATTGGAAAGCTCATTGAGTTTGAGCTGAAGCAACAGTAAACTAGCGGCGTCTGTATCTCCGGTTTATGCGTTTGTTCACGAAATAGTCCACACTGTATTTGCCGCTGCCTGCAAGCAACAAGAAAAAGTAAACTAACAGAAAATGTGATGGAAGCTCCTGCTTTTGGAAACCATCCAGATCATGGATGATGAATATCGCAACCAGCATCGTGATCATCAGGGGAATGACAGCCAGCCGTGTTGCAAACCCAAGGATCAGCAAGATCGAACAGAACACTTCTGCGAAGACAGCCATGATTAAAGAAGGGATTACACCCGCACCAAGAGGGTCGGCAAATGTGATCGTTCCGCCAGCCACGAGTGTCTGAAGTTTTGGTAAGCCATGCACCAACATGAAGCAGCCAATGCCGATACGCAAGAGCAGCAATGCGAAGTTCATCACTCCCTGATTTAAATTGACATTAAAGATTCTTCTCATCTATTCCGAGCTTTTATGATCGTAAATATAAGATTTTTTCCTTCAACGATTAAAGTATTAACGATTCAACAATATCCTTTCATAAGCCCCTAAAGAATAGTAAAAACCAAAACAGCGTCTTTACTGTTCCATAGTACAACGCGGCGGCTTTCGCAAATGTGTAGCCCGGAAATACTCAAGCTTATGAAAAAACCAAATTTTAAACAGATATGGAAAGTCCTGAAAGATTCGTTCTCCGGCTTTTCAGACGATAAGGTAACCAAGCTGAGCGCTTCGCTGGCCTATTATACGGTTTTCTCTATGGGACCCCTCCTTATCTTAATCATATCTCTTTGCGGGATATTCCTTGGTCGGGAGGCTATGGAAGGACGTGTTTACGAACAGCTCGCCGGCTTTATGGGCAAGGATACGGCTAGTCAGCTGCAGGGAATTATAAAAAATGCAGCGATCAGCGGAAAAGGTCCTATTGCATTGGCTATTGGTGGGGTAACACTGCTGATCGGTGCAACTACCGTTTTCGGCGAAATTCAGGATTCCATAAACACCATCTGGGGCCTCAAACCCAAGCCGAAACGTGGCTGGTTAAAGATGCTTCAGAACAGGTTCCTTTCATTTTCAGTGATCATTAGCCTTGGATTTATCCTGCTGGTCTCCCTTGCGGTCACCTCCGTGATCGATGGCTTGAATGACATTCTGGCCAAAAAGTTCAGTGAAGTGTCTGTTGTACTTTTCTATGTGGTCAACCAGGTGATCACGCTGGCTGTGATCTCCTTTATATTTGGTGTGATCTTTAAAGTTCTGCCCGATGCTAAAATCAAATGGAAAGATGTTATGCTGGGTTCCATTGTAACCGGTATCCTCTTTATGATCGGTAAATTCGGAATTTCCATTTACATCAGTAAGAGCAATGTGGGTAGTACCTTCGGCGCGGCAGGATCACTGGTGATCGTCTTGCTCTGGACCTACTACTCTTCCCTGATCTTATACTTCGGTGCCGAGTTCACCAAAGCGTATGCGGTTAACTTTGGATCTCCAATCCATCCAAACCACTATGCGGTAACCACACGGCAGGTGGAAGTAGAAACGGGAAACGCGTCCATTCAGGAGAACAGTGAAAAGCCGACCACAGTTAAAGAGAAGTAAATAAGAAACGGGGATATTGCTTTCGCTATATCCCCGTCATCTAAATTAACGCTCTCCATATAAATACGTCAATAACCCCAGATTATTGTATCCGGTTTAATTTTTTTATGCTGTAGCTAACTTCACAATGTTCCGGTAAGGATAAGAGTTGAAGATGTGCCTGCGGGCAAAACGGCCAGGTGAGTCCGCATTCACCAACTTCACGTAAACAGCTTTGGGTACTTCAAAATATTCGTATCCACTTCCATCCAGAAAATGAACCGTTAACACCAAACCCGCCCAGGTGAAATCTGCGATGCCGCAAGTCGAAGTCGTTTGTGTGTATTCATCTAAAGAAAGGGAAAGCGTTTCCGGAGCGATGCTTACAAGGAAATGATAAGCTTCGATGATTTCTTTACTTCTTTGTTCCGCTGCCAACTTCTCCTCGTCGTTATCCTGAAACTTATCCGGGTGACAATCTTTCATTAAGTTTCTATAAATGGTTTTCAGCTCTTTTAATTCGGCATCTTTTTGTACACCCAATAATTTTCTGTAATCTACGATTTTCTTCATAATGTCTTTTAAAGCAGGGAATTGCATCCTTCGAAAAGGAGTTTGCAAAGGTACACTTTAAATCATTAAACAAAGACCCGGATCCAATAATGTTTTCATAAGATCTACCAGCGCCATTCTCCTGCAATCCTGAGAGGCGTTTCCAGTTTATTGGCCTGCAGGAATGCCTTCAGATCTTCATCAGAAAACCTTTTAACAGGTATTTCCGGCGTGTTGGCTAGTGCATAGGTTAACATCACACTGTAACGAACCAGGTTTTTCAGTCCTTGCTCATCCACCAACTTAAACACATCTCCATTCGAATGGTAGTAAGGCCCGGAGTTGTTCGGCAACTTTCCACCAGCTGCACCGCCTGTCGGAATACCCTCCAGCATAAAAGGCTGATGGTCACTGTGCAAGCCGGCTCCGGCAACGAACAAGTTCTTAAAGCCCGTATCCAGCTTGCTGATTTCGGACCCCCAACTGCTAAACAGGTCTTTCATCTCCGCACGGCTTGTCGAAAATCCTTTGGGATCATTACTCATATCATAGTTGAGCATATAGCGAATCTGATCCAGTTGATTGTTTTGCTTAGCCTCTTCCACATAAGCTTTCGATCCAAGCAGGCCTTGCTCTTCCCCCATAAAGAGCACAAACTCGACGGTACGACGGGTACTTAGTTTGGCTGCCTTAAAGGTTCTCGCCATGTCGATCACGCCGAAGGATCCGATCCCATTGTCGATAGCACCGGTCGCCAGATCCCAACTGTCCAGGTGTCCCCCCACAACGATCTTCTCGTCCGGCAGCTCCGTTCCTTTAAGTGTGGCAATTACATTACGCGCCTTGATCATACCCGAGAAATTAGCCATGGAGATCTGTGCATATTGCGGCCCGGCTTTCAATTGTGCTTTGATCTTCATCCCGTTCTCCAGGCCAATGCAAACTGCAGGAATTGGAATAAGCTTGCCCGTAACTGATGCGGTACCGGTGAGCAGTACATCGCCTTTAACCGTATTGATAATGATGATGCCGGAAGCACCATATTTAGTGGCAATGGAGGTCTTTTCCGAACGATGCAAGGTTCCGGTTCCGGGAGCCGAACCAGGCAATACGCCCAGATAAACCAAAGCGATCTTTCCCTTAACCTTTTCCGGATTGCTCGCATAATCGACTTCCAACCCATTCCCCATATCCACCAGTTCCGCCTGTACATCCGCTTCAACCGGCGAATGTGCCAGTGTAACCGAATTCACCTTCTGCAAACCGTTTTGCGGCCCTATTTTCGTGGAAACACGGATCCTATTCCAACCTTCTACTTCAAACGGTTGGTAGCGGACATCATATCCATAGGATTTCAACTGCGCATAGGCATAATCTTCTGCCTTCTTACCGTGTTCTGATCCGGTCAGCCGGTGACCAAGGGTTTCTGTAGCCGACTTCAGATTTCCATACGCCTTGGAATGGCTTTGAACTTCCGTATTTATTTTCTTAAAGGTAGCACCAAATTGATCCTGACTTCTGGCTGTTAGCCCGCAAGCCATGGCTAATGCAAGAAGCGAAATTTTAGGGTAAGTATGATTCATAATGATTGCTTAGGTCCGTAAATATAAAAATTCCTGCACACTATTCTTGAGCAGCAGGCACCGCATTAAACTTCAACAGGAAATGAATGAGGCCAGGGTTTCAAATTTTAAATATCGGGCACGCCTAAACTTCAATACCCCTAAATACTGTAGAGAAAAATATTGTTTAGATTTAATCTAAATAAATAGGAATTTTAAAGAATAGATCTTTTCTTTGTCACAGTTTAGAATTAATATAAATAACGACAATGAAGAAAATCCTCCATGCCCTTGTTCCGCTCCTCCTCCTGTTATGTGCAAGCAGTACCTATGCTCAACAGCGTTCCACTTTAAAAGGCCAGATCCTGACCGTAGACGGTAAACCCGCCTCCTCCATCACCATCAGTGTGAAGGGTCAGAATGCCGTAACTTCCAGCAACAAGAATGGACAGTATGAATTCAAGAATCTGAAAAGCGGCAGCTTTAAGATTTCTGTATTTGGTATCGGATTAAAATCAGAATCTAAGACGGTGGATTTACAAGACAACACCACCGTCATTGCTGATTTCACTTTATCTGAAAGCGCAGATGAACTTCAGGAAGTGCAAATCTCAGGCTTCCGCAAGAAATATAAAGTAGACGAACCTTCCAACTCACTCCGCTTAAATGCGCCACTGCTGGAGATCCCACAAAATATACAGATCATCAATTCGCTTGCTCTGGGCGATCAGCAGGTGCTTAGCATGAGTGATGGCGTGCTTAGAAACGTAAGTGGTGCAACGCGGTTCGAACATTGGGGCGACCTATACACCAACGTGCTGATGCGCGGCTCGCAAATCCAGGCTTTTCGCAACGGTTTTAACGTGGTAAGTTCCCTTTGGGGGCCACTGACGGAAGACATGAGCTTCGTTGACCATATTGAAGTGGTCAAAGGACCTGCAGGTTTCATGTTGTCCAATGGCGACCCAAGCGGATTGTACAACGTGGTAACCAAAAAGCCTACAGGCATCACCAAGGGTGAAGTCAACATGACCCTCGGCAGCTTCGAACTGTTCCGTACGGCTGTCGATCTGGACGGCAAGTTAACTGCGGACAGCAAAGTATTGTACCGCCTGAATTTGGCGGGTCAGAATAAAGGATCCTTTCGTGCCAACGAATACAACGATCGATATAGCTTCGCTCCTGTTGTATCCTTCCAGGTAGATCCGAATACAAAATTAACTGCTGAATACACTTTGCAGTATGCCAAAATGAGCGATGTAGGTTCCTACTATTCTTTTTCACCTGTAGGCTATGGTACCCTGCCGCGCGACTTCAGTTCCGTCCCTCCGGGGTTGGAGCCCACCAAGATCACCGACCATAGTGCTTTTTTAACCTTAGAACACAAGATCAATGATCAGTGGAAACTTACCGCTCAGGCTTCTTATTTCAACTATGCTCAAAAAGGCACCAGCCTTTGGCCAGCTGACATCCGCACCGATGGCACCATGCTCCGGTCTGTAGGCATCTGGGATGCTGCAAGCGAAATGACCATGGGACAGGTTTTTCTGAATGGAAATGTAAGGACCGGATTGGTGCAACACCGGATCCTGGCGGGGCTTGACCTTGGCTCCAAGAGCTATTTGGCGGATTACGGACAAAGTCACCCTCTGGATCTCCCAGCAGGACCTTTTGATCCCAAAAACCCCGTTTACTCCGCACCAGCTAATGGGTATCCGGTATGGGACCGCAGCTTAAACCTGGCCGCCAGAGCGGCTCTGGCATTTGGCGACATGAGTCAAAATTACAGTGGCCTTTACCTACAGGATGAACTCGGCTTTCTCGATAACGCGGTCCGCCTAACACTTGCAGGTCGTTACACCTATGTAAAGCAAGCCTCTTTCGGTGGCGCGGCAATCAGCGCGAAACACTTTTCACCCCGTGTTGGGCTAAGTGTATCCCTGGACAAACAACTGTCTGTTTATGGATTATATGATCAGGCCTTTATTCCGCAAGGAGGAAGAATGTCCAGCGGCGCTTCCGTGCAGCCGATCACCGGCAATAACATGGAAGCCGGCTTGAAAAAAGACTGGTTCGGCGGCCGCATGAATACGACCTTATCCGTCTATCGCATCCTGAAAAACAATGAGCTTACCGCCGATCCGAACAGCCCGCCAAACGCGGGACTAAGCGTTGAACTCGGACAAAAAAGATCTCAGGGAATCGAGTTCGACCTGAGGGGAGAAATATTACCAGGTCTGAATGCGACCGCAAACTACGCTTATACGGATTCTAAAGTGACCAAAGTGACGGAGAATGTGACTGGCATACAGGTGGGCGACGCTGTTCCGGGATTCTCTAAGCATACGATCAACAGCTGGTTGGGTTACAAACTTCAGAATGGACCATTAAAAGGCACTGGAATCTCCGGTGGATTTACCTATTTGATCGATCGTGCAACAACCAACTTCAGCGTGACCGACCGCTCACAAAATCTGCCGGATTATTTCAAACTGGATGCTGGCTTGTTCTGGGAAAGCGATAAGCTGAAGATCACAGGTAATGTGTTTAACCTGCTTGATAAGTACTTGTACAGCGGTGGCTATTACACCAGCTACTTCTCCACACCAGTATATGAATGGCAAGCAGAAGCACCACGTAACTACCGACTGAGTATCTCTTACAAATTCTAAGTCTGATGTCTGGAAACAAAAAAAGCAGCCACATCAAAAAATGGGTTAGAAACCTGCACTTATGGCTCGGATTAACTTCCGGGCTATTTGTATGCTTCCTGGGGATCACCGGATGTATCCTGGCCTTTCAACGTGAAATCGAAGATCTGACACAGGAATACCGGTTTGTGCAGCCGCAAAAACAAGCCTACCTGCAACCTACCCGCCTGAAAGCGATCGCCGACCCACTCGTTCCTGGAAAACAAGCACATAGCATCAGCTATCAACAGGGTAAGGCCAGTCAGGTCGTCTATTTCGCCCTAGATCCTGAATACTACTGGATCGTGTTCATTGACCCTTACACAGGAAAAGTCCTGAAGGTTAAAAACATGGAGGAAGACTTCTTCCACTTTATGATCGATGGACACTATTATTTATGGCTGCCGCCAAACGTCGGGCAGCCTGTACTCGCAAGTGCAACGCTGATGTTCCTGTTCCTTCTCCTGTCCGGACTTGTTCTCTGGTGGCCAAAAAACAAAGCGGCCCAAAAGAAGAGATTTACCATAAAATGGAATGCAAAATGGAAAAGAGTCAACTACGATCTGCATAACGTACTCGGCTTTTACATGACCTGGATCCTCATCTTTATTGCATTTTCCGGTCTGGTGATGGGCTTCCAATGGTTCGCAAGCTCCGCATATTGGGTGAGTACCGGAGGTAAATCCCTGATACAATTTGAAGAAAGTAGTTCCGACATCAGCCGTACACCTACCCTGCCGGCCGGAACAGCTGCGATGGACGTTTTATGGGCGAAAACCATTCAATCACTACAAAACACACCAGCCGGAATGGAGGTTCACGTACCCGCTACAGCAAGCTCAGCCATTGAGATCACACGGAATCCCGATACCGATACCTACTGGAAAACCGACTATCGGTTCTATGATCAGTACACGCTGGAAGAGATCCCGGTGAAGCATGTGTATGGGAAATTAAGCGAGGCCGGAGCGGGCGACAAACTGATGCGCATGAACTACGATATCCATGTCGGAGCCATCGCCGGAATTGCCGGAAAAGTCATGGCTTTTCTGGCCAGTTTCATTGCCGCAAGTTTACCAGTTACAGGCTTTCTGATCTGGCGCGGAAAGAAGAAAAAGAGCGCTGAAAAAGCCTTCGAAAAAACCCTGAGTTAGGTTCGAAAATTACACAGTGCTCACCCAGAGCTCACCCACACCTCACCCACACCTTACCCACATAAAACGTGTGTGAGGTGTGTTTGTGGTGTGGGTGAAATCTTACTGAATTGCGGGTAAAATCCGAGGCCATTTCGACTACTTCAAAAGGCTGAAAAAAATCAGGAATCATCCTTAGGTTCCGAAGTATCCGGAGAATCTGCGCTCCAAATTATTGAACCGTTTCTGAAGCTTCGCATGAAGCTCTTCCTGGCCATAATTTTTACTGGTTAGAATCATTTGGTTTAGGAAATATAAGCCGGTTTGAACATGCCGCTGACCCATAAGACTTTTCTTCGATTCGGAAATATCAGCCAGGTAGGTCAACTCCTTATCAATAAAATCTGCATTCTTCACCAACGTATCATTTGCTTTCGAGATCCGCCCAAGCTGGTAAAGGTTTTTTGCCATATAAAACTTACCCATCATCGACTGCATGCTGAAGTATTGCTCAGGTATTACAGCTTCAAACTTATCCACCACCTTTGCGGCTTCGGACAGCTTACCCTGGTCTATCAGGTCTGATGTGAGCCCGTTAAATACATCGGTCAGGATAACCGTATCCGATGTACTCTGGTCGTCCAGGTACTTCGATGTTTTCATTTTGCCCCATTTGAACCTGTCCATGACGTTCCGGTAAAGAACCGCCGTATTCGCCAGCCTTTGCTGATCTTCACCGTGTTTTTCCAGCTTCAAGGGCAGCAAGCGAACCGTCAGACCTTCTTCATAGAGGTAATTATCAAGGCCGTTGAATTGCGACTTAGGCATTGTATTGGCAAAATAGATCGGGCGCTTCCAGTTGTTGTGCACCAGGATGTCAAACATGGCCAGCGTGCCTTTTGTAACCAGGCCTTTATTGTAGGTCCATTCCATAACCGGTGTGATCCGTTCAGCATCGCTAACGGGAATAGTTCCGGATCTCAACACCTCGTCTTTGTTAACGGTTAGTTTCAGTTTCTTGGTTGGAAGAAAGTTCAAACGACTTCCATCCTGCATTTCCACCTTGTCGGATGCGTTTTCTGAAAGCAAAAGATCCAGTATACTGGAAAGTTCCACGCTGCCATCGAGTTTATAATCCACATACGGCATCACATCCCGCTGCCCGGAAACATATTGTTCCGGCTTCATGGTTATCGGCAATGGTGCCGAGTTATTTTGTTTTTTGCGCATGTCGTTGATGTACCAATCGCCGTCAAAGAGGCTTAGGTTTACAATCCGGATATCCGGACGCACATTTTCCACCTCCTGCAAATACCAGAGCGGGTAGGTTTCATTATCCCCATAGGTGAATAATATGGCATTCGGCGCGCAGGATTGCAGGTAATTGTACGACATATCATGTGCAACGAGCTTGGTTGACCGGTCATGATCATCCCAGCCTTGCTCGGCCATGATGAGCGGGGCGGCACAAAGGCCGACCACCGTGGCAAGCACCGGAGCCATACGGGCGGACCACCTTCTGGAAATCCATTGCTGCAGTGCGAGCACACCTAAGCCAATCCAGATGCTGAAGGCATAGAATGAACCTGTATAGGCGTAGTCGCGCTCCCTCGGCTCGTAAGGCTTCTGGTTTAAATACAAGACAATGGCAATTCCGGTAAAGAAAAAGAGCAGCGCGATAATGCCTGCATCGTGCCGGTTGCGTTTGAAATGCCAAATCGCGCCGAGCACCCCAAGGAGTAGCGGCAAAAAGAAGAAACGGTTGTAAGCTTTATTGTCGATTGTCGTGGGTGGTAAATGTGCCTGGTTCCCCAAATGCAGGGCATCAATGGGCTTGATACCGCTTAGCCATTCGCCTTCATGCCCACTGCCCTGCCCTTGAACATCATTCTGCCGCCCAACGAAATTCCACAGGAAGTACCGCATGTACATATAGCCCAGTTGGTAGGTGCTTAGAAAGCGGACGTTGTCCAGCAACCCGGGATTTTTACTTTCATCAAAGTGCATCCATTCTTTATAGAACTGCACATGTTCAGGCTCCTGACTATACATACGGGGCAAGAGGCTCGTCTGATCATATTCATATTCGCCGACATGTCCGGCAGGTTCATAGCGGTTGTTCCCCTTCCTCCAGAGCGCTTTCCCATCACCATATTTGGTGATCTCCGCATTGTAGTTGGGCCCCGAGATCAAGGGTGTACTGCCATACTGCTGCCGGGTTAAATAGCCAAGCAGCGAAAAAGTATCTTTCGCATGGAAATTGTTCAGATTGGTACCCGCATTGGCGCGAAGAACGATCATAGAAAAGGAGGAATAGCCAAAGATGATCAGCACGATGGACAGCAAAGCCAGGTTCAGGTTTTTCTTGTGAAACCTGATGGAGTGTATGATCCCAAGGATTAAGGCCGTAACAAACAAGGCGGCAAAAAACAGTACACCAGAACCAAAAGGAAGACCGATCGTATTCACAAAATACAAGTCGAAATAAGCGGCAATGGATATGAGGTATTGTATAATGCCATACTGAATCAGGCCCAGGATCAATATGCCGGCAAAAAGAGCCTTCGAGGCCCCACTGCGTGTTGGATTATGACTTCTTTTAAAATAATAAACCAGAGCAATGGCCGGGATGGTAAGCAGGTTTAACAGGTGAATGCCAATAGAAAGCCCCATCATATACGCGATGAAAAGCAACCAGCGATCGGATCTGGGTTCATCCGCATGGGCTTCCCACTTCAGGATAGCCCAAAATACAATGGCGGTAAACAAGGACGATTGTGCATATACCTCTGCTTCGACGGCAGAGTACCAGAAGCTGTCGGAGAACGCATAGGCCAATGCACCTACGGCACCAGCGCCCATGATCGTAAGCAGTTCGGCAGGACTCTCCTTTCGGCCTGGCTTAATCAGGACCTTTCGGGCCAGGGCGGTGATTGTCCAGAATAAAAACAGGATCGTTGCCGCGCTGGCCACAGCTGAACCGATATTCATCCAAAAAGCCACGCGGGTCAGATCGCCGCCAGCAAACAAGGAAAAAAGCCGTTCGATCATGAGAAACAAAGGGGCACCGGGTTGGTGAACAACCTGGAGGCGCAGTGCCGACGCGATAAATTCACCACAGTCCCAGAAGCTGACCGAGGGCTCCAGGGTTAGAAAATAGGTGACGAACGCAATCAAAAAACAGATCCAGGCGATGGTGTTGTTGGTTTTAGCGTAATTCATGGTTTATATGCTGATTGATGGGGGTTTACAAAGAACTTCCGGTATTTAAAATTAAACTTTAGAAATCACGTAACCAGCTATTTAACAGTATTTAACATCTAACCAGCGGGAACAATTCCCAAGAAAACCATTTATGCCTGAGCGGTGTTAATACTTCACGTATAACTTAACTATAACCTATGAATGGCTTTTTTAAAACCATAATTGCAGGCTGGGGCGCGAAAAAACTCGGCGGCGGTTGCTTATCTACAATCGTAATCTTCGTTTTGATCTATTATGCCCTGGGACAGTGCAACCGTCCGGCTTCCGGACCAGTTTCTCAACAACAGGCTCCAGCTGCAGTCGAGCGCACGGAATAGTAAGCTTATCAACTTTTAACGACACAAAATTGGAATATAAACGATTGGGTGGATCGGGGCTGATGGTCCCGGTACTAAGCTTTGGAACGGCTACCTTTGGCGGTGGCAATGAGTTTTTTAAAAGCTGGGGAAGTACACAAACGGACGAAGCCAAACGGCTGATCCACCTGTGCATGGATGCTGGCGTGAACTTCTTCGACACGGCAAACAGCTATTCAAACGGTTTATCTGAAGAGATCCTGGCGCAGGCCTTAGAAGGGATCCCAAGAGATCAGGTCATCCTCTCTACAAAAGGCACGTTCCGGATGGGCCCTGGTGTAAACGATTGGGGTTCCGGCCGCTTCCACCTGACCAAAGCGCTGGAAGATAGTTTAAGAAGGTTGAAGACCGATCATGTCGACATTTACCATATGCATGGCTTCGATGCTTCTACCCCTATCGAAGAAACTTTATCCACACTGGACAACTTTGTAAAAAGCGGTAAGGTCCGGTATATCGCTTGTTCGAATTTCTCGGGTTGGCACCTGATGAAATCGCTGTCCATATCAGAACGGCATGGCTGGAGTAAATACATCGCCCATCAGGCTTATTACACCTTGATCAGCCGGGAATTTGAATGGGAGTTGATGCCTTTAGGAATCGATCAGCATATTGGCACCATTGTCTGGAGTCCCCTGGCGGGCGGGCGACTAAGCGGCAAGATCTCTCGCGAAACTCCCGCAGCGCCGGATAGCCGGCTAAGTCAGGGTGGTAGTCTCGGGCCAGCTGTTCCAAATGAGCTCCTGTATGCTGTTGTGGATGTACTTAAAGAAATTGCTGAAGAAACCGGAAAAACTGTTTCGCAAGTTTCGCTGAACTGGTTGTTGCAAAGGCCGACAGTATGCAATCTGGTCGTCGGCGCCCGCAATGCGGAACAGCTCAAGCAGAACCTGGGTGCGGTGGGTTGGAAGCTAAGTCCAGAACAAATCGCGCAATTGGATCAGGTCAGTGCTGTAGAGCCGATTTATCCGTATTGGCATCAACGGGGATTTCCGGATTAGGCAGGTCTCTGAGCTATTTAAATTACGATAAAATAAAAAAGCCGCTGGGAATACAGCGGCTTTTAAGGTTAATTTAAAAAAGATCAGATCTTGCTCACGCCTCCGGAACCAATAACTTTTTTGTCTACGGTAGCCGATCCGGTATAAAGCACCTGTCCGCTGCCGACGATCAAGGCCTTAATATGGTCTTGCGCCTGGATGTTGATAATGCCAGACCCGCTTATTTTTGTCGACAAGCTCTGAGCGGCAAAACTCTTTCCGGCAAAACGGCCAGATCCACTTATTGTTACATCTGCTTTGTCGGCTTCTCCTTTCATGTTGATCGTACCTGAACCACTGATCACAGCAGTCAACTGGGTCGCTTCAACATCAGCCGTAATGCTCCCTGAACCACTTAGGGTTGTAGCGAACTCGCCACCATCAATCCGTCCGGTCACGCGGATACTGCCATCCCCGCTCATGGTCAGGCTATTCAACTCTTTGGCGGTCACATAAGCAGTGATTTTCTTGTTTTCATATTTCTTGGCCCAGCTTGTCCAACTTGTTTTCGGTCGGATAATCAGAACACCACTTTTCACTTCGCTGACCAGGGTTGATATCGCTTCTGCGTCACCCTCAAATCTGATGCTCTCCGTACTTCCCATCTTTACGATAACATCAATTGGTCCGCCTGCAGCCAAACCTCTGAAATCGCTTACCACGCGATCTTGCTGAAAACGTACGGTTTTACTGATAATAATCGGTTCTCCAGCATGGGCCATTAAGGTTGTTGAACTCATTAATGCAACGCATACCAGTGGATATAACTTTTTCATATTTGTCGGAATTTTAATAATAAGACGTAAAGTTTAAGGCAAAGTTGCATGAACCTTAAAATTTGTTCTAATCTTTTTGTTAAAACACATGCTTCCAAAATCTGTTTATTATTAAAAGCGAACCACATTATGACAGATCTTGCAAAACATAACCCAGAATTCACCATCAACGTCTCCATCAAAGGCAAACAGGAAACCATTGTTGCAAAACCTCAGGAAACCAGTGATGGCGTTGAGTATTTCCTTTGTTTTAAAGGCGATGAACAATTGACACAGATCCGTAAGGACAGCGGCGATAAGTGGGAACAGATGTGGGGCGAGCTGCCGGATGAAGAAGTTCAGGCAATAGGAAGCGAAATCACTAAACAAAAATAATATGGTTGTTCACGATAATACATTAAAACTTCGTTCGGGGAAATTCTCTATTCACCGCGACCGAGGAAGGAATGTTGGCTATACCGAACGGTTGGTCTCCGTGTTCCTCGGCGGATTGTTGTTGAGTAAAGGAATCGTTAATCCATTTAAACCAAAATTCTGGTATGGCGCATACCTGACCTACCGGGGATTCACCGGAAGGTGCCTGATCTATGATCAATTGGACATTGATGCCAAGAAAGCACATGCGGTAAATATCAGAGGCGAATTCCTGATCGATAAACCAGCCAGGGAAGTTTATAATTACTGGCGTAACCTGAATAACATTCCGGCCAGCATCAACCACCTGCTGGATGTGGAAATGGTGGATGAGAATTTATCTAAATGGAAGTCCAATGCTTTTGGCAAGTTCTTCCCGATCAACTGGGAAGCTGAAATTGTCAAAGATGAACCCGGACGCCTGATCGGCTGGAGAGCGGTAAAAGGCTCCATGCTACCTCATGTAGGCCGGGTAGACTTTGAAGAAACTGCAGATGGCCTCTCAACCAAACTAAACATTGTCCTTTCCTACAGACCACCGGCTGGAGGCGTAGGTATTGGTATATCCAGAATGCTGACTCCGGTGTTTGAGAGAATGCTGCAAACAGAGGGTATGACATTCAAACATGCGATAGAGAGTAAGGTTCAAAGGTACTAGCCTTATCTTTCCCGAACAATACGAAGGAAATCCTCTCTATAAGTTTCACCTATAGGGATTGTGGTGTCGGCAATATAGATGGTATTGCCGTCCACCATCCTGATTCGATCCATCGATACGATGTAAGACTTATGAACCCGGTAAAAGGGTTTGGGCAACTGATCCTCCAGTTCCCGCAACGTCTGATATGTCACAATACGCTGCTCCGGCGTGAAGATCGACACATAATTCTTCAATCCTTCTATATACAGGATTTGATCGAAATTTACCTTTAGAAACTTGTTTTTACTATCCCCCTTGATGAACATGTACTCCGCCCGTCCGATTGCTGGTACCTGCAGTTGAACTTCTGGTGTCTTTTCTGCAGGGATCTGCTGACTCGCCGGCGCAAGAAGCAGCTCGGCTTTTTGCACCGCTTTATAAAAGCGCTCAAAAAAGATGGGCTTTAGCAGGTAATCGATCACGTCCAGCTCGAATCCATCTAAAGCATAGTCCGGGTAAGCGGTCGTCAGGATAACCTTCGCTTTATTCCCAATGATTTTCAGGAACTGCAAGCCAGTCAGCTCCGGCATCTGAATATCCAGAAAAACCAGATCTACCTTACCTTCCTGTACCCAGTTTAAGGCTTCAAACGCGTTGGTTGTTGTTCCAACCAACTCGAGGGCGGGAAGTTTACTGATATAAGTCGCCAGGATCTGGAAAGCATAAGCTTCGTCATCTACTGCAATGCAACGGATCATAAATTATAGTTGTATGGTGAGTGTTGTTTTGTACTTTTTGCCTGTGTTTTCGATGTTCAGGTGATGCTTTTCAGGGTAGATCAGGTCCAGTCGCCGCTGCACATTGTACAGCCCGATTCCGCTCGACTTATCTTTTTCATGTTGATTGATCCGGTTTTCTACCTCAAAGAGCAACCTTTTAGAATCTGCTTTCAGTACAATACGAACTGGATTCTGCGGGTCAGCAGTTACACCATGCTTGAAGGCATTCTCCACAAAGGAGATCAACAACAAGGATGTGATTCGCAGTTGCGAATTGGAAGCATCCACATCAAAGTTAACATAAAAGCCCGGCTCAAAGCGCATGCGGAACAATTCGATATAACTGCTTAGGTAATCTATTTCCTTCTCCAGGCTTACCTTTCCATCTTCCTGCTCCGTTAAGGTATACCGCATGAGATCGGATAGTCGTAAAACAGCAGAAGCCATTTTATCAGATACGGGGATCGCGAGGGAATACAAATAGTTGAGCGTATTATATAGAAAATGCGGATTGATCTGGGACTTCAGGAAGGCAAGTTCGGCTTTGATCGCCTCTTCTTTTAATTCACCATGGATCCGCTCGGCTTTAAAAGCATTCTGTGAACTCCAAATTGCGGCCGGTATAATGATAAAGGAACTTCCGTAGTAGAGGTTATCCTGTATATACTCCAGTGCCGGTGTTTGTGAAGCGTAGTTGTGGATCCCCAGGAATTTTAAGTAAAGCACTTCTTCAATCAGATAGCGTAGCGCAATAAATGTTGCCATTGCGACCAGAATACCACCTGCGAGTTGTGGAAGCCTGCCCTTTTTCAAAAAGAACGGAAATACCCAAAGGTAACAGATGTAAAACTCAACAATCTGCACAAAGGTCATCGAATACCCAAAATAACTTGGACCAGACCCTTTTTCCAAAATTTGCCCCAAGTAAAAATAAGAAAGCAGCAGCAGCCAGCAGAGCACATGAATTGCAACGGTCCTTTTAATATTCTCCATACTACGAAACTAAGAAAACAGCTGCATTAACTTTATTTTCTTATCCCAACCCCATAAAACCAGATGCGAACGCTGCACTTACAGGTAAATTCAGCTAAATACCCTTCGGAACGTGTTTGGATAATAGTCTGGCCCGTTCAGATCATAAAATTCCTGGCCTTGCTCAACATCGGCAGATTTGCTGAAACGAAATACAGGAACTGATGAATACTTTTAAACCAACTCTAGTCATTTTTAAACTCCTATTCTGTGGAACACTGCTCAGCAATTCCCTACATGCCCAAAGTCTGCAGATCAAGGGATCTGTACAAGAAGCAGGAAACAACAAGCCGCTTGACTATGCTTCCGTACTTCTGCTGCATTTGCCAGATTCAGTGGGCATGGGCACCACGTTAACTGATAACAAAGGACAGTTCTACTTCAATAAAGCGGCGGATGGCACTTACTTACTGAAGATCATGGCTGTTGGTTACCAGACAACGAAAGGAAAACAGTTTCAGGTATCCGGACAATCGATAACGCTCGCTCCTATCCTTTTAAAAGCTGCAGTTAAACAGCTCAGTGAGGTACAGATCAAGAGTCGGATACCGGTGGTTGATTATAAAGCAGACCGTACGGTTATCAACGTGGAACGCATGAATACGGCAGGCGACAACGCGTTGGAAGTATTAAGCAAGGCACCTGGCCTGAAACTGGATAAAGATGATAACCTGGTCTTTAAAGGGAAATCTGGCGTAAACGTGATGATTGATGGCAAGATGAG
>Ga0157371_10001855_pt1 | contig 21223 bp, 13 predicted proteins | sample C45metaG_FD_113462 | JGI IMG/M metagenome (GOLD analysis project Ga0157371, IMG submission 113462) | Corn rhizosphere microbial communities from Kellogg Biological Station, Michigan, USA - C4-5 metaG | ecosystem: Host-associated > Plants > Roots > Rhizosphere > Soil | place: USA: Michigan...
GGCGTATTTTTATCAGTGTGGCTTAAAGCCGATGCATTCTTCCAGTTTTCTTCTTTTTCTTCATAAGAACCTCCAAGCCAAAACGATGCCATTTCTCCTTCTGATGATTCGGGATGCCTGAATGCTAATACGCCGTCTACATTAATAATAGCATTTACTTTTGATGATTTACTTTTATTTAACGGATCATCAAAAGCTGAAATTCCATTTGTTGTACCAATCAAAGCTGCCATCTGACCTCCCGAAGAACAGCCTAAAACCGCAATTTTGTCTGGATCTACTTTGAATTTCTTTGCATTATCTTTTATAAAACGAATGGCATTTTTTACATCATATACTCCGTATGGATATTTTGCTTCGAGCGACAACCTGTATTCTATTGTAAAACAAGAATAGCCTTTTGAAGCAATTTCCTGTGCCAAAAGATTCATCTGATTTTTATTTCCTGAACGCCATCCGCCGCCATGAATCATGATAACTGCAGGATTTTGTTTTTGCTTATTATTTACAAAAGCATCCAAATGCAGTATTCTGTCTTTTGATGTAAAATAAACCACATCGCTAATCTGGTTTACATTTTCATTTTTGGCAATTTCCGGTATTGTTATTTCCGGGTATTTCTTTATCAATTTATTATAAGTGCTTTTTACGGTGTACGACGTATCGACACTGTAAGTACGCTGTGCATTTACTGCACAGGAAAAGCATAACAAAATGAATACAATTTTTCGCATTAAAATCAATTTACTTTTTAGTTAAGAAAGGAGTCTGGCACTTTGGCCAAACTCCTTTTTAACTTCTTCAAAAAAACAAATGTTCTCAAAAAACTAACAAATTACTAATAACCAGGATTTTGAGGAAAATCTTTATTTTGGTTTAAATCCAATGCCGACTGAGGTATTGGTCTTAAAATTTTAAGCTGACCGTCTACACCAACAAAATTTGCTGCTTTAATTTTATAATTATATGCAGAAGCTCTTGCTACTAAAGTTCCGGTGCGTTTTAAATCAAACCATCTTTTATATTCTCCTAATAATTCTCTTCCTCTTTCATCTAAAATATAATCGATGTTGAATTGCCCGATTGTTGCATTGGCAACTCCTGCTCTTCTTCTTACTTCGTTTAAACGATCTAAACCTGTTGAAGGCACACCTGCTTTTAAATAGGCTTCGGCAGCAATTAAATAGGTTTCTCCTAATCTCGAAACAATAATATCTCTCGTACTTACAGGACCTGTGCTAGAAGGTGTAGTAGGATCCGGATCATCAAATTTCTTAACCGGAATAGTATAACAGTCTAAGTTTTTGATTAATGTATGTGCTGCAGAATACTCCCCCCACGGGTGGTAAACAAACGTAGCTGATAATCTCGATGCATTTGCTGTCATCCAAGCCGTTTTATCTGCTGGTGTAAACCATTTTGGCTCGTAAAAGTGTCTAACTTTTAGTGAAGCAGGATTTGAACTTCTGTAATAAGGATAGTATAAAATTGTTTTTGTTACACCATTTGTTGTTTCAGGACCTTCTACAATTTCTGTCATAAAAGTAGCATTCCATCTTGCATCACCTTTTTCATATAAACCTAAAGCATAATCTGTAGGGCATAAATTATAGCTTCTTAACGGAGCTCCAGTTTCTGCTCCTCCTAAATACGAACTGAAATAATAAAATTGGTTGTTTCCTAATTTTGTTGGGTCTGTACTTGTAGAAGCTTTATCATATTGAACAGAAAAAATAGTTTCAGCATTTAAATCGTTTCCTGGTTTAAACAACTGATCGAAAGCAATTGCAAGGGTCTGTCCTCCAATTGCTGCATCGGCATAAGCTGCTGCTTTTGAAAAATCATCGGCTTTACCATAAGATTCATATCCTCTGGTTAAATACACTTTTGCTAATAAATCATTAACCGCTCTTTTGTTTACTCTTCCGGTTGTACTATATGATGTAGTTCCAACATTTGCCAAAGCAAAATCTAAATCAGATATTATTTGTGTATAGACTTCTTCAGCAGAATTTCTTGTAAAAGATAATACTGGAGTTGTAACATGTTCGTTTACAATTGGAACTCCGCCATAAGTCTGTACTAACAAAAAGTAAGCTTGTGCTCTTAAAAAACGGGCTTCACCCAATAATGTATTTAAATTGGCTGTCTGCTCTGTTACAGATGAATAATAAACTGCTTTATTAACTGATTGAATTAACTGATAACAAGGACGGTATAAATCTGCTACGTTATCTGAAGTAGGAATTAAAAGCGCGTACTGGCTCAAACCTGCTGGTTCCGGAGTTCTTCCTTCTGCATACATATCTGTTCCTGATTCAAACAACCACGGATTTCCTCCGTAAATGCTTTTAAGCCAGGCATAATTTGTATTGATTAATAACTGAAATCCAGATGCGGTTTTATAGGTTGCATCGGCAGGAACATTTGATAAACTTTCCTCCTCAATATAATTGCTGCAAGAACTTAAGCTTGTAACAATCATTCCTAACATTATTATTATTTTTTTCATTTGATATCTTTATTAAAATTTAACACTTACTCCCAATTGCGTTGTTATTGATGCCGGACGATTTACTCCAAAAGATGAAGCTGCCCATTCCGGATCGTATCCATCAAAATTTGTAAACACAAATGGGTCTAACACATTTACATATATTCTTAAATTATTGATTTTTAGTTTTTTCAATAATTCAGAATCCAGTGTGTATCCTAAAGATATATTTTTAATTTTCACGTAAGAAACGTCTCTGTAGTAAGCAAATAATGAAGTCCAGTAAGCTCCTGCTCCTGTTGCTACAGGTCCTGGTCTTGGATTTGTATTGTTGGCATTAGCTTCGATTCCTGCTCCATTTGTTGGAATAAAATAATCCATAGCTAATTTTTGGCGTCCTCTGTCACTTACATCTGCAAAGTTTTGGTGAAAAGTACTTAATACTGTCTGCCCTTGGCTGGTAAGAACTGAGAAATTGAAATCAAAATTTCCAACAGTCAGTTTAGAATACAAACTTCCCTGCCATTCCGGATTTGGGTTACCAATTACCGTTCTGTCATCTGTATTAAATTTACCATCACCATTAAGGTCTTTTGGTTTTGCCTGCCCCGGAAGCATGTTATAAGTTGCTGCTTCTGATGCCTGGCTTTCCTGCCATACACCATCATAAACATAGTTGTAGTTAGGATTTAAAGGAGATCCTAAAATTAATTTATTACCAATGTCACTTACCTGATCCTGGTTGTAAATTGACTCTAATTTGTTTACGTTTTTAGTAAAAGTAAATGTAGTTTCCCAGTTTACTTTTTCGCTTTTGATATTTTTTGTTGTTAACAAAACTTCGACCCCTTTGTTGCTTACAGAACCCACATTAGCAAATGTATTTTTGTATCCTGTTTCAAGAGGTAATTCTTGTTTGTAAATTAACTTATCTGATAATCTGTCGTAAACGTCAACACTACCAGAAATTCTATTTCTTAAGAATCCGAAATCAAGACCAAAGTTAAGCTCTCTTGTTTTTTCCCAAGTTAAAGCCTGATTCGCTAAATTCTCAGTCTGCCATCCCGAAACTACATTAGCTCCGTTAGCATAAAAAGTCTGTTGATTTAATAATGCCTGAGAAGTATAAGGTGCTACGTTATCATTTCCTGTATACCCTAAACTCGCACGAAGTTTTAAATCTGAAATTACTGAGCTGCTGGCAAGGAAAGATTCTTTACTGATTTTCCATCCTAAAGCCACAGAAGGGAAACTCTGCCATTTATTGCCTTCAGATAAAACAGAAGAACCATCCCATCTTGTAGAAGCTGTTAATAGGTATTTGTCTCTAAAACTGTAATTTACACGAACCGCATAAGAGCTTAATGTATTTTTTTGATATCCTGAATTGATATTATAACTAGTCTGCACTCCAGATCCCATATTATTTGAACCAACATCAAAAGGCTGATTGTTAGAATACATATAAGATGTTTTATCTGTATTTGAATACAAACTCTGTAGTAATAAAACGCTGAAATCATGTACTTCATTAAAAGTATGTTTCAAATCAATTTGATTATCCCATGTATAATTGAAATTGTTGAAGTTTTTAATTGAAGCAGAATTTTTTCCGTTTAATGTTACTCCGGCATTAGTTTGTGCTTTATATGATGCGCTTGTTTCTGTATTTTCAATTCCTCCGGCAAATGTTGTTTTAAACGAAAGCCATTTTAAAGGCTGATATTGGAAGAAAACGTTTCCAACTGTCTGCCAAGTTTTTTCTGTTTGAGAAGAATTTGCAATTTCCATTAACGGGTTTACCGTTGATGTTTTGTTAATTGCCCAAGAACCATCAGGATATGTTAGTTTACCAGGCAAAAAGAACAAAGTTCCCACCTGCTCATTTCCTTGTGCATCAACTGCCCATGGCGACATAAGCGGACTAAGTCTGAAAGCATCCTGCATAGCCAGATCTGAACCTAGTTCTGTATCCAGACGAGCAATCGTAATATTTGCTCCGGTAGTAAATTTGTCGTTTATTTTATGATTTAATCCTAATTTAAAAGAATATTTATCTGTTGAATCGTTATCGATAAGTCCTTCATCACTTTGTATACCAAATCCTAAGTTATAACTTAAACCAGAATCTGAACGTCCTGTAACATTTAAATAATTATTTTGTGTCATACCCGGTTTAAGTACCGCATCTGCCCAGTCAAAATTGTAACCACTGTTAGCTCTTGAAACTAATAGCGGACTTTGATTTCCTGCTAAAGCTGCCAATTGAGCCGGAGTTTGTGTTGCTGGCGTAGCACTCATATAAGCTACCTGATGAAATTTCCACCATTCTTCTCCATTCATCATTTTTGGCATTCTCGCCGCTGTTTTTGTACCGTAAGAAGAATCAAAAGTTACATTGATTCCCGGTTTTACATTAGCACCGCTTTTTGTAGTTACGATAATAACACCGCTGGCACCACGAGAACCATAGATTGCAGCAGATGAAGCGTCTTTTAAAACATCCATTCTTGAAATATCCTGCGGATTCAAAAAGTCGATATTATCAACAGGAACACCATCCACTACATATAAAGGAGATGATCCTACTAATGAGTTATTTCCTCTAATTACAACTTTAAATCCGTCACCAGAACGTCCTGATGAAGATGAAATCTGAACCCCAGGCGTGCTTCCCTGAATTGCCTCAAGTGCGCTTGTAGTATTTCTTTCTGTAATTGTTGCAGCACTAATTGTACTTACAGATCCTGTAAGGTCTGTTTTCTTAACAGAACCGTATCCTACAACCACTACTTCGTTTAATGAATTGGATTGTTCTGCAAGGCTTACGTTTACTTTTGTTTTTCCGGCAACGCTTACTTCCTGCGTTTGAAAGCCTAAATAGCTGATAATTAAAACAGCTTTGTTACTGGTTACATTTATTTTAAAACTTCCTTCAAAATCTGTCGAAGTTCCATTTTTAGTACCTTTTTCCTGGATATTTACACCAGGCAGTGATAGTCCGGCAGCATCAGTAATTTTACCTTCTATTGTGGTAGATTGAGCGCTCACTGTATGGCTCACCAGAAAATTCAGGAAAAATAAAAATACAAGATTGTATTTTATTTTTTTCTTTAATGATTTTTGAATGTTCATAATTTTGTTAAGTGGTTTTTTGGTTAATAGTCATTAGTATTTAGTTTATTCTACTTTTTTTTCATTGATGTAGGTATTTATAAAATTGATATTTTTTACATTCTTTAATAAATAGATCGAGTCTACTTTTTGGATTTTTACGTTTTTCAGCGTGATATTTTCTACAGGAGATTCTTTGTAACCTTCGGCCCAGATACTGTATTTTCCGCCATTTTTTACGTTTACATTTTCAAGATTGATGTTTCTTATTACTGGTATAAAGTTTCCGGTTTGTGACCCGTAAACGTTATAAAACATATTCAGTTTTAATACACATTCTTTAACTGTTCCTACTTCAAGGTTTCTAACAAATATATTTTCGATAATACCGCCTCGTCTTGAATTAGTTTTAATTCTTATGGCACGATCCAGATTTGGACTGTCCATTACGCAATTTTCTACAAACACATTGTTTACTCCGGCAGAAATTTCACTTCCAATAACAACACCGCCGTGCCCGTCGATCATTTTACAATTTTGTACTATTATATTTTTACTCGGAATGGCTACTCTTCTTCCATCAGCATCACGTCCGGCTTTAATAGCAATACAATCGTCGCCGGTATTAAATGTGCAGTTTTTAATTACAATATTTTGTGAATACTCAGGATCACAGCCGTCATTGTTTGGTCCGTGGCTGTTTACCGTTACACCGTCAATAATCATATTGTTCGTTTTTATGGGATGTAAAATCCAAAAAGGAGAATTGATAACCGTAATATCTTTGACCAAAACCGTATTACATTCAAAAAACTCAATAAAATTTGGACGCAGGTATCTTCCTTCTCCAAAAATTCTCTGCTCAACCGGAATGCCTTTTTCTGCCATATCAACCAAAACTTCACGATTTGTCGGGTCGTTTTGAGACGGAATTCCTTTTTTCCAGCCATACATTTTTGCACCAGACCAGATCCACCAATTAGTACTATCAGCCTGACCATTTAAAACTCCTTTTCCTGTTATGGCAACATTGGTTTTGTTTTTAGCATAAATAAGCGGTGAATAATTCATTAATTCAGTTCCTTCCCATGAAGTATGAACGATTGGATAATCTTTTGGATTTAAACTGAACAAAATTTCAGCTTTATCTTCTAAATGAAGGTTTACATTGTTTTCTAAATGGATGGCTCCGGTTAAGTATTTTCCGTTTGGAACCAAAACTTTTCCACCCCCATTTTCAGTACAAGTCTGAATAGCTTTTTCAAATGCCGCAGTGTTCAAAGTTTTACCGTCTGCAACAGCTCCAAAATCATTAATATTATAGGTTTTATCCTGAAAATTTGTTTTTGGGAGGTTTTTTATTGTTAATTCCATAGTTTTCCACGGATCAGTTTCAGCTTCAGGAGTAATTTTTTTTGAGCACGATATAGTCAAAATGACTGTTATACTTAAAAAAACAACTGATTTGAGCGCTATAACCTTATTTGTAATCATTTGTGTGGAATTTCTAGTTTAACGAGGTGAAAAGATCAATAATTATGTAATCGATTACACGAAAATAGAAAATATGTTTCAACGAACCAAATTTATTTAGAAATAAATTGTATTTTTAATTTTTATTAAGAATTATAATTACATTTAATGCAAAAATTATTATAATTTATTATCATTGTAGAATATAAAACGTTGTAGTAATTCGTTATGGTAATCGATAACATTAAACAACAGATTATATAAAAAAAATGTATTTTTGTCGTAGAATTTAACTTGTAAACCCCTTTTTAATGAGCGAAAAAGTAACCATTTATGATATTGCCGAAAAACTAAATATCACTGCAGCTACTGTTTCCAGAGCGTTGAATAACAACCCGAAAATAAAAGAAAGCACTCGTGAGTTGGTTATTAAAACTGCTGCCTCAATGAACTACAAGCAAAACAAACTTGCTTTAGCATTAAAAAGCGGCCGAAGTAATAATATTGGAGTGATTGTACCACGTATTGACAGCAACTTTTTTGCTTCTGTCATTCGTGGTATTGAAGAAGAATTACAGCCTCACGGTTATCAGGTAATTATCTGTCAGACTCATGAAAGCAAACAGAGAGAAAATGAAAATCTATATACTTTAATTGATGCTCAGGTAGACGGCATTCTGATGTCAGTTACTGATGTAACCAGCGAAAATGATGACGCTTTCAACAATGTGTTACAAAAGAATGTACCACTAATCTTTTTTGATAGGAGCAAACATATTGACGGCGTAAGCTCTGTAACTATTAACGATTTTAGAGGCGGTTATTTAACCACTAAACATTTAATTAACGAAGGATGCCGTTACATTGCCCATTTTTCTGGAGATCAGTCTTTGGAAATCTTTAAAAACAGGTTTTTAGGCTACAAACAAGCCCTTTTAGATCACGGAATTGAATTTAAAGAAGAATATGTAATACCGGTAAAAAGTATGGTTGACGCCGGAAAAGAAGCTGTCGATAAACTGCTGCAATTAGAAACTCCTCCTGATGCAATATTCTCATCGAGTGATTTTGCAGCTTTAGGAGCAATTCAGGAATTAAAAGAAAGAAATATTATCATTCCGAATGAGTTTTGTGTGGCTGGTTTTAGTAATGAACCTTTTACAAAATTCATGGAATTATCGATTACATCTGTAGATCAGTCGCCGCTTGAAATGGGAAAAATGGCCGCACGTGTTTTCTTAGAACAAGTCGATAAAACAGATACTATTAAAATAGAAAAAAAGGTAGTTCTGGCACCTGAATTACACATTCGTAAATCATCTTCGAGAACAAACTTTTAAAATATATTTTACCTTCATAAATTATAAGCTCATTTAACGATGAGCTTATTTTTTTTTAACCATAAACAATAATAAACCATCCCTATGGAGCTTTTATCATGATGGCTCTATTCTTCTGCTATAAATATTCAGTTCCTCTGGAGCTATCTTATGTAAATTGTATTCATAAAAAAAGACGCACTGCTGTGCGTCTCTATATAAACTTTTGATACTTTGTATCTCTGTACCTTCGTACCTAAAAACTTAAAGCGAAACTCCTCTTTTCCAAGGAATAAAGTCGTTTTGGTTTAAAAGTGCTGCTTTGGTTTTAATTGTTCCGCTGGCAACATCTATAATAAACTCTAACATTTCATCTGCCATTTCATCGATAGATTTTTCACCAGTAATAATACCTCCAGTGTCAATATCGATAATATCTGACATTTTGTTTGCTAATTGAGTGTTTGATGAAATTTTTACAACCGGAGCAATTGGGTTTCCTGTTGGTGTTCCTAAACCTGTTGTAAACAATACCATATTAGCACCAGAACCTACCATTGCAGTTGTACACTCAACATCATTTCCTGGTGTACAAAGTAAAGTTAAACCTGGTTTAGTGATATATTCACCGTAATCGAATACTCCGGTAATAGGTGAAGTTCCACCTTTTTTAGCAGCTCCTGCAGATTTCATTGCATCTGTAATTAAACCGTCTTTAATGTTCCCCGGAGAAGGATTCATATCAAATCCTGAACCAGCATCAACAACAGTTTTTTCATACCACTGCATTAAGTCTAAGAAACGTTTTCCGCTCTCGTCTTCAACACAACGGTTTACTAATTCCTGCTCAACACCGCATAATTCAGGAAACTCAGAAAGAATTGTAGTACCGCCTAAAGCAGCCAATAAATCTGAAGTTACTCCTAAAGTAGGGTTTGCAGAAATTCCAGAGAATCCGTCAGATCCACCGCACTCTAAACCAATTCTTAATTTAGATAATGGAGCTGGTTCTCTTTTTATTTCGTTTGCTTTTTTAATCGCTTCAAAAGTATCTTTAACAACACTGCTTAACATCGTTTCAATAGTTCCAATTGACTGCTGATCGTAGATTAAAACAGGTTTTTTACTGTTTGGATTGATCGCGTCTAAAGCATCTTTAAAAATCGAAATTTGAAGATTCTGGCATCCTAAACTCAAAACTGTTGCTCCGGCAACGTTTGGATTGTTTACATAACCAGCCAATAATTTAGCCAGACTATGAGAATCCTGACGAATTCCGCCGCAGCCGCCTTGGTGTGTAATGAATTTTACCTGAATATTGTTGAATAAATTCGCATCATTTGAAGCTTCCTGATTTCCTGCTCCTCCTGTTTCTGATTTTACCAAAGAACGTAACAATAACTGATAATCGTTTTCTTTTGGTTTCATCAATTCTTTCTCAAAAATATCTTTTAAGATTTCGATGTTTCTGTTTTCACAAAATACTAACGGGAAGAATAACCAAACATTTTCAGTTCCAACTTGTCCGTCTTCTCTGTGATAACCCTGCCAGGTTCTGTCTTTCCATTTATCAATATTTGGAGCATTCCAGCCAATCGTTTCTGTTTTACCAGTAACTTTATCACTTTCGTGTTTTACATTTGCAGTAGAAAGCAATCCTCCTCTTTCGATTCTTGCACTTGCTTTACCTACTAAAACTCCGTACATAATGATTCTGTCCCCTATATTAAAAGGAACCATTGCAATCTTATGTTTCATTTTTACATCAGACTCAACTGTAACTGATTCTCCTTCGAAATCAATTACTTCGCCTGCTGTAAGATCCACCAAAGCAACCGCTACATTGTCGGTTGGGTGAACTTTTATCAATTTTTTCTGCGCTGCCATAATTAACCCTTGTTCTTTTTGTTTTTTTTATCTTTTTTTATTTGATTCTTTCCTGAAACTTAGCAAAACCAGCTTCAATACCATTAGCATCAATTTCTTCTAAAGCAATTGTAATTGCTCTTGTTAATCCTGATATTTCAGTTAAATCTTCATCCCAGAAATTTTTGTTCTGCAAAGTAAGTCTTGCAATTTTCTCATAATCATCTGATTTCCACAAACCATCAAAGAAAGTTACAATATCGTCACTATCATTTACCGGTAAACTTTGTCCGTTCCAAGTTCCTTTGTAGAAACGAATCAACGCTGCAAAAGCAAATGTTAAATGAACTGGAAGTTTACCGTGAATATCTACATATCCTGTTAAACTTGGTAATACACGAACTTTAAATTTAGAGATTGAATTTAAAGCGATAGATGATAATAAATGTTTCACAAATGGATTTCTGAAACGGTCTAAAATTTCTTCAGAGAAACTAGCCAATTCTGCTTTATCCATGTTTAAAGTTTCGTTGATTTCTTCAAACAATGCTTTATTGATAAAACCACCAGTAAATTCATTATCAACTGTTTCTTTTACAGTTTCATTTCCGTAAAGTAAAGAGAATGGCACCATTGCTGTGTGCGCTCCGTTAAGGATTCTAACTTTACGAGTTCTATATGGCTGCATATCAGAAATGATTTTTACATCTAAATCTGTTTTGTCAAACGGAAGTTTTGCTTTCAGTTTGTCATCACCTTCAATTACCCATAAAAAGAAAGTTTCTGCACTTACAATTAAATCATCTTTATATGAAAGCTGTGCATTATATTCTTCAATCTGATCTTTTGGATAACCCGGTACAATTCTGTCTACTAATGTGTTATGCCAAGAACAGCTGTTTGTTAACCAAGATTCAAATTCTGCACCTAATTTCCAGTCTGCACTGTATTTAAAAACGATCTCTTTTAAAGTATCTGCATTATAATTAATTAACTCGCAAGGAATGATTGTTAATCCTTTATCTGCTGCTCCATTAAAATGCTTGAATCTTTCGTTTAAAAGCACTGTTAATTTTGCAGGAAAAGATACAGGAGGCGTCATTGTTGGAAGATCAGAAGCAATATATTCAATACCCGCTTCAGTAGTATTTGAGATAATAAAAGCCAGCTCTTCTTCTTTAGCTAAAGACAAATACTCCTGAAAAGAAGCATAAGGATCTACTGCTTTTACAATATTGGTAATCAATTCTTTTTCCTGAATTTCTTCGCCTTTTTTTACACCTTTCATGAATAAAGTGTATAATCCGTCCTGTGCATTGATCATATTCACAAGCCCTTTATCAATAGGCTGTACAACTGCAATACCAGCATTAAAATCTGCTTTTTGGTTTAATTTCTGAATAGCATACTCAACAAAAGCTCTTAAGAAATTACCTTCTCCAAATTGTACAATTTTAATTGGAAGCCTGTTTGAAAACTCTGAATTTGATCTGTTAATTTTTTCCATTTTAATTCTCTCTTTAAAAGTGTTATAAATAATCACTTAAACCTTATTCGTTCCTTTAAAACATTGTAAATGAAACATTACACCTGATTTTAAAATAAAACCTGCTGTGAGGAGTGACAGGAATTATTTTGCAAGCGTAATGCTCAATTACAATCTCTAAAATCTAAAAAAAACGCATCTAAATAAGGGTTGGCATGATTACTCCTTATTTATTTTCTTATATTTTTTATGATGTCAAGAACCTGACTTACTTTGGCTGTTAAACCGTCAAAGTCTTTTTTGTCTAATATATCTTTTGAAATTAATTGTGAACCTAAACCAACACAGGTTGCTCCTGCATTAAGCCATGAACTCAAACTTTCAACAGTTGGGTAAACACCGCCTGTAGGCATAATGTTTGTCCACGGGCATGGTCCTTTTATGGCTTTTATAAATTCTGGTCCGTAAGTATCTGCCGGAAATAATTTTACAATTTCACAGCCTAATTCTTCTGCTCTTGCAATTTCGCTAAGCGTACCGCATCCAGGAGACCATAATACTTTTCGGCGGTTGCAGGCAATTGCAATGTCTTCTCTGAATACCGGAGTTACAATAAAATTAGCTCCTAAACTCATATATAATGATGCCGAAGCTGCATCTGTAACAGAACCCACTCCTAAGATCATTCCCGGAAGTTCTGCCAAAGCGTATTTATTTAAAGCACCAAAGACTTCATGTGCAAAATCACCTCTGCTGGTAAATTCCATTAATCTGGAACCACCGTCGTAACAAGCTTTTAAAACTTTTTTACTTAATTCAATATCAGAATGAAAAAACAACGGCACCATTCCGTTATCTTTCATTGTCTGCGCAACCTCTATTCTTGAATATTTTGCCATTTTTCTAATTAATTATCTTGATACTAATGCAGAACCATCACCATCAATCATATTTTCAACTTCTTTTAAAGTAACCAGATTATAATCGCCTGCAATTGTATGTTTTAAACAACAAGCTGCCACAGCAAAATCTAAAGCTCTCTGGTTATTATTTTGATATTCTAACAGTCCGTAAATTAGTCCTCCCATAAAAGCGTCGCCGCTTCCTACTCTGTCAACAACAGGAGTTACCTCTTTTACAGCTGCCTGATAAATTGCTTTTCCGTCAAACAAAACACCACCAATTCTTTGGTGTGAAGCACTTACAGAATAACGAAGTGTTGTTGCTGCCACTTTTAAATTCGGGATTAACTGAAACAATTTTTCGTATAAAACAGGAAGCGATTTTTCGTCCTGATAATTCGGATTTACTTTCGGAATTCCTAACATAAAATACGCTGTATCAATGTCTCCTAAAATAACATTGCTGTATTGCAGCATTTCCGGCATAACTTCGCTTGGCGCTTTACCGTACTGCCATAATTTTGATCTGTAATTTAAATCGCAGGAAATTTTAATTCCCAGTTTATGAGCCACTTTAATAGCTTCTAAACAAGCTTCTGCAGCAGTTTGTGAAATAGCCGGCGTAATACCGCTCCAATGGAACCATTCAGCTCCTGCTAAAACTTTCTCCCAGTCTACCTGCCCTTTTTCAATAGATGCCATTGCACTGTGTGCACGATCGTACACTACATTACTGCCGCGTGTTCCGGCTCCGGTCTCCAGAAAATAGATTCCTAAACGCTCTCCTCCGTAAACAATGTTTTTAGATTCGACATTCATTTTTCGTATTTCTTTCAATGCCGATAAACCAATCTCATTTTGAGGCAATCTTGTAACAAATTCAGCATTTACACCATAATTTGCCAGAGAAACACATACATTAAATTCTCCGCCTCCGTATGTAGCACCAAATGCTGTTGACTGCGAAAAACGTAAATGTCTTTCTGTCGATAAACGCAGCATGATTTCTCCAAATGCAACTACTCTACTCATACTATCTTTTTTATATTTTACCATTAAGACATTAAGAAAATTAAGCTCTACTTTATATTCTTTTTGCTATTAAAGGTTAAGTTTATTAAGCCAATTTGCTTAATTATCTTTATTACTTAAGTAACTATTTATTAAACCAAAAACTTAATTTTCTTAATGTCTTAATGGTTTAAAAAAAATTAAAATTTGAAATATTCTTTAGCATTATTGTATGAAATATCAGAAACTAATTTCCCAATCCATTCCATATCATTTGGAAGTTCTCCGCGTTTGATTTCGTCTCCAAGAAGATTACATAAAATACGTCTGAAATATTCGTGTCTTGGGAATGATAAGAAACTTCTTGAATCTGTAAGCATTCCAACAAAACAGCTTATTAATCCCATATTAGAAAGTGCATTTAACTGCTTTGTCATTCCGTCTTTTTGATCTAAAAACCACCATCCAGAACCAAATTGTACTTTTCCGCGAACGCTTCCGTCGTTGAAGTTTCCAATCATTGTTGCCATAACTTCGTTATCAGCTGGATTTAAGTTGTAGATAATTGTTTTTGTCAATTTATCTTTACTGTCTAAAGCATTTAAAAAACTAGATAGTTTTTGTGCCTGCGGATAATCTCCAATAGAATCCCATCCTGTATCTGGACCTAAAATTCTGTGCATACGAGCATTATTGTTACGCAATGCGCCTAAGTGAAATTGCTGCACCCATCCAAACTCATGATACGTTTCTGATAGAAATACCAAAACAGCACTTTGGAATTTTAAAGCTTCTTCTGGCGTTATAGTTCTGTTTTCTCTTTTCTTTTTGAAGATTGAACTGATTTCAGATTCTGTAAAATCTTCAAAATAAATTTGGTCTAAACCGTGATCGCTTAATTTACATCCGTTTGCATTAAAAAATTCAATTCTGTTTCTTAATGCTGCCTGTAAATCAGCAAAAGTATTAATTGCAACTCCGGACACATCCCCTAATGTGTCCAGATATGCATTATAACCATCATTAGCAATTAAGATGGCTTTATCAGGTCTGAAAGCCGTACTCATTTTAATTCCAGTCGAATTGTTGGCGAATTTTTTGTGAAATTCTAAACTGTCAATTGGATCTTCAGTAGTACAAACTAATTCAGCGTTTACTTTTTTAAGAAGGTTCTGCGTGCTGTAAGCCTGAGAATTTATTTTCTCTGTTGTTTCTGTATAAATTTTCTCAGCTGATTTTTCATTCAACAGATCATAAATATCAAAATAACGAGCTAATTCTAAATGCGTCCAGTGGTACAAAGGATTACGCATTGTATAAGGAACTGTTTTTGCCCAGTTTAAGAATTTATCTTTATCAGATCCGTTTCCTGTTACAAACTGCTCATTGATTCCTAACGTACGCATTGCACGCCATTTGTAATGATCGCCGTTAATCCATACATTCGTAATATTATCAAAAATCTTGTCCTCTGCAATAAACTGCGGATTTAAGTGATTATGGTAATCAATAATCGGCTGATTTTTAGAGTAATTGTGATATAACTCTTCAGCGTATTTATTTTCTAATAAAAAATTGTCGTGTATGAATGTATTTGCGCTCATGTCTTTTTTAATATAATTTGAGAATTATTCTTCGTTTGAAGGTTTTCCAATTGTAGCTAAGATTCCACCGTCAACATATAAAATATGCCCGTTTACAAAATCACTCGCTTTGGAAGATAAAAATATTGCTGCTCCGGCTAAATCACTTGGATCTCCCCATTTTGCAGCAGGAGTTCTGCTTATGATAAAATCATTAAACGGATGTCCGTCAACTCTAATTGGTTTTGTCTGCTCTGTTGCAAAATAACCTGGCCCGATTCCGTTGATCTGAACGTTATATTTTGCCCATTCTGTTGCCATGTTTTTCGTCAGCATTTTTAAACCGCCTTTTGCAGCAGCGTAAGCAGAAACCGTATTTCTTCCTAATTCGCTCATCATAGAGCAAATGTTGATTATTTTTCCCTGACGTCTTTCAATCATTCCTTTTGCAACATGCTTAGAAACGATAAATGGACTTACTAAATCAATATCAACCACTTCTCTGAAATCTGAAACTTCCATATCCAGAAGCGGAATTCTTTTAATAATTCCGGCATTGTTAATCAGTATATCGATTGGTCCAACTTCTGCCTGAATTTTAGCAACAGCATCTTTTACTTCCTGTTCTTCAGTTACATTAAATTTGTAACCAACTGCATTAATTCCTTCACTTTGAAGTTCTTTTACAGCGTTATCAATTTTATCCTGAGATGAATTTCCGTTTACAACAATTGTTGCTCCGGCTTGTCCAAGTCCTTTTGCCATTGCCATTCCCAGTCCGTGCGTACTTCCTGTAATAAGGGCAATTTTTCCTTTTATGTCAAATAAGTTTGTCATTTTCTTATCTTAAATCAGTGATTTTACAAACATCCATATCTCCGTAATCTAAGTTTTCACCCGCCATTCCCCAGATAAAAGTATAGTTGCTGGTTCCTGAACCTGAGTGAATTGACCAAGGAGGCGAAATTACTGCCTGATGATTGTTCATCCAGATATGTCTCGTTTCTTGCGGTTGCCCCATAAAGTGGCAAACTGCCTGATCTTGCGGAATATCTAAATAGAAATAAACTTCCATTCTACGATCGTGAACGTGAGCCGGCATAGTGTTCCAAACGCTTCCTGGTTTCAATTCTGTCATTCCCATTTGCAATTGGCAGGTTGTAACAACGCTTCCAATAATCATTTGGTTAACCGTACGGTGATTTGCCGTTTCCATTGTACCCAATTGTAGTTTATTAGCTTCAGCTAAACTTACTTTCTTAGTAGGATAAGTTGTGTGCGCTGGCGCAGAGTTTAAATAGAATTTAGCAGGATTGTTTTTATCATCACTTTTAAAAACCACTTCTTTATTTCCAGCTCCAATGTATAAAGCATCTTTAAATCCTAATTCATAAGTTGTTCCTTCAACAACCACAGAACCGCTTCCTCCTACATTAATAATCCCTAATTCTCTTCTTTCTAAAAAATAAGGCGCTTTAAGCGGATCGATTGTTTCAAGAACTAAATCTCCTTTTACCGGCACTGCAGAACCTGCAATATATCTGTCGTAATGTGAATAAACCAATACAACTTCATCTTCCTGCATTAAATCATCAATTAAGAATGCTTCTCTCAATTGCTGTGTATCATATTTTTTTACAGCTTCTGGGCTTGACGCGTATCTTGAACTATATTTTGTCATAATTTTTATTTAATGTAATCGATTGCACAAAATTAATTTTTTATATTGAAAAACCATAATTCAAATGAAAAAATTATTCAATTTAGAAAAATTATCCATTACAAATTTGTGATCGGACTGTATCTAGGAACTAAAGATTTCATTACAATCCATCCTGTTAAATAACATACAGCACAGATAGAGAAGATGATAAAATACCCTGCTTCTATTCCTTTGAATCCCATAAAAACCATTTCAGTTTCTTTAGCATAATCAAACAAAACTCCAGAGCCTTTATTGATTAAAGTCGATCCTACTCCTCCTGCTAAACCACCAATTCCTGTAATTGTTGCAATAGCTTTTTTAGGGAACATATCTCCTACTGTTGTAAAAATATTTGCCGACCAAGACTGGTGTGCCGCTCCTGCAATTCCGATGATGATTACCGGAACCCAGTAACTGATATATCCTAACGGTTGTGCAATTAAGGCCAGCAATGGGAAGAAAGCAAAAATTAACATCGCTCGCATTCTTCCTTCGTATGGGTTCATTCCTTTCTTTTCTACAAAATAAGTTGGAAGCCAGCCGCCAATAATTGATAATAATGTAATCATGTATAAAACAAATAATGGTAAAGCTGCTTCTGTAGAATCCATTCCGTAAACTGAGCTTAAATAAGCCGGAGTCCAGAATAAGAAAAACCACCAAACACCATCTGTCATAAATTTACCAAAAGCAAAAGCCCAGGTTTGTTTGTATTTAAAACAGTCTACAAATGAAACTTTTGAAGTTGTTTCCGGAACATAACCTTCTAATTTGCTGTCTGCAATATCATCCTGCTGAATATAAGCTAATTCTTCAGGACTTACTCTTGGGTGTCTTTCTGGTTTGTCGTACATGAAAACCCAGAATCCCATCCATATAAAACCTAATGCTCCAATAATAATGAAAGACATTTCCCATCCAAATGATTTTGCAATAAACGGAATTGTAATTGGAGCTGCCAATGCACCAACTGTGGCACCAGCATTAAATATACTTGTAGAAAATGCTCTGTCTTTTTTAGGAAAATATTCTGCTGTCGTTTTAATTGCTGCAGGAAAGTTTCCAGCTTCTCCAACTGCCAAAACAAAACGAGCAAAAATAAACAAAGCCACACTTACATTAATTACAAGTCCCGTGTCGTTTATTGTACTTATAATTTCTTTTGATCCATGAAATCCTACCAGCCAGTTTCCGGTAATAATTCCAGAAGTAGCGATACCGCAAAATGCATGTAAACAAGCTCCTATAGACCAAATTCCAATTGCCCACAGAAATCCTTTTTTAGTATCCATCCAGTCTATAAATCTTCCTGCGAACAATAAAGAAACGGCATAAAAAATAGAAAATAAAGCCGTGATATTTCCATAATCGTTATTTGTCCAATGAAATTCCGGTGCAATAAAATCACTCCAAGTTAAAGACAAAACTTGTCTGTCGAGATAATTAATAGTGGTTGCAAAAAAAAGCAGAGCACATATACTCCAACGATATCTTCCTGCGGACTTAACGGTTTGATTTACTGTAACAGCATCGGTTTGACTCATGGTAACGGGTTATTATAGTTAGATATTTTTTTTTGGAAAAATCTTATACACACTACGCATAATTTAAACACATTAAAATCAATATTTTAATTTTATAAAACCGTAATAATGTAATCGATTGCACAAATATAGTTTTTAATCTTTATATTCCAAATAAATTATATATAAAATTATTTTAACTATGTAATTTAATATATTGCATAAAAAAAAGAACTCAAAATTACACATTAAACAATATATATGTTAAAAGTCAACAGGTGAAATTTATACGTTTTTAGGGGTAAAATTGTCCTAAAACAAGATAGTTTTGAAAGAGTTTTATCCTATATTGTCACTTTTAAAACAAAAGCTGCAAACAAGCAATAAATCATTGTAAAACAACTAATTAAACTTAAAATTGAAAAACACAAAAACCCTTTATTTACTCACTGTCCTGCTTTTTTCAGGAATTGTATTACATTCAAGTGCTCAAAATCAGGTTATCCCGCTTTGGAATAAAATACCTGATGAAATCAAATCTGCCGACTATAAAGAAAAAGAAGTTACAACAGATGGAAAAGTACAAAGCACCAGTTTAGTTACAATACCCACCTTAACTGCCTTTTTTCCGGCTGTAACAAAGCCAAATCAAACTGCTGTAATTATTCTGCCGGGCGGAGGTTACCAGCATTTAGCCATTGATAAAGAGGGAACAAAAGTCGCGCAATGGTTTAACAGCTTGGGAATTCCGGCTTTTGTGCTTAAATATAGACTTCCGAGTGATTTAATTATGAAGAATAAAAATGTTGGGCCGTTACAGGATGCACAAGAAGCTGTGCGTTATGTAAGACAAAATGCAGCAAAATGGAATATTGATCCTAATAAAATTGGAATATTAGGTTTTTCTGCCGGCGGACATTTAGCATCTACTGCCTCAACACATTATGATGACAAAGTGTATGAGTCTGCATATAAAGTAAGTGCGCGCCCGGATTTTTCTCTTTTAATATATCCGGTGATTTCAATGGAAAACGAAACGACGCATAAGGGTTCTCAGACTAATTTATTAGGAAATAATCCGTCTCAGGATTTAATTAACTCATTTTCAAACGAAAAGAAAGTCACCGCGCAGACACCGCCTGCTTTTTTAATTCACGCTACAGATGATACTGTTGTGATACCGGAAAATAGTATAAATTATTATTTAGCACTCAAAAAAAATGGTGTTACAGCGGAGTTACATTTATATGAAAAAGGAGGTCATGGTTTTGGTTTAGGCGTAAAAGATACAAGCAGATTCTGGACTAGAGACTGTGAAGAATGGCTTAAAGCAAATGGTTATAATTAAAAAACAGAAAAGGCAAAACGTAATACGTTTTGCCTTCTATTTTAAAAAAAAACAAAAAAAAGAAATTAAAAACCAATTTTAATTTTTCCTAAGCAGTCACTTCTTGTTCTGCAATATTTTTCTTGGGAACCGGGACTGCTTTTACAGCCACTTTTGGTTTTGCTGCTGGCTTCTTTTTGCCAAATTTCTGTTTTCCCCACCAGATAATAAATCCGGTAATAGGCAGTGTTGCCGAAATCAAACTGGCAAAAAAAGCAATAAATTTCCCTGTAAGCCCCAGTACGCTTCCCACATGAATATCATAGTTCATTCTGCGGATTTTATCCGGAATATTTGCATCTATATATTTTCCTGAAAAAGGTGTTTTAATCGAGATTTCTTTTAAACTCTGCTGATCAAAACTATAACGGTCCATATTATAGAATGTATTTTTTTGTTTGTAAACAAAAGCTCCAATAGGATCTGCCGGTTTTGACGGAATTGATATCAAAATTCCAGATGCCTGCGGATTTTCTTTTTGCATTTTAAGCAAAACTTTATCGGCAGTAGTAATATCAAAAGCTTTAATATTAGTTGTATCAGATTCTGGAGATTCACGGTTTTCAGTCAGTGGTTTTCCTCCAGAAGTAACCCAATACAAGGATTTACTCCACCACCCAAAACTCCAAACCAAACCGGTAACAGCAATAAAGAAAAGAAAAATACAGCTGTAAAAACCCAGTACATTATGGAAGTCATAATTAACACGTTTAAAACTCGCATCCCACTTAATTTTAAAACTCTTATCGATAATTGATTTGATCCATTTGGTTGGCCACCAAAGCACTATTCCTGAGATCAAAAGCACAACGAAAATTAAAACTGCAACACCTACAATTGGTCTTCCAATATCATACGGAAGCCATAAAGCACGGTGGCCGTTTAATATCCATCTGAAAAAATCCGGTGAATCTCCTCTAGAAAAAGTTTTTACGTTTAATATTTCTCCTGTATACGGATTCATATAAACGCTGATAAAAGTTCCTTGTCGTCTGCCTTTTTTAGGCTTTTCTCCCTTTTTCCCTTTAGCTTTTTCAGAAGGCTTTCCCTGAGATTTTACCTCTCCTTTTTCGCCTTTATTTTCAGCGATATCATTTTTTCTGCCTTTTCTTTCACCTTTTTTATGTTCTCCCTTCTCTCCTCTGCCTTTTTCGTTATCTTCTTTTTTTTCAACAAAATAACCTACAATGGCAGCATCGTCTTTTTCGCCAAAAGTAACACTTGCAGCATGCTTGTCCTTCATCTTTTTATCGGCTATAGTTACCAATTGTGAGGGAAGTAAAAATGCTTTTTCCTGAGGCTCTACAAAACGCCAGTCTTCGATAAAATCTTTTATTTCATTTTCAAAAACATAAATACA
>Ga0157371_10001856_pt1 | contig 21208 bp, 16 predicted proteins | sample C45metaG_FD_113462 | JGI IMG/M metagenome (GOLD analysis project Ga0157371, IMG submission 113462) | Corn rhizosphere microbial communities from Kellogg Biological Station, Michigan, USA - C4-5 metaG | ecosystem: Host-associated > Plants > Roots > Rhizosphere > Soil | place: USA: Michigan...
CGTTCTTGACCAGCACGCCGGCGCTCGCGCCGCGGCCGGTGCCGACCATGATCGACATCGGCGTGGCGAGGCCGAGCGCGCAGGGACAGGCGATGATCAGCACGGCAATCGCGTTCACGATCGCATGACCGAGCGGCGGCGCCGGTCCGAACAGGCTCCAGACCGCGAAAGCGATCAGCGAAGCGGCGATCACGCTTGGGACGAACCAAGCCGAAACCTTGTCCGCGAGCTTCTGGATGGGTGCGCGGGAGCGCTGCGCGGCAGCGACCATCCGCACGATCTGCGACAGCATCGTATCGCGTCCGACGCGCTCCGCACGCATCAGTAGGCTGCCGGTTCCGTTGACCGTCGCGCCGGTCACCTTCTCGCCCGCCAGTTTCTCGACCGGGACCGGCTCGCCGGTGATCATCGACTCGTCGACCGAGCTTCGGCCTTCGACGACGACTCCATCGACCGGGATCTTCTCGCCGGGACGGATCCGCAGCAAGTCGCCGACATGAACCTCGCTCAGCGGAACGTCGGTCTCTTCGCCGCCGCTCACCCGCTGCGCGGTCTTCGGCGCCAAACCGAGCAGCGCTCGGATCGCCGTGCCGGTAGCTGCCCGAGCGCGGAGCTCGAGGACCTGGCCGAGCAGGACCAGGGTCGTGATCACCGCCGCGGCTTCGAAATAGATGGGCACTAGGCCCCCCATCGTGCGCAGCGACGCAGGGAAGATCTGCGGCGCGACGGTCGCGACGAGGCTGTAGCCATATGCGACCCCCACTCCGAGGCCGATCAGGGTGAACATGTTGAGGTTGCGGGTCTTGAGGCTGGCCCACATCCGCTCGAAGAAGGGCCACCCGGCCCACAGCACTACCGGCGTCGAAAGCGCGAGCTGTACCCAGGGCGAGACAAGGGGCGGCGTTAGCCTCCAGCCGAACACATCCGTCCCCATCGCGACCGCGAGCAGCGGAACAGTAAGCGCAAGGCTCACCCAGAAGCGACGGCTCATGTCGACCAGCTCGGGATTGGGCTGTTCCTCGGCTGTCGGTTCGAGCGGCTCGAGGGCCATTCCGCAGATCGGGCAGTTGCCGGGGTGATCCTGGCGGATCTGCGGATGCATCGGGCAAGTGCAGATCGTGCCCGGGACCGCATCGGCCGGAAGAGCCGCCGGCGCGACATGATGGTGGTGCGGGTCGTGCATGCACGCGCCTGCATTTTCCTTCGTTCGACTCGTCATGGGGAGCTTATGCACCTTGACACGATGTCAAGGTCAAGCGCTTGCTCAGTCGTCCCGGTCGCGCTCGCTCAGATAGCGCATCAGCTCGGCGAGCGTGCTCTCCATCTGGTCCTGCATCTGGCTGACCAGCTCGTTCTCGCGCATTCCGACATGGTCGAGTGGCTTGGAATAGCTGTCGGAGAAGGACTGGAGGTCGGATCGGTCGAACACGCCCTTGGCGACGAGCTTGGCAAGGATCACGAGCAGTCCGTTAGTGTTCGCGATGGTGCCGGCGACGAGCGCTTCGTCGACCATCGAGAGCCTCTTGTCGTCGCCGACCTCTTCCTCATCCGCCGGAATCATCGAGCGACAATCTGGGCGGGCGTGACGAATTGGGCAAGCCTCGACCAGCTCTCGAGCTTTCCAGAAAGCGAGATGGTGTTGGCGGCGCTCGAGGATGGGAGGTCGATCAATGCCAGCTGCGGTGCATCGCCGATCAGACGGCGCCCCGCGGTGGACGCCGTCGTGCCGTTGAAGGCAATCGCCCGCAGATCGGGGAAGTCGTGGAGGAGGTGCTCGATTCGATTGTGCGCCGCCTCGCGGATCGCCTGGTCGAGGCTTCCGGGCCGACTCGCCGATGCGATCACGTCCCACAACCCAATCCGCCGCTCGGCAAGGCGGCCGAGCCGGTCCTCGTACGAGAGGGGCTGCAGCTCCTCGCCGATCGCCGCCCCGAGCAGCCGCCAGAATTGGTTCGTGGGATGGGCGTAATAGCGGCGCGCCGCCAGCGAGGCGTCGCCAGGCAGGCTGCCGAGGATGAACAGCGTCGCATCGATTCTGGCGATCGACGGCAGTCCGAATTTGACGCCCACAAATTAACCCCTACAGCCCTGCCAGGTGAAGCCGACGGACCTCCGCGTCGCCCTGTTTTCGGGCAATTACAATTATGTGCGCGACGGGGCCAACCAGGCGCTCAACCGTCTCGTGGGCTATCTCCTCAGCCAGGGCGTGCGGGTTCGCGTCTATTCGCCGACGGTCAAGGACCCGGCCTTTCCCGCGACGGGCGACGTCGTCAGCATCCCCGCAATTCCTATCCCGGGCCGAGCCGAGTATCGGCTGCCGCTGGCGCTGCCGCGGCGGGTCCGCCGGGACCTGGCCGAATTCAACCCGAACGTCGTCCACGTCTCCAGCCCGGATATCGTGGGCCATCGCGCCGTCACCTGGGCCCGCCGGCGGAAGATTGCAGCGGTCGCATCGGTCCATACGCGGTTTGACACCTATCTGGCTTATTATCACCTCCAGGCCCTCGAACCGCTCGCGCGCGACATCATGCGGCGTTTCTACCATCGCTGCGAGGTGGTGATGGCGCCCGCGGAATCTACCGCGGTCATCCTGCGCGCCCAACGGATGAACCGGGACATCGCAATCTGGACGCGCGGAGTGGACCGCGAGCAGTTCAACCCCGAGCGTCGCGACATGGCATGGCGCCGCTCGATCGGAATCAAAGACGATGAAATGGTCGTCGCGTTCCTCGGCCGAACGGTCATGGAAAAAGGCCTCGACGTCTTTGCCGAGGCGATCCATGCCTTCGCCGAGCGGGGACTCCCGCACCGTGTGCTCGTCGTAGGCGAAGGCCCCGCGCGGCCATGGTTCGAGCAGCAGCTCCCGGCCGCAATTTTCACCGGCGAACTGATTGGCGATGAACTCGGCCGAGCGCTCGCGAGCGCCGACCTGCTGCTCAACCCGTCGATTACCGAAGCGTTCGGCAACGTCACTCTGGAAGCGATGGCCTCGGGACTGCCGGTCATCGCTGCGGAAGCGACCGGCGCCACGAACCTGGTGCGCAGCGGCGTGACCGGAACGCTGGTAGACGGCGGCGAGCCTGACGAGTTTGCCGATGCTCTCGAAACCTATGCGCTCGACCCCGACCTGCGTCGCCGCCACGGCGAAGCAGCGCTCGCGATCGCCAAGACAATGGATTGGGACACGATCAACGCGACGGTGATCCGAGTCTACAAGCACGCGATTCACAAGCGCGAGCGGCTCTCGCGAATGATGGGTCGATAAACCCCTTTCGTCGTTCCCGCGAAAGCGGGAATCCACCTTCTTACCGACCTAAGGCAGATGGACCCCGGATCAAGTCCGGAGTGACGAGCCGAAGCTCGTCATTTGATCCGCTCGATCTTCTGCGCCGCTTCGTCGAGAACGCCGGCAATCTCGTGCAGCAGATCATCGTTGAAGCCGTCGCGGCCGACGCGGTGGCTGAGCGCGGTCATCAGGTTCTTGACCGCGCGTCCAATCGCAGGGCCCGCATCCGAATGGCGTGGCTTCAGATCCTCCAGCCGCTCGAGCAGGGCCTCGATCTCCTCCGCGCGTTCGTCGAGATACTGACGGCCTTCGTCGGTGACCTGAAACGGCTTGCGCGGCCCCTCGCCCGGCGCTTCTTCGATCAGTCCCATGTCCTGGAGCAGTGTGAGCGTCGGATAGACGACGCCGGGGCTGGGTGCATATTCGCCGCCCGTCATCTCCTCGACAGCTCGGATGAGGTCGTAACCGTGGCGCGGCTCGTCGGCGATCAACTTCAGAAGGACGAGCCTGAGCTCGCCGCCCTCGAACATGCGCCGCGCCCGCCGGCCGCGGCGACCGCCCCTGCCGCCGTCGGGTCCGTCGCCGAAATCGAAACGGAACGGACCCCAGCTACCCTGCCAGCCGCGTCCGGTCGCGAACTGCCGCCATATATCGCCGAAGCGCATTCCGCCCTCGCAATCGATCGGCGGAACGGGAGGAACAGGCGGGATCGGGGGAATGGGCGGCACCGGCGGCTCGGGCGGTCGTTGATCGAGATGATGGTGACGAGGCATGGATGAGCCCTCCTTAGATGCGTCTTAGATATATCTTAGCTGCATCTTGAGCAAGCCCGTTGATGCATTTTGCAGCGGCCGGCTTATGTTGCCTCCCGATGGCTGACCTGTTTGCCGACGAGGAGGTGCCGAGCCGAGCCGCGGAGGCGCCCGCGGCCGATGCGCCGCTTGCGGACAGGCTTCGGCCAAAGTCGCTCGACGAGGTGGTGGGACAGGAGCATCTGACCGGGCCTGACGGAGCAATCGGACGAATGGTCGCTGCCGGCCGGCTCGCCTCGATGATCCTGTGGGGACCGCCGGGAACGGGCAAGACGAGCATCGCCCGACTGCTCGCCGACGCTGTGGGGCTGCGGTTCGTCGCCGTGTCCGCGGTCTTCTCCGGAGTCGCCGACCTCAAGAAGATCTTCGCCGAGGCACGCACCGCCGCGCGTGCCGGGCAGAAGACCTTGCTGTTCGTGGACGAAATCCACCGTTTCAACCGTGCGCAGCAGGACGGCTTCCTCCCTTACGTCGAGGACGGCACCGTCACGCTCATTGGTGCGACGACCGAGAACCCGAGCTTCGAGATCAACGCCGCGCTTCTCTCGCGCTGCCAGGTGCTGATCCTTCGCCGGCTCGACCATGACGCACTCGAGGAGCTGGTCCGCCGCGCCGAAGCGATGGAGGAGCGGCCGCTGCCGGTCACGCCCGAAGCGCGCGAGGCGCTGATCGCGAGCGCGGACGGCGACGGCCGCTTCGTCCTCAACCAGGTGGAGACGCTGTTCTCGATCGAGATCGAGCAGCCGCTCGGCCCCGCCGAGCTCAGCGACCTGCTTCATCGGCGCGTGCCGGTCTACGACAAGGACCGCGAGGGACACTACAACCTCATCTCCGCGCTTCACAAAAGCATCCGCGGTTCGGACCCGCAGGCGGCGCTTTATTATCTCGCGCGCATGCTCGTGGCCGGCGAGGAGCCGCTCTATCTCCTACGCCGCCTCACCCGCGCTGCAGTCGAAGACATCGGGCTCGCCGATCCGAACGCGTTGCTGCAGTGCCTCGCCGCCAAGGAGATGTACGATTTCCTGGGTTCGCCGGAGGGCGAGATCGGCATCGTCCAGGCGTGCCTCTATCTCGCCACCGCGCCCAAATCGAACGCGGCTTATACGGCCCAAAAGAGGGCGTGGAGCTCGGCCAAGGAAACCGGCTCGCTGATGCCGCCCATGCATATCCTGAACGCGCCGACCAAGCTCATGAAGAATGTCGGCTACGGCAAGGGCTACGCCTACGACCATTCGACCGACGAGGGCTTTTCGGGCCAGGATTATTGGCCGGAGGAGATGGAGGCACAGGCTTTCTACGAGCCTACCGACCGCGGTTTTGAGGCGCGCGTGAAGGAGCGGCTGGACTATTGGAAGCAGCGCCGCAAGGAACTGCAACAATCCGACGACTACGCGGGTTAACTCCGCGAGAGCCAAGCAGGGAGCAAGCGAGCATGTATCAGGTCGATTCGGGCGCTTATTGGCAGGCGCAGGCGATGTTCTGGGCCCCCAAGATCCTGATCGCCATTCTGATCCTCGTCGTGACCTGGGTCGTCGCGCGCGCGGTTGCCTGGGCGCTGAGGAAAGCGATCGACCGAAGCCCTGCGCTGAAGAAGCACGTCACCGGGACTCCTGAGGAGACGGTCGGGCATCAACTCGGCACCATCGCCAAGCTGATCATCTGGCTGGTCGGAATCATGGCCGCGCTGCGCTTCCTCGGGGTCGGCCAGATCCTCGAGCCAATCAACGAGCTCGTGACCGAAATCTTCGCCTTCCTGCCGAAGCTGATCGGCGCCGGGCTGATCTTCTTCGTCGGGCTGATCGTCGCTCGGATCGTGAAGCGCCTCGTCGAGACGGTTCTGATCGCCGCGAACATCGACGGCCTTCTCGCTCGGATCGGCATTGGCTCGACCGAGGGGACGGTGCGCACTCCGTCTGAAGCCGTTCCGCCGGGAGCGACCCCCGGCGCGACCCGCACCAGCCTCGCGCGCGCCGCGGGGGTGCTCGTCTATGCGCTGATCATCATTCCAGTCGCCATCGCCGCGCTCCAGGTCCTCGGGATCGCGGCGATTTCCGGTCCCGCGATTGCCATGCTCAACGAGATTCTCGCGGCGATCCCGCGGGTGCTCGCAGCGGCCTTGTGGCTCGGCATCGCGTTCGTCGCCGGCCGGTTCCTCAAGACGATCATCGAAGCGATCCTTCCGCCGACCGGCTTCGACGACGCCGTCCGATCGACCGGCGTGATTCCCGCGACCGCCTTCCCATCGCGAATCATTGCCAACATCGCGATGATTGCCGTGATCCTCGCAGCATCGATCGAGGCTGCGCGGCAATTGGGGGGAGACGAAATCGCGATCTTCCTGGCGCAGGTCACGGCGCTTGGCGGGAAGGTCATCTTCGGCACGCTGATCATCGTCGTCGGCATCTTTCTCGCCCGCATCATCGCCAATCTGGTCGGCAGCGGGACCGGCGAGGGCGGCTACGCCCAGACGATCATCCGCTACGCGATCATCGCTTTGTTCACCGCGATCGGCCTTACCTTCATGGGCCTCGCCGACCAGATTGTGATGCTCGCCTTCGGCCTGATCCTCGGCTCCGCGGCCGTGGCCTGCGCGCTTGCCTTCGGCCTTGGCGGGCGTGATGCCGCGGCGCGGATCCTCGAGGAGTGGGGCGATCAGACCAGCGGACCGCCGATGCCCCCGCCGCGGCCGCGCCGGATCCGGCAGGCGCCGCCGCCGCCGCCCGAGCCCGATGACGGCGAAAGCCAGCCGCCGCTGGTCTGATGACCTTCGACGAAGCGATCGCATTTGCGCTGACTCTTCCAGGGACCGAGCTCGGCAGAAGCTACGGCAAGCCGGCAGTCCAGGTCGCGGCGAACGGCCGCGCCTTCCTCTTCCCGAGCCATGAAGTAGAAACCTCGTTCGGAGTCGCCATGGACATCGATACGATCGAAATGCTCAAAGAAACCGAGCCCGAGACCTATTGGCAGACGCCGCACTATGAGGGGTGGGAAGGCGTACTGGTGCGCTACGCCGCGCGTGACGAGGGTCGGGTGCGCGACGTCATCGACCGGTCCCGGGCGTTCGTCGCTGCAAAGCCGAAGGCGCGCCCACGCAAGCGCAAGTGACGCGGTTCGCCGCATATGTCGCGATCGACTGGTCCGGCGCGAAGGGACGTCGCCACAAGGGCATCGCAATCGCCGAGGCTCGCGGCGAGGCGGCTCCGCGGCTGGTTCGGCCTGGGCACGTCTGGTCGCGCGAGGAAGTGCTGCAGTGGTTGCTCCGCCGCGCCGAGCGAGAGCCGACCTTGTTCGGATTCGACTTCAGTTTTGCTCCGCCAATTGTTGAGCGCGGAGAATATTTGCCAGGCGAAAGGAACGTTCCACGGACCGCGCGCGAATTCTGGGCTTACGTCGATTCGAGGTGCCACGACGACGACCTCGGCGCCGCCAGCTTCCTCGAACAGGTCCACCGCCGCCATTTCTATTTCGGGATCGGGGACGGCGTGAAGGCCGGCTTCATGCACTTCCGCCAGTGCGATGCGCGGCTCAACGCGCAGGGCGGTAGGAAGACTGCCAGCGCCTACGACGCGATCGGCGCAGCGCAGGTCGCCAAGGCGAGCTTTTCCGGAATGCGCTTCCTGCACCGGCTCGACGGCAAGGTCCCGATCTGGCCGATGGACGCGCTTCCGGAGCATGGCAGCGCGGTGGTCGAAATCTATACGCGAATTTATCTGCGACGCGCCGGCCTCAGCGGCGTGAAGCTGAGGAGCAGATCGGAGCTTAATCGTGCGCTCAAAGGCCTCGGCAGCCCGCCCGCGCCCCTTCGGTTCGAGCCCAACGACCACCAGACGGACGCGCTGGTCACCGCCGCGGGAATGCGCCTTCTGGCGACAACCGAGCCGCGCGCATTCGATCCCGAAGGGCTGACGAGCAACATCGCGCGCACCGAGGGCTGGACCTTCGGAGTGTTGTAAGCGGCTTATTTGCGGTCGATGCAGAATTGCTCGCAAATCGTGTGCGCGACGTAGCCGGCCGCCGTGGCGAAGGCGAGGCCTTGCTGGTCCGGAAGACCGGTTTTCGGATTGATCCCCTCGGTGATGATCCCGCCGTCCCATGGGCTGCGCTTTAGGATCTCGAGCGCCCGCGCGCGCCCGGCCTTCAGCCGCATATGGTCGGCCACTTCCCAGGAGGTGGTGAAAGGTAGCCGATAGCTTCCGGGTAGTCCGTAGGGCTGGTCACCGTAGCTGTAGGCGTAGTTCGCCGAGTGCAGCCACTTATATGTCCGGGCGAAGAGCGGGTCGTCTTCGCTGACGAAGCCGACTGCGGGCAGCTTCATGAGCGATCCCGGGGGAACATCGACGAAATCGCCGCTCGTCCCATTGACCGTCGCCGCAAAGATGGGTCCGCCCGCCCCTTCGGCGCCTTGAAGCACGCCATAGCGGTAGATGGCGCTCTTGAGCGCTGAGGCTTCGGCCGTCAACGAAGCCGCCTTGCCAGCGTCATGCGTGCGGGCCGCCATCGTCGCGAAGTCGCTCAGCGCCCTCCAGGTCAGGACGTTGTCGTAGATCGAGAATGGCTTCCGGACATATTCGTCCTGCGCATCCTGGAAGGTCTCGAATAGGCCAGTCGCGGGGTCGCGCTGCGTCTGCAACCGTTCCAGCAGGGTGTCGAGGACCGCGCGATGCCGCTCGAGCATGGCCATGTCACCGGTCTTGTCGACGTACGAGGCCAGGGCGATGATCGGCGCCACCAGCTCGTCCAGCTCAAATCCGTCTTCGAGGACGACGCCGTCGATGAAGCGGCTGTGGATTCCGATGTCGCGTGCCTGAATGCCGAGGGCATAATCGAGCGCCTCCCGCGCGCGTGCAGGGTCGCTGTCGAGAAGGGCCGGGAAGCTCCACAGCAGCGCATCGCGATCCCAATAGGCTGCGGAAACATAGTAGCGGTTGCTGCGCGAGGTCATTCCGACAAACTGTTCGGTATCGATCGCGCGTCCCCACGCATAATAGGTCGTGAACAGCAGATTGCGGTTCATGATCCGGTCGAGGTCGGGGTCGCCGGTGGTCCGTGTCCGGCGCCGTGCGTCGTCAGCCGCCTCGTCGATGACTCCGTCCAGACCATAGCGATCAATTCTCTTGTTGAGCACACGCATCGCATAAGCGGCGCTGTATTCGTCCAGGCCGACACCGACGAGGAAATGGACGTCCAGCGTCTCGCCGGGCGCGAGCCTCGCTTCGTGACGGGCGGTGAGCCCTGGATCCTTGGTACCCGTGTGGAGTGAGCCCTTCGATCCGACGTAAGCGAAGCCCCAGGCCATCTGCGCGTCGTCGGTATTGTATTTGAATATCTCCATGTCGCTGTCGATCGGGGTCGGCGACATCGTGCGGCTGCCGCTCAGCCGGACGGGCGAATAGGTGACTCGGTTGGTCCTGCCCCAGTCCAGCGTCATTCCCGGCGCGATCCGGATCGGAACCGAGCGCAGGTTGGTCACCTGGAACCGGATGATTGCGGCGCGGCTAACAGGCGGAGCGACGTAGGTCAGGCGCAGACGCACGCCGTCCGTCTCCATCGTGCCGGTAGGGATCCAATAATCGCGCAGCGACCAGCGCAGTCCGGCGAGCGGCCGGCGCTTGCCTGCGATGTCGACAAATGGCGCCAGCAGCGGCCGCGCGGCGACGCCGGCCACCTCGAGCAGGCCGCGATAGCGCATCGAAATCACGTTGAAATTCTCGAGCGCGCCGTCGCGGGCGCGGATCGACGGAAGCGCGATCCAATCGTTGCCCGTCGGGATCACGTCGTCCGGCGAGAGTGCAAGATTGGTCGTGCGCGAGCTTTCGGCAGCGCTCGGCTGTGCTGTGGGGGCGGTCGCGCCGGGAGTGGCGCTGTCCCGCCCATGCGCCGCCCCGCCCGCTGCGAACATCGCAAGCAATGTGCCTGCGATGAGCCATCCGTTCCTCACCAAGCCATCTTCCTTTCTACAGGGGGTCATCCTCAACGCGTCCCTTTCCGACCGGCCGATGGATCGCAACGGCCGCGGTGGACGATGGCGTAGGCGACGTCCTGCAGCTTCACGCTGGTTTCGCTTCCAAGCCCAAGATCGCGAGCCGCCGCCTCGCGCGCTCCGAGAGCGCGCGGATCGTAATGAGTGACCGCGGCGAAGATCGTCAGCGCTTCGAGATAATAACCGAAGTTGGAGGCATGATAATGGTCGCTTGCCCAAAGATCGATGTCGCCTGGGGCGGTGCCGTCATACGGATTCGGATCAGCAATTCCGCGGCCGATCGCGCAACTGAATGCCTGTCCCACCGGCACGATTCGCGCGATCGAGGGAACCGCAGCGCGAACCCGGTCGTCGGCCTTGCGCAGGTCCAGCGCCATGCGTGTCACCGGCTGACCCGACCACGGTTTTCCGGGCGGATAAGTGAGGTCGGGCCGACTCCATGTCGCGACCAAGCTTATGTCCACTCGGGGGTTCCGCTTTCGAAGCAGCTTCGCAAGCGTGCTTGCGGCGGGGATTGTATCGGTGACGTCCCCCGGTTTTTCGGGACTGAGCGTGCTGTACTGCTGAAGAACGACGGCGTCCCACGGCCGTTCGAACACCGAGCGCTTGTTCGTGAGATGCCACTCCAACGTCTGGCCCGCAGCGGTCTCCAACGATACCTCGTACGGCAGACCCGCTTCGTCGGTGAAGCGCTTGAACAACGCGGGCACGCCCCCCATGCCGTCCCCGTTGAGGTCGGACACGCTATTTTTGCGATAGGTCATGACGTCCGACATGGCGCCGAAGGTGAAGCTGTTGCCGACGAACAGGATCGTCCGCGGCGGCTCCGCGGAGGCGAGTGCCGCGGCGACGAACACGGCGACGATCAACGCGCGCTCCTCTTTGTGGGCACCTGCCAGACGCGCACGTAATCGACCTCCATGCGCTGCGGCATCGCCGCATTGTCGATGCCCTTGGCGGCCGCCCAGTCGCCACCAATGGCAAGGTTCAGGATCATCTTGAACGGCGTGAAGAAGGGCCACGCGCCCTTTCCTCCTGGCCGGTCGTTGCGGACGCGCAGGATCCCGCTGCCGTCGACCCCGATCGTGATCGAATTGGGGCGCCAGTCGAGCTGGTAGACATGGAAGGCGCTGCAGCTCGTCGGCACCAGCTTCTGCGCGCTGCGCTGGGTTTTTATCATGTGGTTGAACAGCTTCGTGTGCAGCGAGGCGTAGATGAGGTTGGGCTCGGCTCCGACCTGTTCCATGATGTCGATCTCGCCGTCATCGGGCCACTTGGTCATGTGGACCGGCAGCATCCAGATCGCCGGCCAGGTGCCGCGCGCGCAGGGCAGCTTCGCGCGCACTTCGTAGAATCCGTACTTCCAGCCACCCTTCGAGAAGATCTTCGCGGACGTATATTCCTGACCGCCCCAGTCGGGGAATTTGGCTGGATCGAGCTTCTCATGGCGCGCTTCGACGGTGAGAAGACCATCGGCAACGCGGAGGTTCTGCCCTGCCGAATAATATTGAAGCTCGCCATTGTACCAGCCCTGCTTGTTGCGGCTGGTGTCGAACTGCCACTTGCGCATGTCGAGCGCGGCGCCCGCGAACTCGTCATGCCAGACCATGCGAGCGTTCGCAGGCCGCTTCACCGGGCCGGTGTAGGTCGAGTTGGTGACGGTGAAGCCGGAACCGGCAAGCAACAAATAAGCGAGTATCATCCGAACGGCCTCCGGTTACGGTATGGGTGAAGCACTGACGGGTACTTCCGAAATCACTTCGCGACTGGGGTCGCCGTTGCGCGCCGCAAACGCAAAAAACGCGATGAATGCATAAGCGAGAAGCGGAATCACGAACGCGGCATTGAGCCCGGAGCGGTCCGCCACCGTGCCGACGGCGATTGGCAGAAGCGCCCCGCCGAAAATTGCCAAGCAGAGAAGACCCGATGTCGAACTTTGCGACACGCCCGACCGCTCGAGCGTAATGGTGAAGATCGTCGGGAACATGATCGAGTTGAACAGGCCGATGGCAAGCGCTGCATAGCCGGCGATCGGTCCGTCGGTCGCGAGGACGGTGATGCACAATAGCCCCGCAACGGTTCCGCAGGCGGCAAGAAGTCGGGTGGCACGCACCCGGGTGAGCAGCGCTGTGCCGATCAAGCGGCCGCACAGCGCACCGCCCCAGTAGAAATTGGCGAGATAGGCTCCGGCCGCTTCGAATGGCAGCGCCAGCACCGAGCGTTGGTTGAGGAAGTTGATCATGATGCTGCCGATGGAAACTTCCGCGCCGACGTAGAGGCCAATCGAGACCGCGCCGAAGCGCGCCCATGGAGATCGAAGCGCCTCGAACATGCCGCCCGACGTGACCCTGGGCTGGCGTGGCGCTGCGCGAATGAGCGCGCTGCGCAACATGATGAAAACAAGCAGTAGCCCCGCAAGCAGCGCGGCCATGATGAGGAAAGCCCGCTGGACGGCGTCGAGGATCTGCGCGCGGCGAGCAATGTCGATCCCCTGGCTCGTTGTCGGCCGCAGCGCCGGATCGCCGAGCATCACGAGCGAGCCGAAGTGCACGCCGATAACCACGCCGAGAGAGTGGAACGCCGGCGCGAAAGTGAGGCGGAAATGACTCCGGTGAGCCGGCCCCAGCTCTGCGGCAAGCGGATTTGCCGCGACCTGGAGCGCGGTGAAGCCGGCTGCGAGCACGAACAAGGCGCCGAGGATCGGCCGGAAATCACTGGTGCTCGTGCTCGCGACAACTAGCAGGCAGCCGCACGCCATAGCCCCGAGCGATGCAAGGATCATGTCGACTGCCCCGATCCGACTTGTCAGCCAAGCCGCCGGGAGCGAGAGCAGGCCGTAAGCGAGGAAGAACACGATCTGGGTGAGCAGCGCCTCGGTATAATCGAGATGGAAGCTCGCCCGCATGGCAACGATCAGCGGATCGTTGTTCGACGTGATGAACCCCCAAGCGAAGAATAACGTCGTGACCGCCGCGAAGGCGAAAGCGCGCTGCTTGCCCGGTCGAGATTCTGTCACTGGGTCCAGTGTCGCGGACTCCAGCGTAACGTTGCGACGGAGCCGCTCGGCAGCGTTACCAGATAGCGTACCCCGTCGAGGGCGATTGGTACCGGGCCGTCGCCCGACTTGCGCCAAAGGATCGCGACGCGGCTGCCGTCCGGATCGAGGAAGGCCGCAGCATGGAGGTCGTCGCCACGCTGCGCGATTCCGACACGATAAGCGCCGGGCAGCACGAAACGGCTCGCATGGCCAAGCACATAATATTCGACGTTCCGCTCGACCGAGCCGGTCGCGGGATCGATTGTCACGACTCCGCGGCAGTCGGTGCAGCCGCCGGTGTGCGGGCCGTGCTTCGGGTCAAGCGCAAGGTTCCACAATAAGGTCCCACGCGACCAATTGTTGGATGCGCCGATGATGAGCTTGTCGGTCATCCATCCGAGGACCTCGGCGAACTTCGGCGACCATTCGCCGCCCGAGCATTCGGTGACCCATGCATCCTTTTCGGGAAATGCGTCGTGGACAGGAGTCTGCGCCGGCACGTCGCCATTGTAACAGTGCCAGGCAACGCCCGAGACATACTGCCTGGCTATCGGATCGGAGAGGACCGCCAGAGGCATCTCGGGATGGTCCCAGTTATGATCCCAATCGAGAATCTGCGTTCCAAGTCCGAGCGACTTGAACAAAGGTCCGACGTGTCGGCCGATGATCTCCGCGCGCGCGGGCGGATCGACGCGTTCGCCCGGATAATCATCGGGCTCGAAATTCGGTTCGTTCTGGATGGTCAGCATCGACACGGTCACGCCCTCCCTGCCGAACGCCTGGACCGTCTTCGCGAGATAATGAGCAAAAGCCGGATAATGTTGCGGCAGCAACTGGCCCTTGATCAGGCTGCGGCTGGTCTTCATCCACGCTGGAGCGCTCCACGGGCTGATCATCACCAGCAGATCGGGATTGATCGCGAGCGCTTCGCGCATTCGGGGCAGCACATATTCCTGCGCCGGCGCAATCGAGAAATATCGCAGCTCCGGATCGGGCACGTTCCCCGGCGTATCGTCGTAGCTGTAGTCGGTCGTCGAGAAATCCGACGCTCCGACGGTCAGCCGCGTGAAGGAAAGGCCAAGGCCTCCGTTCGCTCGGCCGAACAGCTCGGCCATCAGCGCATGCCGCTTCACGTCGGGAAGGCTGCTGAGGACGAGCGCCGACGCATCGGTCATCGCGGCGCCGAAGCCATGAATCTTCTGGAACCGGCGGGAGGTGTCGATGGCAATGGCTTCGTCGCCGGCTGCGGGGCCGATGGACGGTTGCAGCGGCTGCGGCGCAAGCTTCTGCGACCCGTCCGCGGTCGTCAGCCACATCTCCGCAGCGGCCGGCGGCGACGGCGTCATCGCGGCGCAACCCGCTAGAGTGAAGATCAGGACGAGTCCGGCGAGCCGCTTCACGCCAGCGCACCCGCGGGGCAATATTTGCTGATGTAATCCGTGTGCGTCGGCATGACGTTCACGCAGCGGCCGATCGTGGAAGCGATATTGCCCAGGAACTGATCGATCTGCGCGTCGCTCTTGATGCCGACGAGCGGGTCGTGACTGCGCGGCATAAGCTCCTGGCCGATGAAAACCTGGATCCAGCTTGCTTCGCTGAACAGCTCTTCATTCTCACGGAAGATGCGTCCGTTCGAGCGCCACAGGTCGATCTTGCGCTGGAGCGTGTCGGGAAGCTCCATCGTTCGGCAATATTTCCAGAAGGCGCCTTCACGCTGGTTCGCCCAATAATGAAGCACGATGAAGTCGCGAATCCGCTCCCATTCGAAATCCGCCTGACGGTTGAACTCGTCGATCGTCGCTTCGTCGGTCGCCGCGTCGGGGATGAGACGAACCAGCCTGATCGCCGCCGACTGGACAAGGTGGATGCTGGTCGATTCCAACGGTTCGAGGAAGCCGGCAGCGAGTCCCAACGCGACGCAGTTGCGGTTCCACATCTTTCGCCGCTTCCCGCTGGTGAAACGCAACCGGTTCGGGTTCGCCAGCTGCTCGCCGTCGAGATTGGCGAGAAGCAGTTTCTCCGCAGCTTCGTCGTCGATGTGCTTGCTCGAATAAACGAGGCCGTTGCCGGTCCGGTGCTGGAGCGGAATGCGCCATTGCCAGCCGGGGTCGCGCGCGGTCGAGCGAGTCAGCGGCGTCAGCGGTTCGGTCCGCGCGCACGGGACCGCCATTGCGCGATCGCACGGAAGCCATCGGCTCCAGTCGTCGTATCCGGTCTTGAGCGTCTGTTCGATCAGCAGCCCGCGGAAGCCCGAGCAGTCGATGAAGAAATCCGCTTCGACGACCCGGCCGTCTTCCAGCGTCACCGACGCAATGTCGCCGCTTTCGTGCATCCCGACATCGACGATCTTGCCTTCGGTGCGGCGGACGCCGTGCTGCTCCGCGATCCAGCGGAGATATTTTGCGTAGAGCGAGGCGTCGAACTGGAACGCGTACATGATGTGCGCGATCGGTGATTCTTTCATCTCCAGCCGCGGGTGGACGAACTTATTCGCCAGCGCGGCGCAAGCATTGATCGAATAATCCGCGAAATCGCGGGCGCGGTCGCGCTGATGCGCTTGCAGCCAATATTGATGGCACTGGAGCCATTCCCAATCCTGGCCGATCACGCCGAAAGCGTGGATGTATTTGTGACCTGGCCTAACCCAATCGCGAAACTCGATGCCGAGCTTGAACGTCGCCTGGGTGCGGCGCATGAAATCGGCCTCGTCTAGCTTGATGAGGTCGTTGTATTTTTTGATCGGCGGGATCGTTGCTTCGCCGACGCCGACGGTGCCGATCGCTTCGCTCTCGACGAGCTCGATGTCGTATAGCCCTTGGAAGAGCTTCCCAAACAGCGCGGCGGTCATCCACCCTGCGGTGCCGCCACCGACGATGAGAATCTTCTGCATCGTGTTGCCGATTAACGACTTTCGGCTGAGCAAGCCAACTTGCGTGGAGAGTCAGGCAGGCGCCCGAGCACCGTCCGGCTTGCGAGCGACAAGCCGTATCCGCGGGGGAACTGCACACCGCCGTGCTTCGGCAGGCAATCGCCCGCGGGCCAGTCGAACGGCAGGCGGCCGGTGAAGCCATAAGCCGGCTTGCCGTCGGGGCGAGCGAGCAGCATGTCCGCAAGGCCCATCCCCTCGGTGCCCGGAAGCCAGGCGGCGACGAACGCATCGGAGCGGTTGATCAGGTCGTTCGCCGCCACCGGCCGGCCGGAAAAGAGCAAGGTGACTACAGGCACTCCTCTGCCGCTCACACGCTCGAGCGCGCGAAAATCCTGCGGATAGCGGGCCGTGTGACGCATCGACGCTGGAAAACTGATGTCGCCCGCACCCTCGGCATAAGGCTTCTCGGCGGCGACCATGACGATCGCGCGATACCTCCGCACATCGACGCCGCGCCCGTCTGGACTGTAGTCCACGGCGCCGTGCCCGAGTTCCTTGCGAAGGGCGGAGAGCAAGGTGTCGGCGAAGGGAAAATCGGCCGTAGTCGTCTGATCCCCTTGCCAGGTCAGCGACCAGCCGCCGGCCTGCATCGGAAGGCTGTCGGCGCCGCGGCCGACGACGAGGATCTTGCCGGCGCGGGGCAATGGCAGGATTCCGCGGTCGTTCTTCAGCAGCACCAGCGACTTTCGAACCGCTTCGCGCGCAAGTGCGCGAACTTCCGACGAATGGAGTACCGACGAATCCGGATGAGGACCGGTGGCCGGCGAGTTGTTGAACAATCCCGCTTCGAGCTTCACTCGCACGATCCGCGAGACGGCATCGTCGATCCGGCTCATCGGAATCCGGCCCGCGCGCACATCGTCGACGGTCGAAGCGATGAACTTTTTCCAGTCGTCCGGCACCATCACGAGATCGATCCCGGCATTGATCGCCTGCGGACAATGCCAGTTGGTGCAGCCGGGCACCTGGCCGATCCCATTCCAGTCGCTGACCACGAGACCGTCGAACCCGAGGCGGCGCTTGAGCACGTCGCCGACCAGGTGCGCGTTGCCGTGCATCTTGCCCCAGTGCTTTCCGGTCGCGGTGTCGGTGAAGCTTGAATAGCTCACCATCACCGTTCGGACGTTCGCCTTCAGCGCGCCGTAATAGCCGGCGGCATGAGTGCGGGCGAGATTCGCCTCGGTGGTGCGGGTTTCGCCCTGGTCCTTGCCGTGAAACGTTCCGCCGTCGCCGAGGTAATGCTTGGCGGTCGCGATCACCGAGGTGGGGCTGCCGAGTTGCCCCTGAAGGCCGCGCACCATCGCCTCGCCATAAGAGCGGACGAGGTCGGGATCGGAACTGTAGCTTTCGTACGTCCGGCCCCATCGCGGATTCTGCACGACAGCGAGGGTCGGGGCGAAGGTCCAGCTGATGCCCGTTGCGCGCACCTGCTTCGCCGTCGCTCGGCCGATCCGTTCGACTAGCTCCGGATCGTGCGCGGCTCCGAGCCCGATATTGTGCGGGAAGAGCGTTGCGCCATAAACATTATTGTGACCGTGCACGGCGTCGGTGCCCCAGATGATCGGCACCCTAATCTTCGTTTCCGTGGACATCGACGCGCGGTAGAAGGCATCGGACAGCTTCAGCCAGTCGTCGACGCGCGAGTGCATGTTCATCGCCGGCCACGCGCCGCCGCCGTTGAGAATCGATCCGATGTAATAGCGGCGTACGTCGTCCGGAGTGATCGAGCGGATGTCGGCCTGGGTCATCTGCCCGACCTTCTGCTCGAGCGTCATGTCCGCGACGATCGAATGGACCCGTGACTCGAGAGCGGCATCCGGGAGAGTGTTGGATGCCGCCCTCGGCCAGGTTTGGGCGGCGGCCGCACAGGGGGCGACGACCGCAGCCGCAAAGCACAGCAATGCTGTCGGCCGAAAGCGGCCGCCAAGACGCGTCATTTCAAATCAACCTAGAAGTGATAGCTCGCGCCCAGGAACCACTGCCGCCCGTATCTCTCGTAGAAATTGAGGTCGTTGCCGTTGACGGTGCGGTACGGGGAATTCAGCAAATTCGTGACCTGGAGCTGGATCCCGAGGCCGTTAAGCCTCGAGCCTGGCTGGAACGTGTACGCGACCTGCGCATCGAGCTGCTTGTCCGCCAGGATCCGAGGCGTCGCGAGGTTCGAGAAGAGCGACACGACCTCGCCCTTGAAGGCGGAACGGAAGCGATAACTCGCTCGAGCCTGGAAGCCGTTCCTCTCGTAATAGCCGGTGACATTGTAGACCCACGGCGAAAAGCCCGGCAGGGTACCGATCGCCCCTGATGCCGCCGGGTCGAGCTTATACTTGCTTCGAGCAATGCTGCCCTCTGCCCCAAATCCATCGAGGAGACGGGCGATGCGTCCAAATTCAAAGGCGCCGCTGACTTCAATGCCACGGACCCAGCCTCCTTGGCCATTTGCAGGTTGGCTGATGGTTCCAAGGCTGCTGATCGTGCAGGTCGCGCACATCTGCGCGATATTCTGGGCGTCAGGCGGCAGCGGGAAGCTCGAAAAATCGAACACCCGGTTCTGGTCGTAGATGTAGTTATCAAGCCAAAAGTTGAACGCGTTGATGCTGAAATAGGTGGCCTTGCCGCCGTACCATTCATAGGCGACGTCGACTTCCTTCGCCCGCCACGGCTGAAGCTGTGGATTTCCGCCGGATGCCGACCAAGGATGGACCTCCTGCCCCGGCTGGCATCCCGGGCTCCCCGCGCAGACCGCGCCGTTGAAGCCTGGGACAAGGTTCGCGCGCATATCGTCCATACGCGGGCGTGCCATTACTTTAGCTGCTGCGAAGCGGATGCGGTTCCTGCTGTCGAGATCGTAGTAGAGATTCAGGCTGGGAAGGACGTCGGTGTAAGTGGCCGACTGGTCCACTGGTTCCAGCACCGTCGGGACGACGGTTTCATTGATTCGAAGACCGCTTGACTCCTGCCTCTGCCGGACCACTTGCACCCCGACATTTCCGTGCAGGTCACCGGAATCGATATTGGCCTTCGCCTTGAATGTCGCGATGTCTTCTTTGATCCCCCAGGACTTGTCGTAGTGGGCGGTATCCGTGACGTCGGTGGTGTCGTAGTAAACGGGCAACGCCGCGACGATATTGACGTCGAGGACGTCACCCATGCCGGCGAAACTCAATGACGTGGGATCGTTCAGGTACCGTGGGTCGACGAGAACTTCCTGACGGTTGTTCTTGAGCATGAGATTGAATTCACCGACCGTCTTGGTCTTGTGACGGTGCGTAAAGTCGACTCCCGCCTCGAGGCTGCTCAAGAATCCGCCCTGAAGATCCTGCTTCAAAGTCAAATCGCCCGAACCCAAGGTTTCCTTGACGTGAGGCTTGCTCAAGAGTCCGTCGTGGCCCCAGGAGGTCCAGCCCCCGCCGCCGCCGAGCGAAACCTGACTCGCGTCCGCATAATTGAGGCCGAAATTGGTGAACTGCGGGAAGCCCATGGCCGGAATGAAGAAATCGTAGCTGTCGAGAGGCCGCGAGTCGGGAGAGTCTCCGACTCCGTAACCGGCATAGCTTTCGATATTAGTCTCGTCCCGCTTGTTCGAGGAATAGGAAAGGTCCGCGAACAGATGCGTGCGCTCGGCGAGCTTGAAGTCGTTGTTCAGGCCCGCGGAGAATAGATGATCGGTCCTCCGGTTATTGTCGTTGCGCAGCAGCAGTTGGACGTTATCGACGTGGCCGGATTGCGCATAAGTAGTGCCGTTGCGGTTGGCGATCTGATCGACGGTGATGTTGGTCACCCCGTTCCATGCATCGGAGAACCATTCGGCTCCGTGCATCGCCGTTTCCTGCTTGAACCTGGAATAATAGAGATCGAGCACCGAATGGACGGAGTCGCTCGGTTTCCACTCGAGCGTTCCCATGACGCCGTCGCGCTTGTCTCGCGAGGTGTAGGCAAAAGCTTCCTGCCCGGCCAGGATGTTTTCCGAAGCGTCGCCGAAATAGCCGCCGTAATTCTCGTAATACCAGTTCTGCGTATGGTCGTTGTGGCCGGGCGCGTCGAGGTGAGCGAAGCCGATGAGCCAGCCTAGCGTTCCGTCCTCGTTTTGGCCGATGTAGCTTGCGCTTGCGCGCCAGCCGTACTTCGACATTTCCGAATTGCGGCCACCACCCTGGTCGAGCTCTCCGCGCAGGTTCACGGCAATCGCGCGCTTGCCATATTCGAGCGGGCGGATGGTGCGCAGGTCGACAGTGCCCGCCAGCCCCATTCCGGAGATGTTGGCGTCAGGAGTCTTGTAGACAACAACCGACCCAAGCAGTTCCGACGGATATTGGTCGAATTCGACCGCGCGGTTATAGCCGGAACTGGCCTGCTGCCGGCCATTCAACAACACGGTGGTGAAGTCGGGCGAAAAGCCGCGGATCGATACGATCTGCGCGCGGCCGGCGACGCGCTGCGCCGTGAGGCCAGGCAGACGGGCGATCGATTCGGCGATCGAGTTGTCGGGGAGCTTGCCGATTTCCTCCGCGGACACCGCCTCGACCATGCTCGCGCTGTTGCGCTTGATCTGGATCGAATCCTGCACGCTCCGGCGAATGCCGGTGACGACGATCGCACCCTCGTCCTTCTTGGTGGCGTTCGGCTCGCCCGGAGTGACCGTCTGCTGCTTCTTCTGGTCTTGCTGAGTGCTCTGATCCGTCTGGTCGGGAGGGGTTTGCTGCTGCTGCGCGAATGCAGCGGTTGGCATGAGCAATGGCAGGCAGCATCCACCGGCAAGCAGCAATGCACGGCGCGCACGCGACGAACGATTTGGCACGATTTTCTCCCCAGTCAGCCTGCGGCGCCAACGCCCCGCAGCCTCGCCCCCCAGACCATATGGAAGCGCTTCCATTCGTGCGGCATTGTTCCGAAACTGTCAAGCCGGTGGCGGCGCCGTCGACTCCCGGACGATCAGTGCGAAGGAAAGCGCATCGTAGCGAACGTGACCGTTCGAGTGGTTCTCGACAAGCAGGTGAACAGCATGTTCGCTCAAATCCTTGATCGGCTGGCGAATCGTCGTCAGCGGCGGCCAGACAATCTCCGACATCGGCGTATCGTCGAAGCCCGTCACCGAGATCGCACCCGGGATGGCGAGTCCCGCGCGATGGAGCGCGAGCATCGCACCGGCGGCCATGTCGTCGTTAGC
>Ga0157371_10001858_pt1 | contig 21192 bp, 31 predicted proteins | sample C45metaG_FD_113462 | JGI IMG/M metagenome (GOLD analysis project Ga0157371, IMG submission 113462) | Corn rhizosphere microbial communities from Kellogg Biological Station, Michigan, USA - C4-5 metaG | ecosystem: Host-associated > Plants > Roots > Rhizosphere > Soil | place: USA: Michigan...
CAAAGGGATCGGCCTTGATGCTGGCAACCCACTACCCTAATCCACTTCCACGCAGGCGTGCCTTGTTCAGCGGAATCAGCTCACTAAACCTGCATATTCATAATTTCACTTTGAATATTTAGCATGTCAGGTTGTTGTGCGTTGAGGCGTGGTTTTACAGATACATACCGCAAGTCACAAACTGCTGTAGTGGTGGTTTTAAGGTGATTTGCGGTATTTTTTTGTGCTACATGTGTGCTACGGCTAAATCGTAGGCCGTAGCGGCTCGTACACGGACACTATCTCCGCCGTCACCTTCCCCAGCACAATAATCCCATCCATCCCCTCTCCGTCTATAGTTTCACCGTCCTGCGTGATAATCCTTGCCCTGAACAGTTTACCCAGCTGAGAATAATCCATAAGCTGAAATGCAATCTGATCGCCAACTTTTCCTTGAACCGTTCTGTCCACAATAGCGAATCCGCCCGGCGTCTCAATCATCAGCATGTGGGCCGGGTGAGGCATCAGCAGTTTGTTCAGATCTATGCGGCCTTCAACGTAATCATTTGCCGGTGATGGAAATCCCATTTCAGATTCCCCCGTTCGGGTTGAACTGTTTGTCAGTTTTCGCTTCACCCTCCTGAGTCGAGGCATCGCGGAACGTTACCGTGTTGACCTTTATCCACTGGTTAGCCTCACGCAGGCTGAAGTACCAGTTAAGCAGCTCCAGCTGACGGACAAACTCCTTGGTAGTTACGATAACGCCTTGCCCCGGCTCTCGCCTCATGGCGTTCATAAATGCATGTTTGATTTCATAGTCGCGCGGCATAATTAATCCTCCCCCGATAAACACTGTATGGATAAACAGTAATATCGATCGGTATAATTGATCAAGGCGGAGCGGTGCACAGATTTGTAAAGGGTTTGAGGTGAAAGGGTTTTTAGTTGGCGCTGGCGGTGGTGAGTGACTAATCTCAAATGACCCACCCCGCAGCCTGCTGAGACTGGCGCGGTCTGTAGCTGCCCCGTCGCCGGGGCTTTTTTATGATCCATGTCTGCATGGATGCCATCTGGTTTGAATGGTATCTTTACGCCTTACAAATTCTTTACGGAGCCTTAGCGCATGTTAGGGATAATCAGATTTTTACTTGCGAGCTGCGTGGTGGCGTTTCATCTTACCGGTAAATTGCCTTTTCTTGGTCAATTCGCAGTCAACTTCTTCTATGTCATTAGTGGTTTTCTTATCACGCTGATACTTAATAAAACATATAAATTCAACGTTATTAGCTTTTCTGTAAACAGGTTCCTTCGTCTATATCCCACTTACTTTTTTTTCCTGGTCGTTGGCATACTTATAATTTACCTAATGCCAAATACGATTAATTTCCATCCTTCATGGTCACGTAACCACCTCCCATTAGATTGGTTGGGTAATGCTCTAATATTCCCTTGGGCTTTTTTGTCAGACTATGCAGTGCCGAATACATTTGGGGCATTTACGGACTCTTATCCTTTCTACGCTGACTCATACAGGTTCAGGATAATCACATCTAGCTGGTCTGTTGCGGTGGAGTTGGTCTGTTACTTCCTTCTCTGGTTATTTATAGCGCGAAATCTTGCCTGTACCTTGTTCAGCATTGCAGCATCGGTTGCATATCACATATTTGTTTACCGCAGCACTGGTGAGCCAACAATGGCTTACTTCCCTTTCTTAGCGGCCATATTGCCCTTTAGTTTAGGATCGCTTGGGTACTTTATATACTCAAAAGTGAAGACCATGCGTGCGATCATGAGCGCATTTAAACGATACCAATGGGTGTTGCTTTCTGCTTCAGTGTTTCTCTTTTTCGCGAACTGGGAATTGTTCAACATCAGCCAGAATGGAAGTTGGCATCCATTTCATTACTATTTAAACAACATAATATCTATGTTGATAGTTATATCGGTATGTGATTTAAATCCAGAAGGAAGGCCGGGTAAGGTAGCCAGATTAATGGGTGACCTGTCTTACCCGGTTTTTCTATGTCAGTATTTTGGCGGGTATGTAGCTTGGTATATCGTAGGTTTTAATGAGCAGAATCGCGGGTGGGAGATATTCATAATTGGATACATCGTCTCAATCGCAATGTCGTTGGTTTGCATTTATCTGATTGATGAGAACATAAGGAAGATCAGAGACAAGGTAAGGCGGAAAGCTGTTACTCAGGCGCCTTAGGCCAATCTATATTGGGTGCCTTTGACGTATCAATCCGATTAACCATCACGCGGTAAGTCTTCCACGCCTTGAGGCTTGCCGCTTCTTTGTCTGTTGCAATTTCAAGGTCTGCGGCGTCTTGTAATGGATCGATTGCGATGGTAGCAAGGGCGAGAAGCTTTGCTTTTTCAGACGCAGCCATTACAGCGAGTTGCTCTGCCGTAGGCGCTGAGTAGTCCTTCAGGACCGGACGGCCTTTTTTGTCTGAGGAGATTAGCTTGCCCTTAGATTGACCATCAAGTAAAGCGCCCCACTCCTCATCGGTTATTTCAATCGCATCCTCAGGAATGGTATCGCCATTCATTTCCTCGGAGTAGAAACCGTTTGTTGAAGCCGAATAAAATTTAGTCATTTTTATCTACCTATTGCTAAAACTGTAAAGGCTCCGACGCCTGCGGAAGTTGCAACCCAAGAGATTGAGCTCCTGGTTGTAGTGTTGATGCTCCAGGCTAAGTTGAAGCTGCTGGGTGATCCAGTCGTAATAGAATCGCAGATAAAGGCAACAAGCGTTTGATTGCTAAAAGCGACAGGCAGAGCTACTGATCCACTCGTTGTGCCGTCAGGTGCGGTGCTATTGATCCATTGCAAAACTAGCCCGCCAGGCAATTGCTGATATCCGCTTGATGACTGTAGACTTGCAAAGCTTGCCATGTCGGGAATATTTCCGGTTGCAGTCCCCACGTTTTTTGCGGCGGCTGTGCCGCACCCGATATTAAATCTGGCATCAGTTTGTGCCTGAGGTCCGGCATTAAGAAATTCAACAAGCTTGTTTGCAGTGCCCAGATATCTTGTGTCCGATAGGCTAGTCAGTGCTGATTTGAAGTTGGCCAGCAGCGTGCTGAGATTTCCATCATCTTTCGCATCTATACCTCTATCATTCATAAATGCACCCAGCATTGCAGCCATGACCGTACCCTGGCGAAGGGCTTTGTTTATTTGGGCTGAGCTAGCCTTACCAGCCTGGAAGCCACTAAGCAATGCTGTGAGGGCTTCATAGTCTGACTGAGTGGTGACATTAGCGCCATTGCCTGTTGCAAACGGTTTAAAGTTATTAGTTGCCATTAAAGTGTTACTCCCCATGCGCCATCATCAAATCCGGCAATAAATTCATTATCCATGTCGAATCCGAAGAATTTCGTTCCGACCGATGGTGTCAGTATTGAAGGTGTCTGAATATCTCCAGCCCATACACCTGCAGCTTTTACCGTCAGATATCCTTGTTTAATTGCAGCAATAAGCTCTTGCGACACCAGGGAGATATCCGTCTCAGGAAATACCCATACCGAAATCGTCATATCCTGGTTATCGACGATCTGCATTTTCAGGCCTGAGCCTTCGAGCGCAGCTTCAAGAATTGGAGGAAGGCTATCGTTCTGCCCATCCCAGTTATTGATAGCTATTTTTGCTTTCAGAACGATTCTGTACGTGTCGTCGCTTAGGCTGGTAAATCCTGAGTCGGGATCATATGGCCCCTGCCACACGCCCTGATCCCAACCCAGGCCATCGGTATCAAAAGAGAAATACACGCCTGCTATTGGCTGGCTGACAATCCGGCTTCTGCCTATCCACTCACCCAGCGCATCAAGTTGAATGCCAACCGCGTCATCGATATCAAACGCTGAAATTAGCCCATACATCGCAGAAGATACGTCTGAGAGTGGGCGGGTCGACAAATCAACGTGCTCAACAAACAGAGGCTTCCCCCGGTGATAGTTGGTTATGCGGTCTGTGTATTTGCTCATGGCGACACCGTAATGGCTATGTTTGCTACGCTGCAGGTGGCGGATTCGTTATAGGCAATGACAATGTTTGATGCGGATACAGAACCTGCTGACTTGCCTATCTGCAGGCTGTTGATGTCGTAATAACGAGCATTACCACCACTGACCACGCCGAGGTTCGCTGGCGAATAGAGGCGACTAAGCAATACGTCATCCCCGATCGTCAGAGAGTTAATGTAGTCAGCTATCGCCTGTTTTATCTGCTCACCGATTTGCGTGGTGTATCCGGTGAAAACTTTGAGCACCAGCGCCACATAAATCGGAACGTTCGTTGGCCTAGAGAAGCTGATGTTGTGCGGGTTTCCGTATTTGTCAGGCACCTGGGTAGTTGTGCTGCCGAAAGTCCCCACGCCCTGACCTTTTTTGCCCCGGATGGTTTGTGCAATCAGGGTGACATCCCCGCCCTCAACAATGGCAGCGATAGAATGTCCGGGAATGCCGTTGGCATCAGTCGCGCCGGTATCGTTCTCATAAAGCTTATGCCGGGTCACGCCAGCAACATTAGCCAGCGCGCCATCGACGGCTTCAAATGGTGTCAGGGACGGGATAGCAACGCTCTGGCCTTGCCTGATGCGCAGTGCCGAGTCCTTTTCCGCATCTGAGCCCACTGCGGCCGCAACTGAGTTGGTAACGCCTGTCCAGTTGCGGGTTGGGGTGTTGATCTGGGTTATTGAGCCCATCACAGCTGCTACTGCGCCCGGAACGGCGCAGGTTGCTGTCACAGTCACTGAGCCACCAACGCCAATCGTAACGCTGGCGGGTAGGTTCCAGATAATACCGTTCGCATCCTTAACGGAGCCGTTGGTGATCGTGGTGCCGGCAGTGCCGCTTAGCGTCAGGTCAACCGTGGAATTCGTTGAAGGCTTTCGCGTGATACCGTTAATTTTGATGTTGCGGGTAAGCGCGTCGGTCATGGCGGTTGATGGTGAGAATGAGGTGTAAACCTGGATCGCCGTGTTGTTAGCGTCATGTACCGCCAGGGCTACCAAAGCCACCATCTGGCCGTCTTTGCTGTCCGGATCTAAGTAAGCGTCGGTACCGTAAATCTGCTGAAAATATTCGGTGAGTTCACTCAGTATTGTCTGGTAATCGGGCGCACTTATCCCTGAGGCGGTCACCGTAGCGGAGAGCCCCAGCGTATCGAGATTGAGAGCCATTATGCCTCGCTTGTGACGGTCGTCGTTCCGTAAATGGTGTCGATGGTTGCGGTGAAAATCACACGCCGTGATGAGGTGTTCAGGTTGGTATCGAACGACTTAATTGAGTTGACGCCGGGTGTTTCAAGAATCCTTTTTCGGATGGCTAGGTTGTACGTTTCAGGCTTCTGTTTTCCGAGCACTGACTGGACCCATGGAGTGCCCTCTGTCGTGTCGAGGAACCACTGACCATACCAGAGCAGGAAGCGCGTCTTGATCGCCTGCGCTACACACTCTGGCGAGTTAATCAGCCAGGTGTCATCGCCTTTACCGAAGGTGTAATCGCCGTTTTCATCTTCGCGTCTGTATCGCATCAGTTCACCTTGCCTGAATTGCTGCTGCCGCTTTGCACTCCGTTGTGCGTGTGCTGATCGCTGATGTCCTTGCCGTTGGATTTAAGGCTGCCAAGGAATTCGATGGCGCCCGTAATTTTGGCTGCTGTACCTGTCGCTAGACTACCAACCATGCCGCCCATCCACGTCAGAAGGCCTGTTATCGTTACCGCCTGACTAAACTTAGCCAGAGGCGTCGTTACATTTAGGCCGCCCGGAGCGACGATATTTACTGCATGGCTGTTCGGGTCGAGTTCGATATAGGCGGCCCCGTCATCGGTGCGCATCTGCAGCGTTGAGGGGCTGATGTTGCTGATCACTTCGGCCTGCGATTGCGGACCTATGATAGCGAACGCATCTGACAGGTCATGCTGGCGGGGGTCTACCGGTTCCTGAATGCCGCCGTTCTGCCACCAGAAATCAATGCAACGATCGCTGAAGATGACCAGACACTCATCCCCGGCCTCAACCGGGAAAGTTATCGTGCATCCGCCGCCGCGGGGGAACACTACCGGAACGTCGAGAAGCAAAGGAAGAGGTACCGATTTGAAGTTACCCAGCTCATCGGCTGCCTGACCGCTGATGGCAGGCTGAACTGTGCAGGTGCAGGCGATCGGGTCGAAGGTCTGGATAATGCCGGGCATGGAAACACGGAGCATGGAGAAGATGGAATCTGACAACGCTTTGTAGGCCTGCGATTCACCGCCAGCCTGTGATTGTGTTGAAACTGGCATATTTGCTCCAATAAAAAACCCGCCGAAGCGGGTTGGATTACTTGTTTTTTCGATGCTTAGGCTCTTTAAGGCTTTCTGTCACAACTTTTCCCGGAGGAACGCCTAAAGAGCTGTTGAACATAACCTCAGCAACGTCATCAGCACTATCTTTTCGATAGGACCTTTGCTCGCTTCCTGAATGTGATGAAAAATCCTCACTACCTTTAGAGCTTGGTTTCTTTTCTACGGCCATGCGTAATCCTACCTATTGAAATTTAATCAAAAGAAATAAAATCAAAAAAACAACAAACGCCCATGCACCAAACAGCATTGATTCTGAACAGCGCATGACCATCTTAACTTTATCTACATGGTTTTGGTCAACTCTTCCTGTTAATCTTGAGTACTCTCTGGCATAACTTGTGAGAGAATCGTACCTCTTTTGCAACATGAAAAGGTTTTCCATTAGATTAGGATCAGATGAAGGTCTTTCGAAATCCTTTGGTTGCATAGCGCTAAAGATAAAACCCCATGAAATTAGCGATAATGACATGAACGCCCCTAAGCTTGCCCAACACAATACATGCAGTGGAGTAAACTTATCGGGGAAGATGTCATTCCACCAATAACGAACTATTAATAAAGTTATCGTTATCACAATATTCAAAGAGCTAAATATTTTCATTGCTTTATCTTCAAGCTTCCTGAGACCATCTACCGATAATTCATACTGTTTTTTTTGATGGTCATAAATGAGTTCTGCTCGCTTGATGAACTCCTCTTCCTGCTCTTTTATTTTGGCTAGTTTTTTATCTAATTCGTCCGTCACTATTTAATCCTGACACAGTCAAATGACCCAAGTAGACGTAGCTCGTTCATGTTGGCGCGGATGGCTTCAACATTCAGAATGGCTTTGCCATTACGCTTAATGTAATCCATGCCGTAGTAGCCAGGATAGTCTGTGCGCGGAACCATCCACTGCATCTGGATGTTGTCATAGTCGCCCTGTTTCTTAAGGAAAGTCACCTTTTGGCTGATTGGCTTTGTTTCGTTGATTCTTGCCCAGCCATCATTATCTGAACTGGTGCCAAGGTGGAATGGGCCACATTGAGAATCAGCTAAAACCATTAAGGGTGACGATGTGATCGCGATGAGCAACAGCGCCAGTTTATGTCTAGATGTCACCGTCAATATGTCCTATTAAGTGCCGTGTTCGTCTGAAGGTCTGCGGAACCTCTGGCGCTGCACATCAAATCCATATACCAGGCTTGCCCGCGTGTATCACCAGTATAACTGATGGATTGCACGATATACACGCCATCGGTCGCAATACTTGCGGGCTGTTGCAGTGTTCCGTTAAGGTTCAGATTCCCGTTGTTTTCGGTCTCAAATATGCGACCACCCGATCGCTGCACTTCGTCACTGGATAGCGCCGAGCGGTACACAGAAGCCTGATCCAGTTCAATCAGGCCGCCCACCCGGATGTTGGGATTAATCAGGCAGCGAACGTTAACGCCAGCACCCATGGTCTGCTGAGGCATGCCAATGAGGCCGGTGCGGCTGTTAAGCACGATCGCTTCATGGATGTACTTATCAGTGCTGACCATCTGTGCCTGACCATCCACAATCTGCCAGTTGGCATTGCACTGCTCGGCGACGTTACTCATTACGTCCCGCGCCATGCCATACATCACGCGCCCGCGGGGGAATACGGTGTCCGGCATCTGAGCAGTAATGCCCTGTGTTACGCCAAAGGGCTGGAAGCTCTGCATCGTTGCGGCATGCAAATCTGCCACCGTGTATCCCGCTGCCAGCGTCGTGTTGACCTTCGCGGCCACAAAAGCCTGATGACCGTCAATGGCCTGAATCAGGATGTAAGTGTCGGTAGGGTTATCACGCCCGGTTATCGTAAAGCGGATCTCACCGTCGAATATCTGACCGAAGTTCTGACCGTCCGTTTGTCCGACCTGAGTCGTGTCGACATTGCGAGCAATGCCTACCTGACTGGCATCGACCGGCGCAGCCAGGCCATCGTAACCGGCGATCATCTTCAGCCTGGAGAACTCCTTGCCCTGAATCCGGCTGACAGTGTCTTTCTTCAGGTTATAGATTTTCACTGTCGCAACGCGCGGCCATAGCGCATTCGTCCACTCGATATTAAATACGACTTTGAAATCTGAAAGGCTAATGCCTGCGCCAGACTCCTCGACCAGCAACAGTTCAAGGTGGCGCATCCAGTTCTGGCTCATGCTCACCCCTTGATTACGTAGAGATGGCTGCGAATGCCAAGGTCAGTTTTGATTGGGTAATCCTGCGAAGCGTCATCGCAGGCCACCTCAAGCGCGAATCCCAGATTAAGGTAGCCCCACTGCGAAAGCAGGTTACCGCCTGTCACCATGGGGATTCCGCTCACGATTTCATTGCCGCCGCTATCCATCAAATCCAGCACCCACGCGAAGTCACGCCACTCTACCTGTAGCCTGTAGGTGGTGTTGCTTAGGTTGATATTGAATGCCTGATTGTCCGGAGATAGCGGGATTTCATATCCCTGCATGCTTACCCCGAAAAGTAACTTGAGAGTTTAGAAAGTACGGACTCATTGGCGCTCTTTACTGACTTGATGCCGGTGTGCTGCACTGGCGATGTGCTTACGCCATCCGCCATGTCTGACTTGTTAGCCACGCTGATTGCCTGAGTCTGGGAGATAATGACCTCTTTAAGAGTCAGAGAAGCCATCAGTACGTTCTCAGAGGTGCGATCTGTGGTGACATCAAGCACGCGGATCAGCATGTTGCTGTAAATGCGCTTGCCGGTTACCACGTCAAACGGCACGCGACTGGCCTGGAGATCTAACAGTTGCTGGTAGGTCTCTTTCGGGCTTAGTCCGAAGCTCAATCCAATGGATGATGTGTCGAGCAAATCAAGCAACGAGCCTCCTCCGGAAAAGCCGACCTCCATTGTCAGCTCCGATGGACGCTTGTAGGCATGGTCAGCGACCGGCGCGCCCACTTCAGTAGGATGCTCTGTGATTTCCAGCACATCGCTGTGCTTCTCAGAGATAACCACGTCAGGGATGATCAGGCCTATCTTCCTGCTTTGCTGGGAAAACAGCGTAGAGAGAATATCCATTATCTGACCGCCGGAGTAAGTTGCTGGGTTAGCCGGGAATTAACGCCCAACTGCCGTTCTGCGACACTATTTCCTGCTCGCTCAGGATCGCTTACACCATGGATATGGATATTTGTTTCCTGAGTAATGCTTGCGCCAGCACTGGGCATATTGCTGAGTACCCGAGGAACATAGCTCCGGGTCTCCTGAGGCATCAAAGCCATGCCATGCTTTTTCACATTACCCAGCCCCCAGTTATAGGAGGCCAGAGCTTTCGGCAGATCGCCATTATTAGCTTTAAGAAGCTGGCTGAGATATTTTGCAGCCGCGCCAGCCGCCTTCATCGGGTCAAATGCGTCGTTACCCCGCAGACCTAAATCCCGACCGGTACCTGGCATAAGCTGGAACAAACCCTGAGCACCTGCACCAGAGACCGCATTGGGATTGCCGGAAGACTCCGCTATTGCAACACTTCTTAGGAGTCCCTCAGGAAGCCGGTAAAGCTGCTCTAGCCTGTCCATAGCAGGTTTCATCCAGCCAAGTAGCGCTGCACCATCCTTGCTTGCCCGCGGCCTCCTCACAGACTGACCATATTGCTCAAAAGGTCCGTCAACCGGGTAGATTTGCTCAGGTTGCGAATCTTCGACAGGAACCGGTTGAGGGTCTCTTTCGCTCAACCATCTCTTCATGGCAAAGCCTATACTGCGCGGATCGAAACCGGTTTTGCTCTTGATGTATTCCGCAGCACTGTCTGCGCTTGAGGTTATGGCAGGCAATGCGTCAGGGTTGCCTTTCCCCTGATTTATCAGCTCTCGTCCAACCGAATAAGCATCCTTCCAGCGCCCATCCTTGATGGCGTTGAGCAACCGCGCAATGCCATCAAGCATTTTCGACAATTCGCCAAGATTGGACATGAGATTGCTCATGTCCCATTTGGCCGTCCATGCCTGAGGGTCAATGCCAATAAGACGCATGACAGCATCTTTCAGATCGTCGACGCCTTTAATGGCACCTTTTATTTGCGGCTCCCACTTACCCCAGTCGATTAACGACTTACCTCCCTCTTTCCAGACTTTATAGTCATCGTAAAGAGCGAGTATTGCACCGCCCAGTAAACCGATAAGGGTTATAGGGGATGTCAGGAATGCGCTATTTAATAAGCGCCAGGCAACTACCAGCGCGCCGAATACCTCTATCAGGCGTTGAGTCGACTTATCCAGCGACGACCACCATTGCATGATATCGCCGCCTGCTTGAATTAAGCGGTAGACAACTCTGCCGATCATCTCCGCAAGCCACAGCAGACCTTTCACGCCACTGGTAATCGTCTGCTCTATCTTCGGGAAGTTATCGACGATCTGCTTACGCAATGTGTCGATAGAACCCGACAGACCTTCTGCCAGGCTGGAGCCGATTTTATCGCGCGCCATGCCCGCCATTTGCCCGAAGGCGCGCAGCGAGTTCATGAACTTGTTGGAGCTGATTGCAGCCTGGTCAGCATTAAAGCCGATAGCCTTCGCCATCTGCGTGTATTGCTGGTTGAACTGTCCCAGCCCACGACGCATCGCCATTAATGTGTTTTCATCGATGCCGAGCATCTGCGCATATTGGTTTGCGCGGTAGTACGGCATATTACTGAGCTTCTGGCCCACCCCCGTAAAGATGCTGGCCATATCCCGCATATTGCCGCTGGCATCGCGAGTTTGCACACCAAGGCGATTGAGAAAGCCTTCCGAGCCGGGATTGTTGCGCATGAACCGCGCCAGCCCCTCAAGGGAGTCTCGTGCGGATTCAGCGTTTGAACCTGCCTGAGATGCGGCATAGCCAATAGCCTGAATACCTGCCACTGTCGCGCCTGTACGCTGGGATGACCAGTAAAGCTGATCCAGACCGCTGGCGATTTTGGCGGTGAAGGCCACTACTGAGAGGGACGTTGCTTCAACTGCTGTGCCGAGCTTAACAACATTCAGCGTGGTGCTCAGCACTACGGAGTCAAACTTGCGCGCGCCAGCATCGTCAATCTGAAAGCCGAGGCTTACCAGAAAATCCTTGATAGTCTCAGCGTTCATTATCCTGTCTCCAGCGCTCAATGCGGTTGTTGTTGTCTGCTTTCAGGTCGAGCCAATCATTCATGCGGGCAACGTCCGCGAGGTCTACTGAGCCATCTTTCAGCGCGGTGTAGCTGATGTACCCGGCGTCAACCGGGCGCATCAGAAAATCCTCGCCATCCGGCAGCGATTCAAGCATTAACCCACTTACTGGCTGGCAATCTCTTTGTCGGGGGCTGCGGGCAAAAAATTTCCCAAACTGTCGCCCACCACCCGACCAACAATCTGCAGCATGCTCATCAGATCGATGTCGTCGAACATCAGCTCATTCTGTGACATTACCGGTGTCCATACTTTGCCGTTCTGCCGGGCGACCACTGACAGGCAAGGTAAGATGATCGCATTGGTATCTTCTTCACTCATATCAGCTAATGACTCTGCAATTTTCGGCAACGCGGTTTCGAGGGCTTGATAAACATCGCCACCCTGTGTAGCAGACTTGAGAGCCTGAAAGTCTCCAAGCAATCCGGCCAGAACCGGGAGTAACTTGCGCGACACCTTCAGCTGGTCGAAAACGCTGAGCTTTGATGCGCGGTAATTAACGCCTTTGATTTCAAATTCCATCGATTAAAACTCCCCGAGCACTTCGTCGATTTTACCGCCGTCAAACACCCATGCGACCATTCCGGCAACCTTTGGGTTGTTCCAGTCAGGCTGGCGCTGGAAAGCCGCAGAGCGAACGGTAACGATGTCGCCTGATGCTTTGTTTCGCAGCAAGAACACGTTGTTACCCCACAACGCCGAAGACTGGCTTTGCGCGTTGTACATCAGGGATAGCTTCTTGTTCACCGGAGAGGTTTTCAGCAGGTTGATGGTGACGGTGCCGCTCTTGCCTGCATGCAGACTGTGCATCGGCTCACCATCCGCGCCAATCGTCATGGTGTTTTTAGCCTCGGTCATCGTTACCGTGATCCCCTCTTCGGAGTTCGCAGAGCCATAGCCAAGGTCGATTGAGCCGGTCGGGCCGGTCATGGACGCCGTAATGTCCATAAAGCTGTAGGTACTCATCTATATCCCCTTAGCGAACAACGTTGATCTGAACATCGGCATAGTGAACTGCACCGGCCAGTTTGATAGCAGCCTGAATCAGTGGTGCGCGGCGCTTCTCACGGTCCGACTGAGCCTGTGAAGACAGAGGCTGTGCGTACACGTAATAGCCTTTGGTCAGGGTGTCGCCTGCCGTAATCTGGCCGATGTCACCGCCATTCCACACACCCGGCGCGACCAGACCAATCGAAACAGCCTGGTCCAGCGACATCTCAACGTTAGTGAGAAGGCGCGTAATACCTGCTTCGGTCTGAGGGATTTTGCTGGTTGAGGTGTACAGCAGGTTAAACAGGTTGGTCTGCACGTAGTTCTGCAGCCAGTCCAGCCCGTGGCGCTCATCGAAGAAATCACCGTTGGACATCACGCCCTGCTGCAGGATTGCGGTGTCGTTCGCGTAATACACGTAGACGTTGGCATTCTTCGCATCAACTGCGGCAGCCTGAGAGCTGGTCAGGGTTTCATACGTCACGCCCGGTTCAGTTTTGAATTTCAGGGTGATCGTGGTGTTGTTGCCGGTAAAATTGACGGTAAAGGCTCGGCCAAACGCCGACAGCGCAGCGTACTTACTCTTCGTCGAGTACTGAACGAATGTACGGCTATACCCGGCAGCCTTGAGAGTAGAGGCCACATCCGAAGTGGATGCTGAGTCAATGATACCTGAATCTGCAGAAGTGACAGCGAACACTCGACTAAGGCTGGACGCCTGAATTGCTGCTGCAGTCGCCGTAATCTCTGCAGGCGTCAGCTCGTCTTCGTCAGCAATGCCAAGGCCATACCAGTTGGTAAACTGCAGTACCGCAGTGATTGCCTGAGCCAGAGTTTCAGCGCTACCGGTCTCGCCGGTTGCGAGCGTTTTTGCCCAGCGCCCGACGTAGACCTGAGCAGGACGTGGTGATTGTGAAAAGTAAATCAGCGCCGCTTCGTACTCCGGACTGTCTTCGCCGAAATCTACGCCGATGTCCTCTGAGCTGGTATAAAGCCGGATGCGCTCTGATACCGGAATAACAGTGGATGTGCCGAGAATGAGTAGCGAACCGAAATTACGACCCGTCGCCGCAGTGGGGGACATGATCACGTCAACGTTCACAACGTTGGATACAGGTAAGCCCTGTGCCATAGGTTAATCTCCAAAGAATGATACTGGCGCGTCGACCAGAGATTTGATGCCGTAATCGCGGATAACTTTGCGGCGCAGGCGCACAGTGATGTCGTACCGGCGCACCCACTGGTTATTGATGAGTTCGGGGAAGGCTGTCAGTTCACTGTAATCAGCAAGTGAGAGCTCGTTTGTTTTCAGCGTTTCGTTGTTCTGCTCAACCGTCAGACCATCGCGAAACAAGGTGGCGATCGACTGGCTTTGCGGGCCATAAAAAGATGCGAGCATCTCGATCACTTCATGCCGCCAGAGCTGATTGCCATCATCAGTCTGCCGGACGAACGCCGGAGCGTTATCAGCCGTAAATCCGATGATGCCAAAGCCACACCAGTTCACGTCAGCAGCAGGAAGAGCAGCCTGCGTGGCTGTCCAGCGCGGTCTGACCATGCCTGGTGGCAATCCGGATAAAGCTCTTGCCCACTGGCTTAACTCACGCTCAAGCGCCTCATCGTAGGCCTGCGGCACGCTGACAGGTTTCAGATATCCGGCTGCTGTGCTGTCATTACTCACCGGCGCCTCCGTCGAATGGCAACAACTCACAGTGAGCCTGGACGAAGCCAGCGCCGTAAGCTGTGTAAGGGTCTACGAAGGTGACGCGATATTCGCGCCCACGGTAGGTGACAATGTCCGCATCAAGCCCGGTGTTGCCGCTGGTCAGACGGAAAACGGTCACAATCAGTATTGCGCCGTTAATAACCTGACCGGCCTGCATGCGCCGGGCTTCCAGTGAGCGGTCAACCGTCACCACGCCTCCAAATGGCATCACAGTGTGTGCGTTGCTGGGAAAGCCATCTGCATCGACAGTCTGGGCATTTCGCTTCACGGTGAGTGTTGTATCGAGGAATTCAGGAGAGAGCAGAACGTCAGTAACATCAAGAGTCGGCATCTTTATCCCTCACAACGTGCGTGATTGAGCGGCGGTACTCGCCGGTGTCGATTAGCGGCTTATTACCGGTACGCCCGCGACGGAGACGATTAGCAATCGTGGCATCTGCCAGGGGAGTGAACCCGGTAATGGTGATGTAACGCTTAACCCCATTTGCCGCCACAGTACCGGCACGATCGAGGGAGGTCACCGCACCTTCTGCATTACCTTCCAGCGCCTTCTGTGCGGCGGCTTTCAGGTGTGGCATGAAATCCTGCTCTACAGACTTCACTCCGGGCTTGAGATGCGGACGCGCCGGAATGTTCTGCTTTGGAGATCCATTTTCATTGATGTATCCAATACCTGCATTGCCAAACTCTCCCTCACCTTCACCCTGTCTCTCATCCTTGCTTTCAGGGATGCCCACCAGAACATCCTTGTTCGCGAGGGTTTTAAGGGCGTCCAGAATGCTTTGAGCGTGGTCACTGCGAACCGTCAGGCCTGATTTCATAGCTGAATCCCGCCATACCCGAAGTACTGCAGCATCTGCCAGAACTCCGCGCCGTAGCGTGAGAAGTTCCAGAAGCCAGCATCAGCGTTCAGTGTCGAGCTGTTGTCATAGCTCACGCTGACCTTATCTACTGATTTAGACGCCACGACGCCACCCGTAGCACCTCCGGCACCGCCGAGCACACCGGCGGCAGTATCAGCTGCATTCAGCACCATGTAATGCGCAACGAACAGCTCCACCAGATAGGGGAACATGTCCCCCATAGCGGAGCCATCAATGAGCAAGTCGGCGAGGTTAAGCCGGAACTGGATTACTGCGTCGGGATATTTAGTGGTGTCAGAGAACTGCGGGAAGTCGCGGCGGAAATCACTTACTGTCGGAAGATTTCTGTTTCTTGCCATCAGCATCACCTTGCGCCGCAGGTTCATTTACGGGTGCCTGCAGTGCTGCCAGCTGCACGGTCAGGTCAGCAATGGTCTCGTCCTTTTCCGTAACCGACACCTCCAGATCGCCAATGGCGTTATCTTTTTCTGCCAGCTGCGCGGTCAGGCTATCGATCTGCGCCTGAAACTCTTTCGCGTCTGCACTGGCTTTCGCTTTGCCCGTCACTTCAGCATGTGCAGTGACAAACCAGTGATCGGCAACTTTGTCATCTACGGTGTGCTCACCAGTTTCGAATCGCTGACTGGTGCCATTTTCAAACTGGAAGTTAAAGGGGGTGTGGACGCGGATAGTCTTCTTAGCCATTTGTTACTCCTGCTGGCCCCTTGCGGGGCCGATTGGTTAGATGCCGTCCAGATATGCCATGGTTTCCGGATATGGAGACTCAACTGCGCCCAGCTTGCCGTAGTAGGTGGTCAGCTGATAAATGCCACGGTACTGCACCGGCACGTTCAGCAGAGGAACCATTGGGAAGCGCACGTATTTTTTATCGTTGGTGTAAGCCACCATGCGATCGGTGCCGCCCACACCTGCGCCTTCCAGCCATTTCACCGCATAAATGCTCAGTGGCACGCCGTTCTGGTGGAATGCGATAGTGTTGTTCTGCAGGTAAGTCAGCAGAGACTGGTTACCAGCTTCAGACACGATACGCTGAGCCAGCAGCGCGAATGCTTTCGGCGGCAGCCGCAGGTCACGTGGTACCAGGGTATAACCTGACGCTTTCCACGCATTGGTCAGCAGAGTGTTGATGGAATCCAGAATTTCGGCGTTGGTGGAGTTGGCCCACGTCTTAACCGCATTGGTCACCGACGCGCCGGCATAGTTAAACAGACCTTTTACGCCCAACTGACTGTCACCGCGATACACCTGCTCATCGGTATCCATGTTCCATTTCAGCTGCATCGCATCAAATTTCTGTGTGTCGATCGGGCGACCAACTTTAGCAGCAGCTGCCAGTTCAACAACGGTCCAGCCCAGCTCCATGCCCCACAGGGTCAGCGGAAAGCCAGTTTTGGCAATGTCTACACTCGGGCCGGCAATGGCAGTTGAATCTTTGCCGATCCAGTTTTTGCCATTTGGATTTGGCGTGCCCGGAACTGCAAAGGTTGAGTTAGTGAAAGAACTGATGTCATCAGCGATTGATACGTCTTCGCGCAACTGAATATCACGCGACCACGTATAACCGACCAGCGGCATATTCAGCTCCTGATCGAGGCGCTCAAGCTCACCAACCAGGAAAGCGCCAGTACCATCTACGGTGGCTTGGTCAAAAGTAAACATATATAGCGGTTCCCTTAGATGTTGTAAGCGATTTCAGCGTTGCCATCAGCATCGCCTGAGCCAGTGAAAGTTGCGTTTGGCAGAACTACCGTCTCATCAGTAACTGCTGCACCCAGAATTGCGCCCAGCGGGCTCGCGTCGGTCGGATTGGCATTGCGCACATATACTGGAGCGCCTTTGACAAGATTCACTGCGGTACTGCCGATGTTCACGGTCATGTAGCCGCGCTTCATCACGTCGCCGGTGAAGTTCTTGCCGGTGCCAACCTGACGCACCATGTCAGGCGTCGAGGTTGTTGGGTATGGGCGAACGTACAGGCCGGTGATCACAGTGGCTGCATCAGATGCGGACAGAGGGATAAACTTACCGTCTGTGCTGTCCTTGCCCACAAGGCCGTAGGCACTGAATGTTTTGGTCGAGTCCAGAATCACCGGCTCGGTGGTCAGGTCCTGTGGGCGTGAAATAGCCCCGGCGATGCCTACTGGCATCCGGTACAAATATGCAACCATGGGTTTATCCCTTATTTTTTCCAGTGAGCGGCGAAGGCTTTGTTGAGAGCAGCCGGTGAATTTTTGTTGGATGAATCGTAGAAAGCAGCGCGAGAGGTGGTGACCGGGGCAGCGTTGCGTGACTTGGCGATTTCACTCGCAGACACGAACACGGTATCCAGCGTCGCTTTTGGCATCTTGCTGAAGTCAGGTGTGGCACCAACCAGCGGAGCAAGCAGAGCCTGACCTTCTGGTGTTTTGAATGCCGCGTCCATGGTGGAGCGTTTGAATGCAGCCAGCTTGCCGCCTTCAGGCAGCTTGACGCCCGGCATGATCAGCTCAGCGCGAGCAACGACACCCTGATGGTAAGCAGCATCGGTGGTAGCTTTCTTCTTCTCGTCCTCTTCGTCCGGATCGGAGTCAGTGGTAGCGGTAGAAGCAGGGTCAATCAGCTGCTGCACCAAAGCCGCCAGCGCATCTACTTTCTTTTCCAGCTCACCAATACTCATGGCGCCACCGCCTTCACCACCTTCTTCATCGGTAGTCAGGCCGCCCAGCTCATGCTCTGGTGGCAATGGCTGAGCCGGATTGATGGTAATGTTTACTGCCCGCGCCAAATCAAGGCTTGGCTCGACCAGTTCTGATGGCGCATTGTCCACCAAATCAGCCAGGCTATCGGCATCCTTGGTTTTAATTGCCCGTTTCAGCTGGCTAAACCAGCCCTGATTTTTGGTAGTCATGAATGTGCTATCTCCAATTGAACAGCGAATGCCTGCACGACCATTGGGTACGCTCGCACAGTGGTTACCGATAATTGTGTGTTGGCGGGCCTGACCGGGTGCCTGCTGCTCGTATTCAGCGTCATAGCCCATGGATATCTGGTCCTGACCATCCATCACCTTCTGAATTCCTTCAGCAGTCTTGATGTGGATGTCACCCAGCATTAAATCTGACTGGTCGCCAATGCCGCGCCGGACGTTCTGGATGTGTCCGTGTGCGTGCTCTTTCCAGTTGCCCGGGTTGACCATGTCTTTGGGGTGACCCAGCGTGAAGGCCATGCCTTCGAATGAAGCGAGTGTTTCGGGGCGGAATACCTCGTCAGCATCTCGCGTGACGACAATTTCGCCATCGTCATCACCGACAATACCAGGCAGTTCGCTTTCGTCGTAAACCTGCGCACCGGTGCGGGCGATCGGCACGTCTTTGCACAGCAGCGAGCCATCGGCCATCTCAAAACGAGTGTTGCCGAGGCGGGTGATAAAGAAATATTGCATATGCCTTCTCTATAAGGTTTATTAACCATTCACTGAAAATATATTGGAAGGAACCACATGAAATTATTTGAGGGTTATACGCGCTTGGCTTTAGCAGTAGCTTTTGGCACATCATTGCTTTATGTCTTTGTTTTTATGATATTTAAGGCTAACAAGCTAGATGGCTTGTTAATTTCCATAAATGTTATTTACGCAATTTTCGTTCTTGTGACAGTTGTATGGGACCGCATGGGTTGGTTTGAGACATCGCGCAACGCGAAATTGGTTACCCTAGGTACTGCGGTCGCGCCAATTGCTACAAACATTGCCGATGTGCTTTTTTCTATTCTATTCGCATATCCAAACGATAGATGGCCACACGCAGTTTATTTCTTGGGGGTAGCTTTCGTTTTCCTTATATTTCTATTGGTTCTTTGCTTTGCGATACCGGTAGAGAGTCAAGAACTTAAAAAACGACCTCGCAGTAGCAGCGGCAGTTAGGGAATTGACCGGCGTGACCCGTCATACCATCGAGTGTCGGCGGGGTAGCCCAGTCAACGTACTGGCCTTCCATTTGTTTGTGCGAGTGGCGGACGTCGCTATCATCAGCTGTGCGCCAGATATAGCCGCGGGAGCCGATAGCGGTTGAGCGAGCCTGTGTGATTGCGGTAGATGCGCGGCCAACCTCTGTCCGGGCGATGGTACGCGCCCGCGACTCTGTGACCTCACCGGTGCGCATGATTTCTTTCTTCAGCTCACTGGATCGCTTACCGGATATAACAGCCTCTATCGCCTGATTGTGAATGTCGCAGACCCGGTCAGCAGCTTCCAGCGGGAGGGACTTGAACAGCTTAACCTGCTCCTGAATGATGCTGCGGGTGGCCATCCCCTGACTACCGGCCATCAGGTCACGCAGGCCGGCCGAGATTTGATAAGAGCGTTCGCGCCACATCGCATCGTCGGCAATCTCCAGCGTACTGATGAGGTGATTTGATACCGCTTCCGCCCATGGCTCAATCAGGTCAGCGTAGCGCTCCAGCCTGTCCATGATGTCGGTAACGCTGTCATTTGAACCATCGTAAGAACCCTCGACTATCGCGCCCACTGCCTGCGCTATCTGTCGTAGCTGTGTTCCCAGCTGCCTCTCGGCGCGCTTCAGGTTCGGTGGCTTCGACGTTATCGAGGTCTTTCTCGCTCGGCGGCGGGAGGTCACTGGCATTATCAATATCCTCGTCGCTGATGGTTGAGCCGATGCCGGTTACTCGCGCTGTTTCCTGCAGATGCATTGCCCCGGCTTTTTCGGTCATCAGGCCAGCGTCGACAGCCTGAACAGTTGCGGCCACAACCTTCGTTGCGGTATCAGCGCGCTCACTGTCTGGCGTCTGCCACAGTTCGTTAAACTCGAATGTGAAATCATCAGGCAGCGGCGATGCGAACAGGCTCATATGCAGCACCTGAAACAACTTGCGGATGGGTCGGCGTAACTTTCGCTCCTGTTGGGTGGACACGTTGTCGTAGTAGTTAGCGAGGTCGGTGTCACCGGTAGAGAACCCGGCAGGAGACTGACCAAACAGGCGCACCAGAGGAATGCCAAAAGCACCTGATACCTGCTGACCAAACTGCGCCAGCACATCACTGAGACCGGCATAGGAATAGGTATGCGCCTCGAACTTGTCGGCCGCATCCATGATGGTCATACCTTCGTTGCTCTGATACTCGCGGATCATGTCCATGTGCGACATCAGACCCTTGAACATCGGGCTGTCTTTACCCATCGCCAGCAGCTTACGCAAGCCTTCAATGCTGTAGGTGCGCAGGTGAGCCTTATAGACCAGTTGTGCAACACCGGTAGTCGTGGAGTCGAAAGCCAGCAGCCTGTCAAAGCAACGCTCAATTACCGACATGCCCCAGTCGTTTTCGGTCAGTCGCTGCTGGTACGGAAGCGGGATGCCATCAAAGCGAATCAGTCGGGAGTGGTGAATGCGCCATGGTGGAATGCCGGTAGCTGACGTCACAACCTTGTAGAACTCTGGCATGCCGAAGTCCGGCCCCAGATCGCTCACCCGGCGCTCTGTCATGGCATTGAGCATCCAGCGGTCCATCACCATCACGCCTTTGAAGGAGTCCTTGGCGATGGTCTCAATGCGTAGCGGAGTTGAATAGTTCTGACCATCAATCAGGATGACGCCCACAGCGCCACCGTAGAGCCGCGCCCACTTCAGCGTGTCGTTGATTGCTTCCCACAGCCCCATCTCATCCCATGCATGGTCGAGCTGCTTCTTGCGGCCATCTTCCAGTTTGGATGTGATGGTTACACCCTTGCGGGTCATGTCATCGGGGATTGCATCAACGCCAGCACCAACCAGCCATGATGTGCGGTAGGCCTGCTCAATCAGAAGGCGGTTGCGGGATGTCCAGTTGTTTCGGTAGGTGCCAGCACCAGACTGGTTCGACTCGTTAACACCCATACGGGCAATGAAGTTTTCATAGCTGTCACGCGTTGGTACAGGCTGCGACATGCTTTCTGTTTCGGACATATTCAGCCTTTCCCAAGTTGCGCCCAGGTGCCGAGGCTGTCTGAGCTGGTAATGTAGCCATCCAGCCCGTAGCGAATGGCATCGATGCAATGGTTAAACTTGTCGACGATGATCGGCAGTATGTCGCCGGTCTTTTTGTCGA
>Ga0157371_10001859_pt1 | contig 21187 bp, 13 predicted proteins | sample C45metaG_FD_113462 | JGI IMG/M metagenome (GOLD analysis project Ga0157371, IMG submission 113462) | Corn rhizosphere microbial communities from Kellogg Biological Station, Michigan, USA - C4-5 metaG | ecosystem: Host-associated > Plants > Roots > Rhizosphere > Soil | place: USA: Michigan...
GGCATCGAGCAGGCTTTCAGGGATAATACACTGGCGTTTGAACTTTTAGGCGAAGGGCGTGCTGATATTTTCGGCACTGACCCGGGTTCCAGTTCTTCCTTTACCGGCGAAGCTACGCAGGGTGTTGAAAATCTATGGAACAATACATTGGATGGGAATAATCCAGGTGTAAGCAATTATGGTGGTTTTTATTTTAATATTAACCAGATCAATTTGCTGATCTCAAAACTGAATACACTCAATATTGTTACACCGGTCAATAAAAATTATTATCTCGGAATGGCTTATGGAATGAGGGCCTTTTAATATTTCCAGCTCTACAAATCATGGGGAAAAGTCATCATTCAAACTGAACCTACCACAGCAATTGATGTGTCTCATCTTGCCAAACCCGCTTCCAGCGAAGACAGTGTAATGGCATTAATCAAAAATGATATCGATTTGTCTGTAAACAGTTTTGGAACTGATTATTCCTTCAGAAACAAAAAAGGATATTGGTCTAAGGCTGCTACATTGATGTTAAAAGGGCAGGTGTATCTTTGGACAAGCTATCGTGGCGGAGGAACCGCTGACGCCACTACTGCACTGGGCGCATTAAATGACATTCAAACAAATGTTCCCTCTCTTCATTTACTTTCCAGTTTTGATGACGTATTTTCTTCCGGCAATAAAGGCAATGCCGAAATTATTTATGCAATCCGTAATCAATTAAATGAGTCCACGTTGCCATTTTCAGGCACTTTTGAACCCCAATCCGGTTTGATTGTCAATTATTATGATTCTGCAGAAAACAGGCAATTTAATGTGACCAGTGATAACTGGGGAGGATTGCTGAGAGCACCTGTAAAAATTGCAACCTTCCGCAGCTTTGATGATAAAGACAGCCGCAAATGGTCATCCATTACAGCTGCCTACAATTTGGCCGGCGGTAATTACCAGATAGCAGGCGCATTTGTAAGTAAATACAAGGGCGAACAAAATGCAGGAAGCCGGGTATATACCAATGATTTTCCAATCTACCGGTATGCAGATCTTCTTCTATTGAAAGCAGAGGCAGAAGTGGCTTTAGGACAAGATCCTTCCAATGAAATCAATTTGGTGAGAGCAAGGGCGTTTGGTGCAAATTATGACCCTGCTGTTCAGGGCTATCCAAACCAGGCGATTGATGCTGATCCCAAAGAAGCCATCTTACAGGAAAGATTTTATGAATTTATTTTTGAAGGAAAGCGTTGGTATGATTTGATAAGAATGGATCCATCCGGAAAATATGTGTTTGAATATACTTCTGTTTCATCTTCACAACCGTTTAAAATGCTTTGGCCAATTGATCGTAACACATTGACGAATAATCTGGCATTGGAACAAACACCGGGTTATCCTAAATTTTAAAGTTTAAGTATCCTCATAATCAAGTAAACCGGAGGCATTCCTGTTTCCGGTATTTTTTAATTTGCTTTGATAGTAGACAATAAAAAAAATGATTTTGTATTTAGTTCAAACTGTGCATTTAATTTTGAAGTGATAATAATGAAAGTAAAGGCAATAAAAAGTTTTTTTTCAAAAGGTCTGTTTTTGGTCATGCTTGTGTGCGCCGGATTTTTAGCCAGTGCAGGCAATTCACCTTACCCTTCCCTGATTCCTTCGCCTCAATATATAAAGTGGAATCAGGAAGACTTCATTTTAAAAAATTGCAGAGCTATTTTGATCAACGATGCTTCTTTAAAAAAGCAAGCTCTTCTGCTGCAAAAAATTGCCGGCAATCATTCACCGATACTTTTAAATTCAAAAAGTCAATTGCCTTTGATTGAATTGAAGCTTACAAAAGCAGATGCTCATTATCTTCCGGAAGAAGCGTATCAACTAAATATTTCAAAAAATAGAATTTTATTATCTGCAAACACGCTTCATGGAATCTTCAATGGTTTACAAACGCTGCGTCAGCTGATCCAAACTAAAGAAACAATTGCGGGTTGTGAAATAAAAGACTGGCCTGCTTTTCAGTGGCGGGGTTATATGGTAGATGTGGGAAGAAACTATCAATCCGTAACATTATTAAAGCAGCAGATTGACGTCATGGCCCGCTATAAACTGAATGTTTTTCATTTTCATCCAACGGAAGATATTGCGTGGAGAATCGCAACAAAAAAATATCCGCAGCTTACTGCACCGGAAAATATGATTCGTGATAAAGGCAAATTTTACAGCGAAAAAGATATGAAAGATCTGATTCAATATTGCCATGATCGGTTTATAACTTTCGTTCCGGAAATTGATATGCCCGGCCACAGCGCTGCATTTACAAGAGCTTTTGGTTTTGATATGCAAAGTGAAAAAGGGTTTGAAATTATCAAAAATATTGTAAAGAATTTTTGCGATACCTATGATGTTCCGTATTTGCACATCGGCGCTGATGAAGTAAAATTCACGAACAAAAATTTTATTCCTGGGATTGTTGATATCATTCATAAAAAAGGAAAGCAAACAATTGGCTGGCATCCCGGAGGGAATTATGATGATGCCACCATTCGTCAGCTTTGGGAAAGCAAAGGGATGGACAATCCAAATGCGCGGTACATTGATTCACGAAGTTTGTATCTGAATCACATGGATCCGGAAGAAAGTGTGGTGAGCATTTTTGAAAGACAGTTATTAGATACAACACATGGCGATGCCAACAAACCTGGCGGTGAAATTTGTTTGTGGAATGATCGTCGCGTTTCCACTGAAAATGATTTGTTGCGCATGAATCCTGTTTATCCTTCGATGCTTGCTTTTGCGGAAAGATCGTGGCGTGGTGGCGGTTTCAACGGCGTGGTAGTAAACATCGGAACCAATTCAGATAGAGTAATGGCTTTTAAGGAATTTGAAAACAGGCTGATCAATCATAAGCATCTGTATTTTGAAAATCTTCCTTTTCCTTATGTTCGGCAAAGTGATCTTCATTGGAAATTATTCGGTCCTTTTGAGAATGATGGCGACCTGAAGAAATCTTTTTGGCCTCAAGGAAAAAATGTTTCGCTGAACGATTCTGTTGCTGATTTAAAAGTGATTGGGGCAACCATTTATTTGCGTCATTGGTGGTATCCGCAATTGACTTCATGGTTAGATAATCCGGAAGATAGTTCAACCTGGTATGCGTACACGAAGATCTGGAAAGATCGTGACACAGCAGGTTTCATGTGGATCGGATTTAATGATTTTTCACGTTCTACTGCAACCGGTGATCCCCAGGAAGGAACATGGGATAACAGGCAAAGTGAAATACGGCTGAATGGAAATGTAATTGCTCCGCCAAAATGGAAACATGCAGGAGCAAAAGGAAATTCTGAAGTGCCATTGATAGATGAGGGATATTCTTACCGGCCTCCAACGAAAGTAAATTTTAAAAAAGGATGGAATACGATTTTGGTAAAACTTCCGGTAAAAAGTTTTAAAGGAAACGATTGGCAAAACCCTGTAAAGTGGATGTTTACAGCCGTTCCGGTGAAGAAAGGAGATGGAATGAATTGGGATGCGGATTATTGAACGGTTGAATGATTAAATTATTGAGGGGAATTATTGAATTGTTTTATTGATTGAATTATTGAATTATTGAATTGTTCCTTGTTGAATTAAGGTTAGCGTAAGCCGAAGAAATAATTTCAATTTTTAATTCCCATTTTTTATGGAACCCCGGCTGAAAATTTTTAAAAAATAAAAGAAAAAAAATATCAATTATAATGAAAATAGCGCATTTAGAAGGACTGATAGCAGCTCCTTTTACACCAATGGACGATGAAGGAAAATTAAATTTAGACATCATTCCGGAATATTACCGGTTCTTAAAAAATAACAAGGTCACCGGTGCATTTATTTGCGGATCAACCGGGGAAGGAGTTTCAATGACTACTGAAGAAAAAAAATCGGTGATTATTGCGTGGGCTGATGCAACAAAGGGAGATAGCGATTTTAAAGTGATGGCATTGGTTGGAGGAACCAGCATAGAAGACGCCAAAGACATTGCAGGTTTTGCGCAGCAATGCAGTTTGTATGGTGTTTCTTTTACCGCGCCTTTTTATTTTAAACCTGCTGACGCCGCTACTCTTGCTGCCTGTTGTAAAGAGATCGCTGATGTAGTTCCCGATATGCCATTTTATTATTACCACATTCCGGTGCTTAACGGAGTTGGTTTTCCGATGATTGACCTGTTAAAAAATGTGGCAGGAAAGATTTCCAACTTTGCGGGGATCAAATATACTCATGAAGATTTTATGGATTTTCTTTCCTGCCTGCATTTTCAAGATGGAAAATATGACATGCTTTGGGGCCGGGATGAAAATATGCTTTCTGCCTTGGCTGTTGGTTCCAAAGGCGCTGTGGGCAGTACTTTCAACTATGCGGCGCCCTTGTATTATGATCTTATTGATGCTTTTAAAAACAATAATTTGAAGAAAGCCCAATCCCTGCAACAGCAATCTGTTGACATGATTTCTTTGCTGGGAAAATATGGTGGCATCGCTACCGGAAAAGCATACATGAAATTGGTTGGATTGGATTGTGGGGGCTTTCGGTTGCCTGTAAAAAATATGAGTGCCGAACAATTTGAATTGTTTAAAAAGGATGTAGAACAATTAAAGTTTAGTAGCTTTTGCTCCTGCAAACCTTTGGCAGTTAAAGTATAAATAATGACCCGATTTGTTATTTCCTTTATATTAATTTTTATGTTGCTCTCCTTTGATCTAAGGGCGCAAAAGCCCGTGTTTACTATTTCCTGGAAAAAAATTGCTGCGGTTCCCGCAGCCGGCTCTAACCAAAAATCTTTGGGATTAGCTGGTGTCATAAACGGGGTAAACAATCATGTTCTGATTGTTGCCGGCGGTTCTAATTTTCCAAATCGATCGCCGTGGGAAGGAGGAAAAAAAGTGTATTATGATCAAATTTTTGTGTTGGAAAAAAATGGTGACGAATATGATTGGAATAAGAAAGTAACAAGGGGTTTGGCGGAACCAATTGCGTACTGTGGAAACACATCAACACCATCTGGAATAGTTTATGTGGGTGGTGAAAATGAAAACGGAATTTCGAACAAATGTTTCTTGCTAAAATGGAATAAAAAAGAAAATGAGGTTGAAGTAAAGCCTTTGCCAGATTTGCCCTTACCACTTACAAATATTGCTGTTACCAACATTGATGATATTGTTTATGCAGCGGGAGGTGATAAGCCAAAGGCTTCATCCAACAGTTTTTTTTGTTTGGATTTACAGGATAAAAATCTTCGTTGGAGAGATCTTCCTGATCTTCCCATTGCTCTTGCGAACGCAACAGCAATTGCCCAAAACGGACCATCAGGAAAAGAAATTTTTATCATTGGTGGAAGATCAAAAAATGTATCGGGCATCAGTGATTTGCACAATACAACTTTTGCATTTGATCCAAAAAGTAATAAATGGAAAAAATGTGCCAGTATTTCTGATGGAATTCATACAACTGACTTGTCTGCCGCTTCAGGAGTGGCTTTGGGACAAAATAAAATTTTAATTACCGGTGGTGATAATGGGAAAACATTTCATGAAATAGAAATGCTTATTGCAAAAATTGCGGCTGCGCAAACACCTGAAGAAAAGGAAAAACTAACGAAAGAAAAAAATAATTTAAGCATTTATCACAAAGGATTTGATAAAAGTTTATGGTTGTATGATACTAACAGTGATGCATGGACGACAATCGGTGAATTGCCTTTCCCTGCTCATGTTACAACGACTGATGTGATGTGGGGGGATGAAATTATAATTTCAAACGGAGAAATAAAACCAGGCGTGAGAACCCCGGATGTGATGATGGGAAAGGTATCAGAAATTAAAAATGGAAAATAAGAAAATGGAATAGGGAACGACTGAAATGCAATGATGAAAGAAAACAAAAACTATAAATGGATTGTAGTGGCACTGCTTTGGATAGTGGCTTTGCTCAATTACCTGGACAGGCAAATGCTCGCAACGATGCGCCCTTCCATGCAAATCGATATTCATGAGTTGCAATCTGCAACGAACTTTGGATATCTCATGGGAATCTTTTTGTGGGTCTATGGAGTTATGAGCCCCATCTCGGGAATCATTGCTGATAAAGTAAATCGGAAATGGCTGATTGTCGGCAGTTTATTTGTTTGGTCTGCTGTAACTTACGGAATGGGACTCGCAACAACGTATGATCAGGTCTATTGGCTGAGAGCGCTTATGGGTATCAGCGAAGCTTTATACATTCCTGCAGGTTTATCCCTGATCGCCGATTTTCATACGGACAAAACCAGATCGCTTGCTATTGGAATTCACATGACCGGATTGTATGTAGGACAGGCACTTGGCGGCTTTGGCGCTACGATTGCCGCTGTTTATACATGGCATTTTACTTTTCATTCTTTCGGAATTGCCGGCATTGTTTATTCTGTTATTTTAATTCTTTTTTTAAAAGAGAAGAAAGTAAATCAGCAGTTAACATCATCTTCTGATAAAATGCCTGTCAATGAAAAGATGCCAGTCTTCAGGGGCCTTGCATTATTGTTCACAAACATTTCCTTCTGGATCATCCTTTTTTATTTCGCCATTCCGAGTTTGCCAGGTTGGGCAACCAAAAACTGGCTGCCAACTTTGTTTGCGCAAAACCTTCATATTCCTATGTCTCAGGCCGGCCCGCTGTCAACTATTACGATTGCAGCCTCATCATTTATAGGAGTAATTTTTGGCGGAATACTTTCGGATAAATGGGTCCAAAAAAATATTCGCGGAAGAATTTATACGAGCGCTATCGGTTTGGGATTAACGATTCCATCCCTGTTGTTATTAGGTTTTGGTCATTCACTTTTTAATGTAATAGGTGCTGGCCTTTGTTTTGGAATTGGTTTTGGAATGTTTGACGCCAACAATATGCCAATACTTTGTCAATTTGTTCCACAAAAGCTGAGAGCTACTGCATATGGAATGATGAATATGGTTGGTGTGTTTTTCGGAGCGTTCATCACTGACCTTTTGGGAAGGTCTTCTGATGCGGGACATTTGGGAAGAGACTTTGCGATGCTGGCAGGAATCGTTTTGATCGCGTTGATTATTCAGCTGAGTTTTCTTCGTCCAACCATGAATAGTGTGTAGATTAAATTTTCATTTCTTCTAAAAAGGAAGTGACTTTATTTCTTTATTACGTAAAAATCATTTGCCGAATGAAACAAAAATCCATTTTTTTTCTTGCATCGCTTTTATTTTTTTTGTCAGGAATTTTTGCACAAAATCCAAAAATCAAAGTGGCCTGCATTGGCAATTCTGTTACATATGGCTACGGTTTAAAAGATCCTTCTACAGAATCTTACCCCGTTCAGTTACAAAAAATGCTGGGCGATAAATATGAAGTAAAAAACTTTGGACACAGTGGTGCAACCCTTTTGCGTAAAGGTCATAATCCTTATTTTAAAACAAAAGAATTTACTGAAGCAATAAAGTTAGTTCCTGATATTGCCATCATTCATTTGGGATTAAATGATACAGATCCGCGTGATTGGAATAATTACAGCAACGATTTTCGCGGCGATTATTCATGGCTGATAGATACTTTACGAAACGTAAATCCGGATATAAAAATTTATATCTGCCTGATGACTCCAATCTTTAATGACCACCCAAGATTTCGTTCCGGCACAAGAGATTGGTATGGGAAAATTCAGAACCTGATTCCTGAAATTGCTAAAGTAAATCATACAGGCTTAATTGATTTGCATATGCCATTCTATTTTCATCCCAATTTATTTCCGGATGCTTTGCATCCGAATAAAGAAGGAGCAGCTATTCTTGCAAAGACTGTGTACTCCGGTATTTCGGGAGATTTTGGTGATTTACAAATGCCTTCCGTTTTTGCAAATGATATGGTTTTGCAACGCAATAAGCCAATTCCGGTTTTTGGCACAGCTAATGCAAATGAAGAGATAACAGCTTCGTTCAGTAAACAAATAAAAAAGACGAAATCTGATTCCGGCGGAAAATGGGAAGTTGTTTTTGATGCATTGCCTGCGGGAGGCCCATTTACTTTAATTGTAAAATCGAAAGATAAAAAAATTGAGTTTACAAATGTTTTGATGGGGGATGTTTGGTTGTGTTCAGGCCAGTCAAATATGTTGTTCAGATTAAATCAGGCTTATGAAGGGAAAGAGGCAATTGTAAATTCAACCAACAAAAATATAAGGTTGTTTCAATTTAATGCGATTCAGCAAACCGATGATGTGGCATGGGATTCAGCGGTTTTGCATAAAGTAAATAAACTGGAGTATTTTACAGGACACTGGCAACAGTGTAATCCCCGGACCGCTTCAGCATTTTCTGCAATTGGATATTTTTTTGGGAAAAAGATTCAGCAGGAAGAGAATGTTCCAATTGGTTTAATTGAAGTGGCAGTAGGCGGCGCACCGATTGTTTCTTTTATGGACAGGCATACAATGGAATTTGATAATTATCTCGTTGATGAGTTGTACAACTGGAGGAAATCGGATTTTATTATGCCCTGGGTTCGGGAACGCGCTGTGAAAAATTTAGAAAATTCCACCGATTCCAGGCAGCGTCATCCTTATGAACCTTGTTATAACTATGAGGCAGGCATTTCTCATTTTATTCACGTGCCAATCAAAGGTATCATTTGGTACCAGGGTGCCAGCGATGCTCATAATATTGATTTGTATGCTTACAATTTTGAAAAATTAATTTCATCATGGAGAAAACTATGGAATGAAAATTTGCCGTTTTATTTCGTGCAGCTTTCCAGTATTGATCGTCCTTCCTGGCCTTATTTCAGAAACATGCAAAGAAAGATATCTTTAAAAGTTCCGAATACTTTTATGGCGGTTTCGAGTGATTCTGGGGACTCATTAAATGTTCATCCGGTGCACAAACAAGCAGTAGGAGAGCGTTTGGCGTTGCTTGCATTAAAAAATACCTATCATAAAAATATTATTGCAAATGGCCCGACTATTGAAAAAGTTTCTCAATCGGGGAAAGAAATTGTGATTCATTTTACCAGTGCTAAAAGATTAAAAACAAGAAATAATCAACCACTGACTGGCTTTCAGGTAATGAATGAAAAAGGAGAGATCATTTCGCCAAAGGCGGAAATAAAAAACAACAAAGTGCTTTTGTATTTAGATAAAAATGAAAAGATAATCAGGGTGTTGTATGCGTTCAAACCTTTTACCAGAGCCGATTTAGAGAATGAAGCAGGTTTGCCCGCAAGCACTTTTTCTATTGAAATAAATACTGCTGATAAAAATGTATCCAATAATTTTATGCGAACTAATTAAAATCTAAATGAAAAGATATTTGTTTCTTTTATTGGCTGTTCTCTTTATTAAACAGGCATTTTCCCAACAACAAGCCAAGTGGTATGAACCGAAATTTGTTGAAGGAATTTGTATGTTAGATTCGTCCAATATTTTTCATCGTCTTCCAATTTCGATGAAAGACAGTGTGCGAAAACCTGTTTGGGACCTGTCTGAAAATACTGCGGGAGAATTTATTCACTTTAAAACTTCGGCTACAGAAATCTCTGTGAAATATACTTTAGCAAGTAACATTTTTTCAATGCCACACATGCCTTCAACAGGAGTAAGTGGCCTGGATTTGTTTGCACTGGATGTCAATGGCAACTGGAACTGGGCGCCCGGACGTTATCATTTTGGGGATACCTGTTCTTATGTTTTCAAAAATTTATTTCTTGCGAAAAATCACACTTCTGTTGTGGATTTTTATTTGTATTTGCCGTTGTATAATTCAGTGAAGTGGTTGTCAATCGGAGTCAATGAAAAAGATTCTTTTGTGTTTGCACGAAAAAGAAAAGAGAAACCGATTGTAGCTTATGGCACTTCTATTCTACAGGGCGCTGTGGCCTCGCGTCCTGGTCTTGCATGGACAAATATTTTGCAAAGGAATATCGGCAGAACCGTTATCAATCTTGGCTTTTCCGGTAACGGGCGATTTGAAAAGCCCATCTTTGACCTGATGGCAAGAGTGGATGCAGAAATGTATATCCTTGATTGCATGCCAAACCTTACGAAAGGTTATACAGAGGAGGACATTAAAAACCGTGTACAGTACGGTGTAGATAAATTGCGTGAAAAGAATAGAAATGTTCCGATCTTATTTACGGAACATGCAATTGGTTATGCGCCTTATTTTATGGACACAGCCAGAATGAATGAATATCACCATAGCAGCCTTGTAATTGAAAAAATTTTTCATGAATTACAGGATTCGGGAATGAAAAATATTTACTTACTCACTGATAAAGAAATTGGTTTTGATATTAATTCTACCACAGAGGGGTTGCATCCTAACGATATTGGAATGATGAAATATGCAGTTGCTTATGAGAAAAAAATCAGGGAGATTTTAAATGAACCCGAAGGAACTATTTCGACAGAAATTCCAATCCAGCAATACCGCGATGGTTACGATTGGATCAGCCGGCACCAAAAAGTGAAAGAAGAAATTCAGCAGGATTCACCCGAAAATCTGGTCATCGGAAATTCCATCATTCATTTTTTTGGAGGAATGCCTGCATCTGCAATAAGTCGTGGTAAGCTTGCATGGGACAAGTATTTGAAGCCGTTAAAAGTGCAGAATGCCGGATTTGGCTGGGACAGGATTGAAAATGTCTTATGGCGTGTTTATCACGGCGAGTTTGATGATTTTCGTGGGAAAAATATTGCGTTGATGATCGGCACGAATAATTTGTCTGCAAATAGTAATGATTCAGAAATTGTAGAAGGATTACAATTTTTGATTCGTGCAATCAGAGAAAGAAAGCCAGCAGTAAACATCATCATGGTTGGTATTTTACCCCGTACAAAATCAGAAGCGCATGTTGCAGAAATCAATCAGAAAATTAAAGAGATGGCGTTGAAAAATCATGCAGAGTATACAGATTTTGGAAAAGATTTTTTGATTGGAAATAAAATAAATCCAGAATTATTTTTAAGCGATGGCTTGCACCCTAATGCTGAAGGATACGACGTTTTAGGAAGAGATTTGATGAAGCTGTTAATGGGTAAAAGCGCAGATCACACAACAGTAAAGAAGAAGAAATAATCATTTAATCATCCAATAATTTAAGAATGAATTTAGACAACGATTATTTAAACCGGCAAAGAGAATTTTATAAAAATCAATTGCTCAACGATACCATTCCTTTTTGGTTTCCAAAAAGTATTGACGAGGAATTTGGCGGATATTTATTAATGCGGGAAAGAGATGGAAGTTTGCTGGATGATGATAAAGCCGTTTGGATACAAGGCCGTGCCGTGTGGCTTTTAGCCACTTTGTATAATACCGTTGAAAAAAAACAGGAATGGCTGGATGGCGCAAGAAAAGGCGTTGATTTTTTATTGAATCATTGTTTTGATGAAGATGGGCAAATGTTTTTTCACGTTACGCGTGAAGGGAAACCGATCCGTAAAAGAAGATATTTCTTTTCTGAAACGTTTGCTGTTATTGCCTTTGCGGCTTATGCAAAAGCAAGTGGTGATGAAGAAATGGCAATGCGATCACGTGGACTTTTTGAAAAATGTATTGCGTACGCAAAAGGAGATTTAAAGCTTCCTGCGAAGTTTTCAGATACTCGTCCTTCAAAAGGAATTGGTGTGCCAATGATCATGATCAACACTGCGCAACAATTGCGAGAAACCATCGGCGATCCCGGATGTGATGAATGGATTGATACATGGATCAAAGAAATCGAAACTTATTTTGTCAAAGATGATATCAAATGTGTGATGGAACAAGTGGCCCCTGACGGAAGTGTCATTGATCACATCGATGGGCGCACCTTAAATCCGGGACATGCGATAGAAGGAGCGTGGTTTATTTTGCATGAAGCAAAGTACAGAAATAATGATCCGCATTTAATTGAACTGGGTTGTAAAATGCTCGATTATATGTGGGAACGCGGCTGGGATAAAGAGTTTGGAGGCATTTTATATTTCAGAGACGTTTACAACAAACCTGTGCAGGAATATTGGCAGGATATGAAATTCTGGTGGCCGCAAAATGAAGCGATCATCGCCACTTTATTAGCCTATACCATGACAGGGAATGAAAAATATAAACAATGGCATCAGCAGGTTAACAGTTATGCATACACGAAATTTCATGATAAGGAATTTGGTGAATGGTTTGGTTATCTGCATCGCGATGGAAGTGTTGCGCAAACAGCGAAAGGCAATTTGTTCAAAGGCCCGTTTCATCTCCCGAGGCAGGAATGGTATTGCTGGAAATTGCTGGAGGGATTTGAAAAGAGTTAGCCACGGATTGCACTAATTTTTCCAAAACTCTTTTCTCTGGGGCTTACACAGATTTTTGCGGGTTATTTTCCCTTTAAAACTTCTAATAATTTCATATATAAAATTTTAACAATGAAAAAAATCGCTGCTACTTTCTTTCTACTACTATTTTGCTTTGGAAAACCTTTTGCGCAATCAAAAGCCGTTCCTGTTTTTGTTTCAGGAACAGAAGGGTATAAATCCTTTCGTATTCCGGCAATAATAAAAGCGCCGAACGGCGATTTGCTTGCTTTTTGTGAAGGAAGAGTAAATGGCAGCGGCGATTTTGGCAATATTAAAATTGTTTTAAAGAGAAGTTCAGACAATGGGAAAACATGGACCGCTTTGCAAGTTGTAGCGAGCAATGATAGTCTGCAAGCTGGTAATCCGGCTCCAGTAGTCGATTACACAGATCCCCGTTTTGCGGAAGGAAGAATATTTTTATTTTACAACACAGGAAATGGACATGAAGGAGAACTGAGAAAAGGCAAAGGGCATCGCGATGTTTTATACAAAACCAGCATAGACAATGGAAAAACATGGAGGGAGCCGGTTGATATTACTACACAGGTTAACAGGATTAACCAACCGCAAATAAACCCGCTATGGAATTTTAAAGAAGACTGGCGCACCTACGCCAATACTCCCGGCCATGCCCTTCAATTTGAAGAAGGAAAATATAAAGGAAGAATTTACGTGGCTGCCAATCATTCTTCAGGCGATCCGAAACCGGAATTGAGAGATTACCAGGCACATGGATATTTTACAGATGATCACGGTGCTACTTTTCATTTGAGCCAAACAGTTCCTTTCGAAGGCTCGAATGAAAGCACCGCTGCACAATTGACCAATAATTCTTTGCTGATGAACAGCCGCAACCAGACCGGAAAATACCGGGTTGTTTCTTTGAGCAAAGACGGGGGTGAAACGTGGGACACCACTTTTGCTGATCACAATTTACCTGATCCTATTTGTGAAGGAAGTTTATTAAATATCGGTGCAAAAAAGGGAAAATCAGTTTTGGCTTTTTGTAATAATGATGATACCTCGAAACGTGATAGTCTGACGTTACGCATCAGTTTTGATGAAGGAAAGAATTGGAAGAAAAAGTTTTTAATTGAACCTGAAAACACCGGTTACTCTGATATTGTAAAAATATCAAAGAAAAAAATCGCGATATTATATGAAGCAGATGGGTATAAGGAAATAAAGTTCGAAATAATAAAGTGGAAATAAATGGCGCTTTGGTGAATAAGAATTTATGCAACCGGTTGCATGGAAGTTTTGTAAAATCTTCAGTTAAATTCAGGCGCATTTCGAAAATAGAAGAGAAGGGATAAATGTACATTTTAGGACTTTTAATAAAAATCGTTTTATGAAATATTCCAAAGGTCTTTGTGTTGCAATACTGCTGACGTTTTCATTACATCTGTTTTCACAGAATAAAGTGAAAGTCAAAAATGTAAACAAACCGAATATCATTTACATCTTAGCTGACGATATGGGATATGGAGACGCGGGTGCTTATGGCCAAAAAAAAATTGAAACACCGAATATCGATGCATTGGCAAAAAATGGAATGCTCTTTACCCAATATTATGCTATGCCGGTTTGCGCTCCGTCAAGGTATTCATTGATGACAGGGCTTCATTCCGGTCATGCTTATATCCGGGGAAATGATGAATGGGACGAACGTGGAGATGTATGGAGTTTTCAGGCAATGGAAACCAATCCTGCACTCGAAGGACAATTGCCCGTTCCCGATTCTACGGTGACGATTGCAAAAGTGTTGAAGAAAGCGGGTTATAAAACTGCCCTTGTTGGCAAATGGGGTCTGGGAGGCCCGATGACAACAGGCATTCCCAACAACCAGGGGTTTGATTATTTTTATGGTTCATTATGTCAGCGCCAGGACCATCAATATTATCCGGGACATTTGTGGGAAAATACTTACCGTGTTGCTTTGAATAATAAAGTTCAGGATCCTAATATTAAATTTCCTTCAGACAAAGATCCGATGGATGCTGCTAATTATGAGGTTTATAATCAGAATGATTATGCACCTGATTTTATCATTAAAGCCGCGTTGAAATTTATTGATAAAAATAAAGATCAGCCATTTTTCCTTTATTATCCAGATCCGCTTCCTCATGCTTCCATGCAGGCTCCTGCTGATCTGGTGGAATATTACCATAAAAAGTTTGGTGATGAAAAACCCTATTTGGGAGGAAGCTATGTGCCTTGCCGTTATCCCCGGGCTACGCACGCAGCTATGATTACTTTATTAGACCGGCACGTTGGACAGATCGTCAAAGAACTGAAAGAGGATGGAGTGTATGATAATACGATCATTATTTTTTCAAGCGATAACGGATCCTCCAATGAAGGAGGAGCAGATTGTGTATTCTTTGACAGCAACGGGCCTTTTAAAAATGAATACGGATGGGGAAAAGGATTTCTTTATGAAGGGGGCATTCGTGAACCGTTAATTGTATCCTGGCCCGGAAAAATTAAAGCCGGAACAAAGAATGATCTTATTTGTGCTACATGGGATATGATGCCTACGTTATGCGAATTGGCAGGAGTTTCAATCCCCGAAAATATTGATGGCATCAGTTGTCTTCCAACTTTGCGGGACCAGCCTGAAAAGCAAAAAAAGCATTCATTTCTTTACTGGGAATTTCCTGGTTATGATGGACAGCAAGCTGTTCGCTTTGGAAAATGGAAAGGAATCAGATTTAATCTGGACAAAGGGAATTTAAAAATAAAATTGTTCGATCTTGAAAATGACATCCGGGAACAACATGATGTAGCGGACCAACATCGGCAGATAGTAAAAAAAATGGAAGAAATTATGAAGAAGGAACACACCACTGCAAGTGTTGACAGATTTAAAATGAAAATCATTGATGGAAATAAGTGATTTTTGAAATGACTTTTCCAATACTTTTCTTTTGAAGATTATCAGATGGAAGAGTACCTGAAACATCAGGAATAACCTTCGCTCCTGTATTCATTATTCGCGCTTTAAGAAAGGATGATGCTGCCTTTGATGAATATTTGCAAAGGAGAAATTGCTCGGATAAAGGACGCATTTGCAAAAACATCGTTTCAATTAAATGCGGATAAAAATATTGATGTGATGGTCATGTTATGTTAATTTTAATCAAAAGAAGGGTAAAATTATGTATAACATAATTAACTATTCTTAGTAACATTGCTGATTGCTGTTTAGATCAGTTTCACCAGACGCAGATAATAATATAAATCGGATAAAAGAACCTGTTCTGTATGTATAAATTGCTGCTTTAAAATTTCAGTTTTAATCACAAGATGTCAGGTTATCAAAATACACGAGACACATTAGTAATGTATAGTGATCAGGAATTGCTTCAACAAATGGCAAATGATAACAGGCAGGCGTTTACTATATTGTATCGCCGTTACTGGGAGGATTTATTTATTAGTGCCGCTAAAGCTCTGCGCAGTAAAGAAGAAGCCGCAGATGTGGTGCAGGATGTTTTTCTTTCTTTGTGGAACCGCCGAAATGAAGTAAATATTCAGGGTTCACCTGCGGCCTACCTGCACACAAGTGTTCGTTATAAATGCATTCATTATATCGAAAAAAATATTATCCGCCGCGATTATCTTTTGCAGCTTTGCGAAGTGGAAATAAGCAACGCTTCCACAAATGCTGAAATCAATTTACAGTTAAAGGAAATGCAGGAGGCAGTAATTAATACTATCGCAAAAATGCCCCCGAAAATGCAGGAAGTTTATAAACTCAGCCGCCAGGAACATCTAAGCCATAAAGAAATCGCAGAGAACATGAGCATTTCTGTAGAAACGGTTAAAAAGCATATCCAACACGCGCTTCATCTAATCAGAACAAATCTGCCTTCCCGCACTATTTCTTTCCTTATTTTGGCTTTACTTCCGCTTTTTTAAGAAAAGATTATTTCTTTTTACCCCTTTCCCCTCGCTGGCCGGACTATAATATAACCATGATAATTGTCTCATGAACATCCCTCAGGCAAAAGAATTATTACAAAAATACCAGACAGGTGGTTGCACAGATGCTGAAAAAGAATTAGTTGAGAGTTGGTATCAGCAATTAATTGAGACCAACAAATGGCAATGGAGTGAAGGCGAAAGGGACATAATGCAGAAAATGCTTGAAAGCCGGATAATGAAGAAGATAAATGATAAACCAGGCAAAACAAAATCACCCGTGTTTCTTTTGCCGCATACTCGTTGGTGGGCGGCAGCTTCTGTTATTTTGTTGCTGGGAATTTTTAGCTATTTTTTGTTTATTAATAAATCAATAAAACCGGAGCAGATTGCAAAAGTATTACCTGACGATATAAAAGCGCCACAATCAAACAGGGCAATGATCACTCTTGCAAATGGGCAGAAAGTGTTTTTGGACAGCGCAGGCAATGGTGCATTAGCTATGCAGGGCAATGTAAAATTGATGAAACTTCCCAATGGTGAAATTGCCTATCAGCAAAGGCCGGGAGAAAAAAATAATCAAATCAAATACAATACTTTATCCAACCCAAGGGGTAGTAAAGTGATCAATATGCTTTTGGCAGACGGTAGTAAAGTATGGCTGAATGCCGGTTCTTCATTGACCTACCCTGTTTCATTTCAGGCTCAGCAAAGAAGAGTTTCTGTAACCGGAGAAGCTTATTTTGAAGTCTTTCATGATGCTTCCAAGCCCTTTATTGTAAGTAATGGTCGGGTGAATATCCGCGTGCTGGGCACGCATTTTAATGTGAATGCCTTTGAAGATGATGATACGGATATAAAAGTAACCCTGTTGGAAGGTTCGGTAAAAATAAACAATGGTAAAGCTTCCGGCTTATTAAAACCCGGTGAACAGGCTTTAGTAAATGAGCAAATAAAAGTAGAAAGCGATGTGGATCTGGATAAAGTGATGGCCTGGAAAAATGGTTTTTTTGGTTTTGATAATGCCAGTCTCCCTGAGGTGCTGAAAGAAATATCGCGCTGGTATGATGTGGAGGTTACTTATCAAGGGAGTAATAAGCCACGGTCGTTTGTAGGAGAAATACAAAGAGATTTAAGTTTATCGGAAGTGCTGAAAATTTTAGAAAAAAACAAAGTGCATTTTAAAATAGAGGGAAAGAAGCTGATGGTTATGCCCGATTAGGAAAGAAACATAAAAATTAAAAAAATAAGGACGCTAAAATGAAACAGGAAAGTGTTGAAGCCACTTCCCTGAAAGTAGTTTAGTTATCCAATAGATAAATCCTGAACAGATCACTAATTATTAACTAAACCAAAAACAAAGTTATGCTTTTTAAGGCCAATTATCACCACGGCACACTTATTAAAAACTTCCTGTTGTTTATGCCTCTGATTCCGGTATTGCCGATGAGAGGGCATTGCACCACCAGGGGAAAAATTTATCTAGCGATGAAAATCACATCCATCCTGCTTTTGTCGGCCAGCCTTACTGCAAGCGCCGGCGGTTTTGGGCAGAAGGTAACCTTTGCAGCACAAAATGTAAAGCTTGAAAAGGTTTTTAAGGAAATTAAAAAGCAAACCGGCTATGTTTTTTTCTATGATGCCAACTTGTTGAAAAAATCAAAACCGGTAAGTATTGATGTGAAAAATGGGTCAGTTGAAGAAGCGCTGCGGGCAACTCTTGATGGCAGACCTTTTGATTTTTCAATAGAACGTAAAACGGTTACGATCGTTAGAAAAGAGACTAGTTCCACCAGATTGCTCACATCAACTTTTTTATCTCCTTTCTCTCCTTTGTATCGTGAAATAAGAGGAACCGTAAAGGATGATAAAGGAAATCCGTTAGCCGGCGTTTCTGTAGTGGTAAAAGGAACAACAAAAGGAACAAGTACCGGAGCTGACGGAAGCTTTAGTATTGATGCTAATGTGGGGGATATTCTCGAGTTTTCAATAATAGGGTATAAGAAAAAGAACATTAAGGCAGGACGTAATGAGCAAATGACAGTGATTATGGAAATTGAGGCAGCAGTAGGAAACGAGGTAGTCGTGGTAGGTTATGGGACCCAGAAAAAAGTGGATCTGACAGGAGCAGTGGCCCAGGTAGATGGCGAAAGGTTGCAAAGCCGTCCAATTACAAATGTATCTGATGGGCTTCAGGGTCTTATTGCAAACCTTAATGTTACCACAACAGGAGATGGCGGTGAGCCGGGGTCTAATAAGAGCATAAACATCCGCGGATATACCGGGCTTGGCTCATCCTCTTCACCATTAATATTGGTAGATGGAGTTCCGGGTGATATTAATTCAATAAATCCAACCGATATAGAATCTATCACAGTGCTTAAGGATGCCGCTTCATCCGCTATTTATGGTTCCCGTGCACCTTATGGAGTGATTTTAATTAAAACAAAGCAGGGTAAAAAAGGCCAACCATTAACCGTCTCTTTAAATTCTAATTTCTCCAACAGCCAGCCACTGGATGTACCTAAAATGATGAATTCACTGCAATTTGCCGAAATCTACAATGATGCATTTATAAATGCGGGGCAGAGCAAGTGGATTTCGGATGAAACCATAGAAAGGATTAAACAATACATAGCTGACCCCGAAAATACCCCGGTAACTATTGTGAATCCCAACAACCCGGCTCAATGGCTCACATGGAATGGTGCCAACGCTAATAATGACTGGTTTAAAGTATACCTTAAAAAATGGTCTCCAAGTCAACAGCATAATTTGAGTGTTTCCGGAGGTAGTGAAAATATTACCTATTTCCTGGGTTTGGGCTACAACCAAAAAAACGGCTTGTTCAATTTCTTTCATGATAATTTTGAAAGGTACAATTACAGGGCTAACGTAACTGCCAAAATAAACAAATGGATGTCCCTAGCTCTCAAATCTTCCTTTGCCCAGAAAAATTCAAATTCTCCTTATGCCGGTGCAGACATTGGATACAACTGGTTTCATCAGATCCCGCGACGTTTCCCAACTGTACCTGTGAAGGATCCGAACGGGCACTACACCAATGAATCCTACATACCTGAAATTATGAATGGTGGCAGAAATGTTAATACATCAAACGATTCATGGATAACGACCGATTTAATCCTTACTCCGGTAAAGGGCTTAACAATTGATGCAAACTATAGTTATAATTATTATACAGGGGTCAGCAGTTCTACACAATTGCCTTTTACTTATTACCTGGCAGATAATACACCCACAACTAATGGCATGATATCACAGTTATGGAAAACTACAGGCACATCCCACTATCATACTTTCAACGTTTTTACAAGTTATGAAAAACAACTTGGACAACATTATTTTAAGGCCCTGGTAGGTTATCAGCAGGAGTACAAAAACAATGAATCTTTATCTGGCCACAATAGTAATCTTTATAATCTCGAATTGCCTTCCCTTGGTCTTACTTATGGTGACAACTTCAGTGCAAGTGACAATATATGGGCGTGGGCAACTGAAGGTTTATTTATGCGCTTTAATTATAATTTTAAAGAGAAGTATCTTTTTGAGTTTAACGGGCGTTATGATGGTTCTTCTCTTTTCCCTGCTAACAGAAGGTATGCTTACTTTCCTTCTTTTTCCGCAGGTTATAACATTGCAAAAGAAAATTTCTGGAAACCATTGGAGAATATATTTACTACGTTCAAACTCAGAGCTTCCTATGGAACTTTGGGTGATGTATCTACTTTACTTAACCAGGGAAATTATTACCCGTATCAAAATGCACTGATCACACAACCGCCTAACAATACCAACTGGGAGTTTGCCGGTGGAAGGCAACCTTATGTGCAGGTGGGGGGATTGAAAGATCCTAATATTACCTGGGCAAAACCAAGTATGTTGGATTTTGGGCTGGATATTACTACCTTGAATAATAGGTTACAGGGCACTTTTGACTGGTATCGCCGGAAAACAAAAGATCTTTTTGGGCCGGCACAATCTTATCCGGGTGTATTGGGTGTGAATCCTCCACAAAAAAACAATGCTTCAATTCAAACTACTGGTTTTGATTTAACCGTATCATGGCAGGATAAAGTGGGGAAGCTTGGTTATAATGCAAGTTTCATTTTTTCCAATTATAAAGGCATGGTATTAAGTTATCCAAACCCAACAATGATCATCAGCGATTGGTATAATGGAGCTGCTATGGGAAGTATCTGGGGATACACATCAAATGGTCTTTTCCAGTCGCAAAGTGAAATTGATAAGGCAGCTAAGCAAACTAAAATTTATTCTAACTGGAACCCCGGAGATGTTCACTATGAAGACCTTAATGGCGATGGGAAAATTGACTGGGGGAAAAATACAGTTGATAGTTCCGGCGACTTGTCTATAATTGGTAACTCAACTCCACAGTTCAGTTATGGCTTCAATTTTGGCCTTAATTGGAAAGGTTTTGACCTCAATGGATTTGTTCAGGGAATAGGAAAACGAGAATTCTTTTCTTCTTCAAATTACTTTTGGGGTATAACCGGTAATCGCTGGCAGGGCTCTCCTTTAACAACCAATTTAAATCGTTATGCAACTGATAATCCTGATGGATATTTTCCCAACTATTATATGACCGGGCAAATGAGTAAAAATATGCAAACAAGCACCAGGTATCTTTTGAACGCTGCCTATTTAAGAATGAAAAACCTGCAATTTGGATATACTGTGCCCGAAACAATCACGCGGAAGGCTCATATTTCACGTTTGAGAGTTTATGCAAGCGTTGAAAATCTATTTACAATCGCACCGGGATTGCATAATAAATTCCAGGTAGATCCGGAAATATTGATCAGTGATTCGAAAATTTATCCTATCCAGCGTACATTCTCCTTGGGAATTAATCTTAATCTTCAATAAGTA
>Ga0157371_10001861_pt1 | contig 21161 bp, 17 predicted proteins | sample C45metaG_FD_113462 | JGI IMG/M metagenome (GOLD analysis project Ga0157371, IMG submission 113462) | Corn rhizosphere microbial communities from Kellogg Biological Station, Michigan, USA - C4-5 metaG | ecosystem: Host-associated > Plants > Roots > Rhizosphere > Soil | place: USA: Michigan...
AACAGCCAAGGGTTAACTGGAGGCCTCGGCATCGGCTTCGGCGAACGCTTCACGGGCGAGCCGGAAACTGTCTACGGCAGCGGGGACACCGCAATAAATACCGACCTGAAGCAGAATTTCGCGTATTTGTTCACGACTCAGCCCGTTACGCAAGGCGCCGCGTACATGCAGCTTGAGTTCGTGAGGCCGATTGAGGGCCGAAATCATGGCCAAGTTTATCATGCTGCGTTCTTTAAGCGACAAACCCTCACGGCCCCAGACGTGGCCCCAGCAGTACTCGGTGACCATCTCCTGCAGTGGCCGGGTGAAGTCGTCGGCGTTCTCGATGGAACGGTTCACATAAGCTTCGCCCAGCACCTGAGTGCGGATTTTCAGGCCTTTTTCATACTTCTCGTTGCTCATCTTCATCATCCTTTCACCGCAAAGCCCCTGTGGGAGCGGGCTATTGAGTAAATCCCTCAGGCCAGCGCGGGCAGGGGGCCCAGTTTGCCTTTGTGGTAAATCATCGGCGTGACGGGTTGCTCGGGCAGAATCAGATTCTTCACCGCGCCGACGATGATCGCGTGATCGCCGCCATCGTATTCGCGCCACAGTTCGCACTCGATGATCGCCGTGGCCTTGCCCAGCAGCGGATTACCCAATTCGCTCAAGTGCCATTCGATGTGTTTGGCCTTGTCCTTGCCCTTGCTGGCGAACGCATAGGCTTCGGCGGTCTGGTCGGCGGACAGCAAGTGAATCGCGAACTGCTTGCTGTCGCGCAGGATCGGGTACGTGTCCGAGGCGTAGTTGGGGCAGAACAGCACCAGTGCCGGATCAATCGACAGCGCACTGAAGGCGCTGGCGGTGATGCCGACGATGCCGCCGTCCGGGTCCAGGGTAGTGACCACCGTGACCCCGGAAGGGAACGAGCTCATGACGTCTTTGTAGATGCCGGGTTCGATCATTTTGTAAATCTCCTAGCGCATCACAAATGGATCAGGCATTGGCGCCTGGGACAGGTTGATCCACACCGTCTTGAGCTCGGTGTAGGCCAGCACCGAATCGATGCCGCTTTCGCGTCCATAGCCGCTGTTCTTGAAGCCTCCGATCGGCGCCATGGCCGATACGGCTCGGTAGGTGTTGACCCAGATGATCCCGGAACGCACGTCTCGGGCCAGGCGATGGGCGCGGCCCAGATCGCGTGTCCAGATGCCGGCAGCCAGACCAAACTGAGAGTCGTTGGCAATCGCCAGCGCTTCGGCTTCGTCCTTGAAACGAATCACCGACGCCACGGGGCCGAAGACTTCTTCCTGCATGATCTTCATCGAGTTGTGGTCGCATTCGAACAAGGTCGGCTCGTAGAACCAGCCTTCGCCCAGATTCTGCGGACGCTTGCCGCCCAGGCGCAGGCGGGCACCTTCGGCGATGGCATCGGCGACCAGTCCTTCGACCACGGCCAGTTGCTGTGCGGTGGCCATCGGCCCCATTTCGCTGCTGTCTTCCTGCGGATTGCCAATGCGGATGCGTTTGGCACGCTCCACCAGGCGCTCGACGAACTCGTCGTAGATTTCATCCTGCACCAACAGGCGCGAGCCAGAGACGCAGCTTTGACCGGACGCGGCGTAGATCCCGGCGATGGCACCATTGATTGCGCTGTCGATATCGGCGTCCGCAAAGATGATGTTCGGCGACTTGCCGCCCAGTTCCAGCGATAGCTTGGCGAAGTTCTCGGCGCTGCTGCGCACCACATGCCGCGCCGTGGCAGCACCGCCGGTGAAGGCGATTTTGCGCACCAGTGGATGGCGGGTGAGGGCGGCGCCAGTGCTCGGGCCGTAACCGGTGACGACGTTGACCACGCCCGGTGGAATGCCGGCTTCCAGCGCCAGGCGGGCCAGTTCCAGAATGGTTGCCGAGGCGTGCTCGGACGGCTTGATCACGATGGTATTACCGGCGGCCAGGGCTGGCGCCAGTTTGATCGCGGTCAGGTACAGCGGGCTGTTCCAGGGAATGATCGCGGCAACCACGCCCATGGCTTCATGCACGGTGTAGGCAAACAGGTCCGGCTTGTCCAGCGGCAAGGTGCCGCCTTCAAGCTTGTCCGCCAGACCTGCGGTGTAGTGGAAAAACTCCGGCAGGTAACTGACCTGACCACGGGTTTCGCGAATCAGCTTGCCGTTGTCGCGGCTTTCCAGCTGCGCCAGGTGTTCCTTGTTTTCGGCAATCAGATCGCCGAGGCGGCGCAGCAATTTGCCCCGCGCCGTGGCGGTGAGGCCACGCCAGGCCGGGCTGTCGAAAGCGGTCTGTGCGGCCTGTACGGCGCGCTCGACGTCGGCTTCGTCGGCGTCGGGGAGTGCGGCCCAAGGCTCGGCCAGCGCCGGGTTCAGGCTTTCGAAGGTTTTGCCGGAGAGGGCATCGACCCATTCACCGCCGATGCACATCTGGAAGCGTGCGAGTGTCATGCAACGATCCCCTTGATCTGGTTTTGTCGGGAGTGCGCGTTGTCGAGAAATTCCAGCAACAGCTGGTTGACCAGGCGCGGCGATTCTACGGGCATCATATGCCGCTGTTCGGCGAGTACGGCAACGGTTGCACCCGGAATGTGTGCGGCCAATTGCTCGGCCATTTGCGGCGTCGAACCCGGATCCAGTTCGCCGGTGGCGACCAGCGTCGGTACCTGGATGCTGCCCAGGTCCTCCGCGCGGTACATGTCCTGGGTGGCGAACAGTTCGTAAGTCGTCAGGTAACCCTGGGGGTCATTACCGGCCAGGGTCTGACGCAGAGCCGCGATCTGTGCCGGGTTGGCCGCTTGGTATTCACGGCTGAACCAGCGTGACAGCGCGGCCTCGGCGTTGGCATCCGGCCCGTGTTCGGCCGCCTGTGCGGTGCGGGCAATGACGCCGGCACGTTGTTCGGCACTGCGATTGAACACGCTGTTGAGCACGACCAGGCCTTGCAGGCGTTGCGGGTAATGCAAGGCAAATGCCCGCGCGACCAACCCGCCCATGGAAAAGCCGATCACCGTCACCTTGGGCAGTTGCAGGTGGTCGAGCAACTCCAGCAACTGATCGGCATAGCCGAGCAGCGGCGTGCCGCTTTCCGGGCGCGGGCTGGCGCCGTGGCCGAGCATGTCGTAGGCAATCACGCGGTATTTCGTGGCCAGGCCAACGACCTGGCCGCCCCACATTTCTTTGTTCAGGCCCACGCCGTGGATCAATACCACGGGCTGGCCTTGGCCGGTCGCCAGGTAACTGGTGCCAGCCGGGGTGCGTTCAGCGGTGAGCCGAATCATGGAGCGCTCCTGCATGCCTTTTTGTTGTTGTGACCGACCGTGATTACTGAGCTTTCTCGGCAGCCAGTTCTTCCAGATCGATGTAACGGTTGCCGATACGCGGGTGCAGGCGGCCGCCATCGGCGCAACCCAGGACCACCACGATTTCGTCGGCACGCGGCGCATCTTCGATCTGCATTTCCAGGGTGATGTAGTGCGAACGCAGGCCTTCGTCGTCCTTGTGCATCATCGGGATCTGGATCGAGGTGCCCGGGCCGCCGCGCTTGTTGGTGAAGCTGAGGTAGCTTTTGGCCTTGACCGCTTCTCGGTAATGGTTGCCGAAGCGCAGGGTATGGATGACCGCCGAGGCGTGCTCGATCTCGCCATCGGCACCGACCACGGCCGCTTTGCCGTAGGCCTCGATTTTTTCGGCACCACCGATGATGCCGACCAGACGCTCAACCATCAGTGCACCGAGGTCAGAGCAGTTGGCGCGGATTTCCGGCTTCAGGTCTTCGACGAAGCCGCGACCCAGCCATGGGTTTTTCATGACGACGGCCAGGCCGACCATGGTGACGGGCTTATCGGTGGCCTTGCCGCCTTCGATAAAGGTCTCTTCAACATAGCTGACGATCTTGCGGATTTCGAAACTCATGAGCTGCTCCGTATGAGGTTTTTGGGTGTCTGTGCGTATGATGGTATACCATAATATAGGTTGTGCAAGCGCCAGATTGAATTTGCGTCAGGAAGGCGACAAAAAGCAGGCGAGGGGATAGCAGGCCGGATGGCCGGGCAGGTAAAGCGCGTCCCGACCGTCCATCTCGCAAGCGCCATCGGATAAGCGCTGCCTGGACATTTGTGGCTTAATGCCACCACTGGTCGGTTAAAACGTCATCCGTGTGAACGGTCTCGATTGGCAGGTATCCATTGGCCTGAGACGAACACAGGGGGGGACCATGAGAGAAGCACAGAGAAGATTGGCCATGACCGAGTGGAGCAAGCTGTTTGCGCTGCCTGCAAACCTCATCAGTGCAGAGGAGAGGTACTTCAGGTTACTGAGGACGGCGGACGACATGGAGCGCGCTAATCTCATCACTGCCGATGAATGGCGCAAACTTGTCCAGCAGGCCGGGATGGCGCTTGCCAGCACGGCGGAGTGCATGGGCGGCACGGGGTATTAAGCTTGCCTAAATGGCAGGAAGGTTCGCCGATTTCGGCTTTGGCGTTTCAAAGAATGAGGCCACCGCGATCCGTATCACCGGGTCGCGATGGCCCATTCAAGACCTCACAGGTTCAAGATTGCCTCACTTCACGTCAAAACGATCCAGGTTCATCACCTTGGTCCACGCCGCCACGAAGTCTTTGACGAATTTCTCCTGTGCGTCGCTGGTCGCATAGACCTCGGCCAAGGCGCGCAACTGCGAGTTCGAGCCAAAGACCAGGTCAACACGTGTCCCGGTCCATTTCACTTCTCCGGTTTTGCGGTCACGTCCTTCGAATTCTTCGTTGTCTTGGGACACCGGTTTCCATTCCACGCTCATGTCCAGCAGGTTCTTGAAGAAATCGTTGGTCAATGCTTCCGGCCGCTGTGTGAATACGCCGTGGCGGGTCTGTCCGACGTTGGTGTTCAGCACACGCAGGCCGCCGATCAGCGCGGTCATTTCCGGTGCGGTCAGCGTCAGTTGTTGCGCCTTGTCGATCAACAGATGCTCGGTCGGTACCCGGTAGCGGGTTTTTAGGAAGTTGCGGAAGCCATCGGCGACCGGTTCCAGGAAGCCGAACGACTCGACATCCGTCTGCTCTTGCGAGGCGTCCATCCTTCCCGGCGTAAACGGCACTGTCACGCTGAGACCAGCATTTTTTGCGGCTTGTTCGATGCCGGCATTACCGGCCAGCACGATCAGATCCGCCAGCGAGACTTTCTTGCCGCTGTTGTTGAACTCGCTCTGAATGCCCTCGAGTTTGGCCAGCACATTGGCCAGTTGCTCAGGCTGATTGGCTTGCCAGAATTTTTGCGGCGCCAGACGCAGCCGGCCACCATTGGCGCCGCCGCGTTTGTCGGAGCCACGGAAGGTGGAAGCCGCTGCCCAGGCCGTTGACACCAGCTGCGGAACGCTCAAGCCCGAGGCCAGGATTTTGCTCTTGAGTGCGGCAGCGTCACTGTCGTTGATCAAGGCGTGATCGACCGCTGGAATCGGGTCTTGCCAGAGCAGCTCTTCGTTCGGCATTTCCGGGCCGAGGTAGCGTGAGAGGGGACCCATGTCGCGGTGGATCAGTTTGAACCAGGCGCGGGCGAAGGCATCGGCCAGTTGATCCGGATTTGCCAGGAAGCGCCGTGAAATCGGCTCGTAGATCGGGTCGAATCGCAGCGCCAGGTCGGTGGTCAGCATGGTCGGATTACGGCGCTTGGACGGGTCGTGAGCATCCGGAATGGTGCCGGCACCGGCGCCGTTTTTTGCCACCCACTGATTCGCTCCAGCCGGGCTTTTGCTCAACTCCCACTCGAAGCCGAACAGGTTTTCCAGGTAGTTGTTGCTCCATTTTGTGGGAGTAGTGGTCCAGGTCACTTCCAGGCCACTGGTGATGGTGTCCGGGCCTTTACCGGTGCCGAAGCTGTTTTTCCAGCCAAAGCCTTGTTGTTCAAGGCCAGCGGCTTCAGGCTCGGCGCCGACGTTGTCGGCAGGTCCTGCGCCGTGGGTTTTGCCGAAGGCGTGGCCGCCAGCGATCAGTGCCACGGTTTCTTCGTCGTTCATCGCCATGCGTGCAAAGGTTTCGCGGATGTCTTTACCGGCGGCGACCGGATCGGGGTTGCCTTCCGGGCCTTCCGGGTTGACGTAGATCAGGCCCATTTGCACGGCCGCGAGCGGCGTTTCCAGGTTGCGTCCCTGGTCCGTGCGGCTTTCCTCGTTTTCCCCCGGCTCAGCCACCAGCGGGCCTTCGCCGGGCTCTTGCATCGGTTCCTTGTGTTTGCCGTAGCGCACGTCGCCGCCCAGCCATTTGTTTTCCGAGCCCCAATAAACATCTTCATCCGGTTCCCAGACATCGGGACGGCCACCGGAAAAACCGAAGGTCTTGAAGCCCATGGACTCCAGCGCGACGTTACCGGTGAGAACGATCAGGTCAGCCCAGGAAATTTTACGGCCATACTTTTGCTTGATCGGCCAGAGCAGTCGGCGGGCCTTGTCGAGGCTGACGTTATCTGGCCAGCTGTTGAGCGGTGCAAAGCGCTGCTGTCCGGAACCGGCGCCGCCACGACCGTCACCGGTACGGTAGGTGCCTGCGGCGTGCCAGGCCATGCGGATGAACAGCGGCCCATAGTGGCCGAAGTCGGCAGGCCACCAGTCTTGGGAATCGGTCATCAGCGCAGTCAGGTCTCTTTTAACCGCCGCAAAGTCCAGGGTTTTGAACTCTTGTGCATAGTCGAAGCCTTCGTCCATGGGGTCGGACAGGGACGAGTGCTGGTGCAGGATCTTCAGATTCAGTTGGTTCGGCCACCAATCGCGGTTCGTCGTGCCACCGCCAGCGGCGTGATTGAACGGGCATTTCGATTCATTTGCCATGTGCGAGCTACCTTTGGTCGTGTTCATCCGGCTATCCGGCCCGGGATGGGCATTAGATAGCAACGAGCGAAATCCATGACATAGGCTGCCGGGCCAGCAGTTGGATCAACTGGTTGTCTTGACCACACGAGGATGCTGAACAGCGGCAATCGAGTTGCCTGTGCGGTGGCCCACGGATGGCCTAGTCAAGCTTCGGGCTCATTCCTGTCTCCATATCAGCACTAAACCGGCCAGCGTGTTCTGCCAGCGCTGGATACAGGTTAGACCCCACTTGGGAAGTCAGCTAATAGGTGGAGTATTGGGGGGCGATAGGCAGAGTCTTTTACCGGCGACGCGGCTGGAGCCTGTTTTATATCTCGATTATAGGCGCGGGTAGAAGAGGGTGGGAGATCCGGCCGGAACTCGGTTTGTGCCTGCCTTTGGTCGGTGTACCTGAACCGGGTTCATGAAGGATTGATCCACTTTGAAAGAACTCTCGGGGCGCTGCCATGCACTCATTTACCCATCTGCTGACAGCCGCTCAAGAGCAAAAACTTCGTGCGCTGAACGCCTGGCATCTCGTATTTGAGGACGTAAGGCTGCGCATGGAATGTCCCGATGCCTACCACGAGGAATTGATTCGTCAGACTGACGAAATGGACCGTCTGGGAATCGTCAGCTGGCAAGAATGGCGCGACCTCAGGATTGAAGCCGATCAGGCGTATCTGCGTGCGATAGCGGGGGAGGACTATCACCGAACGTTAAAAAATGGCAGCGGCTGATGAACTTTGCCTCGGCAGCGGCCGACTTCCGAGAAGATCCTTTCGATAATCCAGTTTGAGTGAGCCGGTATTAGTCGCATGAACAAAACTATCAGCGCCAGCGACCTGGGCATCGACTTGAAGAAAGGGGGCGAGGGCGCCTTGTTCAAATGGTTCATCGCCAGTTTTCTCATGGGCAAACGTATCCAGGCCGAAATTGCCGCGCAGGCCTATAGGGTGATCGTCGAGAAGCGCGCCCGAGATACCGCGCTCAAGCTTGGGCACTGTACGCATCGGCAACTGGTGGGCATGTTGGGCGAAGCTCACTATGTGCGGTATGACGAAACCACTGCCGAGCGATTGCTTAAGCTGAGTGCCAAACTCAACAATGAATACGCCGGGAAAATCGGCAACATCCAGCGCGCCAGCGAAAACCGCACAATGTTCGAAAAACGCCTGGCGGAGTTCGAAGGCGTCGGGCCCAAGACCATCGAAATTTTCATGCGTGATGCGGCGGCCGTACTGTATTGAGGGCGCATCAATGGTTAGAACATGTGCATGATGGCGTCCGGTCCATATTGTCGAAGGTTACAAGGATTCCCCATGGCTTCAAGCAAGCGCGAACAGGCACACATCGAACGACTTCTGGTTGCCACCCTGACCGAGGCCTGTGAAACAGCCAAGGCTGAAATCGTCGGGTTTGACTGGTTGACTCACGAAGTCGATTACAGCGATTTCCCCTCAAGCCTGAGAGTGATTTGGGTCTTCGATACGCAAGCCAACAAGCAGCAGGCATTGGCCAGCGGGCAGGGCGAACGCATGGTTGAGCTGACAGCGATAGCGTTAAAGGACGCCGATGTACTTGTCAGCCCGGTCTCTGCCCACGTGCATTTCGATTCGGAAGAACACTGCCAGCGCACTAATGGTGGCAACTGGCAGCAGCGGTTGGCGCGCCATCGACGCTGAGATGCGCTGGCACGCAGGTGGCAGTCTCGTTGATCAGCTTATCGGCCACGCCCATGACTATGGTCTCACGGCGCGCCAAACAGCATCGTCCAATAAACCCCTTCATCGCTGCGCGCATCCGCTGCATACGCGGCGCCCACTTGAGTAAACATCGGATTCATCAAGTTGGCGCAATGCCCGGGGCTGGCCAGCCAGCCTGCCATGGCCTTGCCCGGTGAGCTCTGGCCGGCGGCGATGTTTTCGCCGATCTGCCGGCCACGGTAGCCGGCCGCTCTTGCTCGATCAGCCGGCATGTCACCGTCGGGGTCGCGGTGCGCAAAATAATTGCCGTAGGCCATCGCCTTGCTGTGTCCCTGGGCTGCGGCACCGAGTGCGGCGTTCCAGCTCAGGGGGCGGGCGGCGGCAAAGCGCTGGCCACCACACATCCGTGGCTTGGCTCGCGCGGCATTGACCTCGGCCAACAGGGCCTTGCTCGCCGAGCGCGTATCACCCACGCGGCTATCGAGAACGGGTTGCGCCAGCACGATCTGCCACTCGTTTCGCGCGCGGCTGACGCCAATATCGGCGTACTGGTTATCGAGCAAGGCCCCGCAGTATTCCTCCTCAAACAGATCGAAAGCCTCATCGGCATCCTGTGCGCCGACCACCCGCAGGGTGCGCACCGTCACTGCCGCATAGCCGGAAGCCTTCAACCCATCCCGCAAACCGCCGCGATAACCAATCGGCAGCGCCAGGTTCTGTTTCAGTGACAGCGGCGACAAGCGCTGTGCCGGGCGTCTGTTGCAGCGTTGCGGGTGGGCGCGGTAGTCGTTGATGGCTTCCACCAGTTGTCGTTCCCCGCTGGCATGGGCGGGACTGGCAAACAGGGGAATCAAAGGCATGAAGCAGAGCGAAATGAAGCGCAAGGCGAGGGCAGTTGGGCGCATGAGGCGGACAGCTCAGGTCAGATGACAAGGGTAATGGGAATTCACGGCTCGCCTAAGACTGGCATTCAAGCACTAGGTTCACGAGGCACAGGGGCAAATTTGCGTTGCAAATGGGCCTGTACCTACCGCATGTCGCAAAACACTGAAAGTCCGGCTCAAGGCTTAAAAAAGCGGCTGGCACTGCCGATAACGTATTTATAAAAGCGACGTGCCAAGAGGAATACATCGTGTCGATAAAATTACGCTTGCTGTTGTTGATTGGTACGAGCTTGCTGACGGCGTTGATCGTGAGTCTGGTCAGCTATGTGGGAAACACCCGGATGGCTGAAGCGGTGAAGGACAACGAGGTCAGCATGACCGCGCTGCGCAATCACCTTGAAGCGGACATGATGCACGACGCGCTGCGCGCCGATGTGTTGTCGGCGATGCTGGTCGGACTGGGCAAAAGCACCAGCACCAAGGCTGAGGTGCACACTTCCATCGAGGAACATGCGGCGCATTTCCGTGAGGTGCTGGGTGAAAACCTCAAGCTGCCGGTCAACGACACCATTCTGGCAGGCTTGAACAAGGTCAAACCGAGCCTCGACACCTACATCAGTGCCGCCGAGCGAATCGTCGGGCTGGCGCTGGACAATCCGGATTCGGCGCAAAAGGAACTCGGTAGCTTCAATGCCGCGTTCAGCCAGCTTGAAGACCAGATGGCCGCTCTCAGCGGCCTGATCGAAACCAATACCCGACAGACCAGCCAAGGCACTGAACACGCTATCAACAGTGCCAATTTCACCCTGGGGATCGTGCTGGTTGCGAGTCTGTTGTTATTGCTGATCCAGGGACGCTGGGTGATTTCGAGCATCATGGCGCCGTTGCAGACCGCCAGCCGGATCGCCGAAAGCATCGCCCATGGCAACCTGAGCGAGCCGATTGTCGAGCCCACCCATAAGGACGAAGCCAGCGCGCTGATCCGCAGCCTGGCGACCATGCAGCGCGACTTGCGCGGCATGATCGAGGTGGTTCGCAGCAACGCACACGGCGTGAGTGGGATGAGCGTGCAACTGAGCAGCGGCTGCCACCAGGTGGCGGACAGCAGCCAGCAGCAAAGCGTCGCGGCCAGCACCATGGCCGCAGCCGCCAGTGAAATGACTGCGAGCATCGAGGAAATCACCCGGCATGCCGAGCGGGCGCTGAACATGGCCAACCAGGCCGAGGCACTGGCCAAGGATGGCGGCCGGGTGATCCATCAGGTGGTCAACGACATGGACGGCATCGCGCGTTCGGCGCAGCAATCAGCCCAGGTGATTCGCACGCTGGACAAGGAGTCGGAGGGTATTTTCAGCATCATTCAGGTGATCAAGGGCATCGCCGATCAAACCAACCTGCTGGCGCTGAACGCCGCCATCGAGGCTGCCCGTGCCGGTGAGCAGGGCCGTGGTTTTGCCGTGGTGGCTGACGAAGTGCGCAGTCTGGCGGGACGCACCAGTGCCTCCACCCAGGAAATTGCCAGCATGGTCTCGCGCATCCAGCAGAGCACCCGCGAGGCGGTAACCAGCATGGAGGCCGGCGTGGCACAGGTCGACAAAGGCATGGCCGTGACCGCCGACGTCGAACGCGCTATCCGCGAAATCCTCGACGCCACGCTCAATACCACTCAACTGGTCAACGACATCACCCGTACCATTGGCGAGCAGAGCCTGGCCAGCAACGAAATCGCCCATCAGGTGGACATGATCGCCGGCATGTCTGAAGGCAACAGCAAGGTCATCGGCCAGACCGCTACGACTACCGATGAACTGTCCACGCTGGCGGGCAAGCTGTCGCAGTCGGTGGACCGGTTTCGGCTGTAGGCCTCCTGCTAAAGGTATTTATCCGTCACCGCGCCTTCCGAGGCGCTGGACACGGTTTTCGCATATTTGGCCAATACCCCGCGCTTGTATTTGGATTCCGGGCGCACCCAACGGGTCTTGCGCTCGGCCAGCACGGCATCAGTGACATCCACCGTGATCTGCCGGGTTTCGGCGTCGATGGTGATTGTGTCGCCGTCTTCAATCAACGCGATCGGCCCGCCATCGAAGGCTTCCGGGGTGATGTGCCCCACCACGAAACCGTGGGAACCACCGGAAAAGCGTCCGTCAGTGATCAGCGCAACGTCCTTGCCCAAGCCTTTGCCCATGACCGCCGAGGTCGGTGAAAGCATTTCGCGCATGCCCGGCCCACCCTTGGGGCCTTCGTAGCGAATCACGATCACATCGCCTGCCTTGACCTCGCCATTGAGAATCCCGGCCAGGGCACCTTCCTCGCCGTGATAAACGCGTGCCGAGCCTTGGAAGCGCAGACCTTCCTTGCCGGTGATCTTGGCCACGGCGCCGGTGGGCGAAAGGTTGCCGCGCAGCACCACCAGGTGCGAGTCCTTTTTCACCGGCTGATCGAACGGCAGGATCACATCCTGACCGTCGGGATAATCGGGCACGTTCGCCAGGTTTTCCGCCAGGGTCTTGCCGGTCACCGTCAGCACATCGCCATGCAGCATGCCGGCGGCGAGCATACGTTTCATCAGCGGCTGGATACCGCCGATGGCGACCAGTTCGCTCATCATGTATTTGCCGCTGGGGCGCAGGTCGGCGACCACCGGGGAAATTTTACCCAGTTCGACGAAATCATCCAGCGTCAGCTCGACATCCACCGCATGTGCCATCGCCAGCAAGTGCAGCACGGCATTGGTCGAGCCGGCGAGGGCGATGACCACACGAATGGCGTTCTCGAAGGCTTTGCGGGTCATGATGTCGCGCGGCTTGAGGTCCAGCTTGAGCAGCTCCATGACCTGTTGGCCGGCGCGGAAGCTGTCTGAGGCTTTGTCGCTGCCGACCGCGTCCTGAGAGCTGGACCCCGGCAGGCTCATGCCCAATGCCTCGATAGCCGAGGCCATGGTATTGGCCGTGTACATGCCGCCGCAGGAGCCCGGACCGGGAATCGCCACTTCCTCGATCTGCTTGACCTGGATTTCGTTGATATCGCCGCGTGCGTTCTGGCCGACGGCTTCGAACACGGAAATGATGTCGGTGTGGCCGGCGCCCGGACGGATGGTGCCGCCATAGACGAAGATCGACGGACGATTCAGGCGCGCCATCCCGATCAGGCAGCCCGGCATGTTCTTGTCACAACCGCCCACGGTCACCAGGCCGTCAAAGCCTTCGCAACCGGCCACCACCTCGATGGAATCGGCTATGACCTCGCGCGACACCAGCGAATACTTCATGCCTTCGGTGCCATTGGCGATGCCGTCGGAAATGGTGATGGTGTTGAAAATCACCCCCTTGGCACCGGCGGCATTCGCGCCTTTTTCGGCTTCGATGGCCAGTTTGTCGATGTGCATGTTGCACGGGGTGACCATCGCCCAGGTGGAGGCGATGCCGATCTGCGGCTTCTTGAAATCCTCGTCGGTGAAACCCACCGCGCGCAGCATGGAACGGCCGGGCGCGCGCTCCACGCCGTCGACCACTTGAGAGGAGTATTTACGTAGCGTGTCTTTGTCGCTCATGACGTTCCCTCATATCCAGATCGCTAGCCTGACCGGTGTGGTCCGAAGCAACCGATTGAGTCTAGTCCCGCAGGCCACAAAAATCAGTTCACGATTTCTGCAAGCCTGCGCACACCTCACGAATGCAGCCGCGTAACCATTGATGCGCGGCATCAGCGTCCATTCGCGGGTGCCAGAGCATGGAAACCGTGATCGTCGGCGTGGCCACCGGCAGAGGGAAACAGTGCAGGCCGGCGCGCAGGTTTTGCGTGTGGCGTTCCGGCACCGTCGCAATCAGGTCCGAGGCCCGGGCCAGCGCCAGTGCCGCAGAAAAACCTCCGACAATCGTGACAATCTCCCGCACCAGGCCAAGGGGTTTCAAGGCGTCATCCATCGGCCCCTGGTCCCGTCCGCGTCGCGACACCAGAATGTGCTTGCCTGACGCATAACGGGCGGGCGTGATCTTGCCCTTGCTCAGCGCATGCCCCATGCGCACGACGCCGATAAAGCGGTCCTGGTACAAGGCGCGGGTGCGCACTTCCGGGCTGGTGGTGTCGCCGACCACGCCGGTTTCCAGATCGACCGTTCCGTCACGTAGCAGCGTGCTGTCCTGGTTGAGCTTCTGCAAGAAGTGCAGGCGCACGCCGGGGGCTTCATCGCCGAGGCGAGCAATTAATGCCGGGCCGAAGTTCTCGACGAAACCGTCACTGGTGCGCAGCGTGAAGGTGCGCACCAGTTGTTTGAGGTCGAGCTGCTCGGCAGGGCGCAGGACCGCTTCGGCGTCCTGCACCAATTGGCTGACTTGTTCACGCAGTTGCAACGCACGGGGTGTCGGCACCAGGCCGCGCCCGGCCCGGACCAGCAACGGATCGCCGGTGGTTTCACGCAATCGCGCCAACGCCCGGCTCATCGCTGAGGGGCTCAGGCGCAGGCGTTGAGCGGCGCGCGCCACACTGCCTTCGGTGAGCAGCGCATCCAGGGTAATCAGCAGGTTCAGGTCGGGAGTCGTCATGCATCAACGTTAGCACGGCTGACACTGACATGGCGTCGCGTGCAGGTATTAAGTGCAAGCCGTGCGTCTTCCGCCCGGTCATGTGCGGGCATACGCTGAAGGTCAACTTTTCATCAGTGGCCAAAACCCATGAAATTCATGACGCAATCAGGCTCGGTGCGCTGGGCGCTCGCCAGCCTTTCCCTGTCGATGTTGATGCCGTCGCTCGACACCAGCATCGCCAATGCCGGCTTGCCGACGTTGGCCCAGGCACTCGAGGCTTCTTTCCAGCAAGTGCAGTGGATCGTCCTGGCTTACCTGCTCGCGATCACCACGTTGATCGTCAGCGTCGGACGCCTCGGTGATCTCATCGGTCGGCGACGTTTGATGTTGTCGGGCATCGCGATTTTCACATTGGCGTCACTGGCGTGTGGTCTGGCGCCGACGCTGTGGTGGCTGGTCGCGGCCCGGGCGGTGCAGGGCCTGGGAGCGGCGATCATGTTGGCACTCACCGTGGCATTTGTCGGCGAAACCGTGCCCAAAGCACAGACCGGCAGCGCCATGGGCTTGCTCGGTACGATGTCGGCAATCGGCACCACGCTGGGCCCCTCGCTCGGTGGACTGCTGATCTCGGGCTTCGGCTGGCAGGCGATTTTTCTGGTCAACCTGCCATTGGGCGTCTTGAACTGGGCCCTCGCGTTTCGCTACTTGCCCGCCGATCGCCCGGTGCAGAAGGCGCAGCGCGCCGGGTTCGACATTATCGGCACGCTGGTCCTGGCGCTGACACTCGGCGCCTACGCCTTGGCGATGACGTGGGGCGGTGGCGAATGGGGCTCGCTCAATCTTGCGTTGTTGCTGATGGCGGTTGTCGGCAGCGGGATATTCCTGTTCGTCGAGGTGACGGTGGCATCGCCCCTGATCAAACTCGCACTGTTCCAGGACCGGGTTTTGCGCGCGAGCCTGGCCATGAGCTTGCTGGTCTCGACCGTGATGATGGCGACGCTGGTGGTCGGACCGTTCTATCTCTCGGCGACGCTAGGGCTAAAGGCCGCGCTGGTCGGACTCGCCTTATCAGTCGGCCCGCTGGTCGCCGCGCTGGCAGGCGTCCCCGCCGGGCGCCTGGTCGACCGATTCGGCGCACAACGCATGACCGTCTCCGGACTGGTCTGCATGGTGCTCGGTGCCTGCGTATTAGCGACGATGCCGACAGGTTTCGGCGTCCTCGGCTACCTCACGCCCATCGCAGTCATCACCGCCAGCTACGCACTGTTCCAGGCGGCCAACAACACCCTGATCATGACCGGCATCAGCCCCGACCAACGAGGCGTCATCGCCGGCCTGCTCAGCCTGTCGCGCAACCTGGGACTCATCACCGGAGCCTCCGTCTTGGGCGCAGTGTTTGCGCTTGCCACATCAGCGCACGACATCACACGAGCAGCGCCAGAGGAAGTTGCCAACGGCATGACAATCACCTTCGCGGTAGCAGCAGGACTTTTAATACTGGCACTTGCCATCGCACTACCAGCCTTGAAAAGTGAACCGGTAGCCGCGTAAACCGGAATGCAACAGCAAGATCAACAGCATCGCGAGCAGGCTCACTCCCACAAAAAAGCACACCAACGCAACGCTTTTGCCCTTCACCACTCAACAAGCCGAGCGGTAGCTCGCTTGCAGCTCTTGATCTTGATGCACACGCCGCCTCGAGAGGCCGAGTGGAGGTTCTGCGCAGTGGGCAACCCGGCATGGATGCCGGGTTAGCCGCCCCCGGCCATGGATGGCCGATGGCGGCGGGCCCACGGAGCAGGACCGAAGCGAGGCACCGAACGTCAGGGGCAAAAGCGCTTGGTTACTTGGCGTCGGGCCGCGCAGGCTTCTCCAAGTGACCCGCCGTCAGGGCGGAACCATAAGCCGCCGTAACCGCAGCAATGGATATACACCCAGCCCAACCCCGATCAACCCCCAATGCAACGAATACAAACCCAGGCCCTCATATAAGAAGGAAGTGGCCACCGACGCCCACAAGCGAACGATGCCCCAACAGATATTTACCCAAACAACAGGTAATCGTTTCTATGACCGCGGCTGACAAAAACCACGTGACCTGGTTGGTTGAACAATCGATGCTTCATGCCGCCAGACAGCGGGCCAAACTCTACTCAGGGCAAGGCCGGATGTGGCAACAGCCCTACGCCCATACCCGCCCCCGAGATGCCTCTGCCCTGGCATCGGTATGGTTCACCGCCTACCCGGCCTCCATCGTCACCCGCGAAAACGGCACCGTGCTTGAAGCCCTGGGCGACGAAACCCTGTGGCATGCCCTGTCAAGAATCGGCATCCAGGGCATACACAACGGCCCGCTGAAAATGTCCGGTGGCCTCACAGGCACCCGACTCACACCGACCATCGACGGCAACTTCGACCGCATCAGCTTCGAAATCGACCCGCAACTGGGCACCGAAGCGCAGCTTCAAGCCCTGGTGCGCATGGCCGCCGCGCACAACGCCGTGATCATCGATGACGTTATTCCTTCGCATACCGGCAAAGGCGCGGACTTCCGCCTGGCCGAGATGGCCTACGAAGACTATCCGGGCCTCTACCACATGGTCGAAATCCGCGAAGAAGACTGGCCTCTGCTGCCGGACATCGCCGACGGCCGTGATTCACAAAACCTCAGCCCGTCGCAGGTCGACGTGCTGCGTGACAAGCACTACATCGTTGGCCAGTTGCAACGAGTGATCTTCTTTGAACCGGGAGTCAAGGAAACCGACTGGAGCGCGACACCGATCGTCATCGGTGTCGATGGCAAGCCTCGACGCTGGGTCTATCTGCATTACTTCAAGGAAGGGCAGCCATCGCTGAACTGGCTGGACCCGACCTTCGCCGCGCAGCAGATGATCATCGGCGATGCCCTGCACGCCATTGACGTCATGGGCGCGAAGATTCTGCGCCTGGACGCCAACGGATTTCTCGGTGTTGAACGCAAGCTCGACGGCACGGCCTGGTCTGAAAGCCACCCGCTATCGATCACCGGCAACCAGCTTCTGGCCGGGGCGATCCGCAAGGCGGGCGGTTTCAGTTTCCAAGAGCTCAACCTGACCGTTGACGACATCGCCAGCATGTCCCACGGCGGCGCCGATCTGTCCTATGACTTCATCACCCGACCGGCCTATCAACACGCGTTGCTGATGGGCGATACCGAATTCCTGCGCTTGATGCTGCGCCAGATGCACACCCTCGGCATCGATCCGGGTTCGCTGATCCATGCCCTGCAGAACCACGACGAGTTGACCCTGGAACTGGTGCATTTCTGGACGCTGCACGCCCACGACACTTACCTTTTCCAGGGCCAGACCTTTCCCGGCAATATCTTGCGCGAACACATTCGCGAGCAGATGTACGAGCGTCTGGCCGGCGAGCATGCACCCTACAACTTGAAGTTCGTCACCAACGGCGTGTCCTGCACCACCGTCAGCATCATCACGGCGGCGCTGGGGATTCGTGATCTTGACGCGATCTCGGCGGCGGATATCCAGCAGATTCGCCAAGTCCATTTGCTCTTGGTGATGTACAACGCCATGCAACCGGGGGTGTTCGCACTTTCAGGCTGGGACCTGGTGGGCGCGTTGCCGTTGCCGGCTGAAGAGGTTGCACATTTGATGGCGGACGGCGACACGCGCTGGATTCACCGGGGGGCGTACGATCTGGTCGATCTCAATCCGGAGGCGCCACTTTCCGCCGGCCAGATGCCGCGTCCGAAGACGTTGTATGGCAGCCTGCCCAGCCAATTGAAGGACTCGGATTCGTTCGTCTCGCAACTGCGCAGAATCCTCGCCGCGCGGCGCTCATACGACATCGCCGCGAGTCGGCAGATCCTGATCCCGGATGTCCAGCACCCGGGGCTGCTGATCATGGTTCACGAATTGCCGGCCGGCAAAGGCACGCAAATCACCGCGCTGAACTTCGGCTCGACGCCGATCACCGAAACCTTGCACCTGCCCAATATTGCGCCGGGGCCGGTGGTCGACATCATCAACGAACGAGTCGAAGGGGATCTGACTCCTGAGGGCGAGTTCACCATCACGCTGGATGCCTACGAAGGGTTGGCCCTGCGGGTGGTGAGCAGCACTCCGATGATCTGAGGGAAGGCGTCAGTGCGCTTTCAGGCCGGTCTGAGCTCAAGCACTCACGTTCCCGGTCTTCGTCCCTATCATCTGTTGATCGGCATGATAGGACGAGCGCACCAGCGGGCCGGATGCGACGTTCTTGAAGCCCATCCTGGTGCCTTCTTCGGCGAACCAGGCGAAGGTGTCCGGGTGTACGAAACGCTGCACCGGCAAGTGACTGCGCGACGGTTGCAGGTACTGGCCGAGGGTGAGCATGTCGACATCGTGCTCACGCAGTCGCTGCATGACTTCGATGGCTTCTTCATCGGTCTCGCCAAGTCCCAGCATCAGGCCGGATTTGGTCGGGACGTGCGGGACCAACAGTTTGAATTTCTGTAGCAAGTCCAGTGACCACTCGAAATCCGAGCCCGGCCGTGCGGCTTTGTACAGGCGCGGTACGGTCTCAAGATTATGGTTGAACACATCGGGCGGTTCTGTGGCGGTGATCGCGAGGGCGACGTCCATGCGGCCACGGTAATCCGGCACCAGGGTTTCCAGTTGCACGCCCGGCGACAGCTTGCGGATCTCGCGCAGGCAATCAACGAAATGTTGTGCGCCTCCGTCGCGCAGGTCGTCGCGGTCCACCGAGGTGATCACCACGTACTTCAGACGCAGGTCGGCGATGGCCACTGCCAGGTTTATCGGCTCCTCGGCGTCCAAAGGTTTGGGCCTTCCGTGGCCGACATCGCAGAATGGGCAACGGCGGGTGCAGATGTCGCCCATGATCATGAAGGTCGCCGTGCCACCGGAAAAACACTCGCCGAGGTTCGGGCAGGAGGCTTCCTCACAGACGCTGTGCAGCTTGTGTTTGCGCAGCAGCTGTTTGATCCGGTCGACCTCGGGGGAGATTGGAATGCGCACGCGAATCCAGTCGGGTTTGCGCGGGAACTCATCGGTCGGGATGATCTTCACCGGAATTCGCGCGACCTTTTCTGCGCCGCGCAGTTTGATGCCGACTTCGATTTTGGCCGGGCTTTGGCCAGTCGATTCCACAAGTACGCTCATGTGTAGTGGTCTTCTGTTCGAGTGGGAAAAGCGAGATCGCATCGCAACCTGTGGGAGCGAGCAGGCTCGCTCCCACATCGTCAGTGCAGCGGATCAGTCGCGGTACACCGGGAAATCGCTGCACATTGCAGTGGCTTGCCGGGCGACTTGAGCCTCGACATCGGCATCGCCGAGGTGATCTAGGATGTCGCAGATCCAACCGGCCAGCTCGACGCTCTGGGCCTCCTTGAAACCACGGCTGGTGATGGCCGGCGTGCCAATACGCAGGCCGGACGTCACGAACGGTGATTGCGGGTCGTTCGGCACGGCGTTTTTGTTCACCGTGATACCGGCGCGGCCGAGCGCGGCGTCAGCGTCTTTGCCGGTCAATCCCTGGCGGATCAAGCTGACCAGGAATAAGTGATTGTCGGTGCCACCTGACACCACGTCGTAGCCGCGGTCGATAAAGACCTTGGCCATCGCCTGAGCGTTGCGGATCACTTGCGCCTGATAGGTTTTGAAGGCTGGCTCCAGCGCTTCTTTAAAGCACACGGCTTTGGCGGCGATGACATGCATTAACGGACCACCCTGGCCACCAGGAAACACCGCCGCGTTGAGTTTCTTCTCCAGTTCCGGATTGGCCTTGGCCAGGATCAGGCCGCCACGCGGGCCGCGCAGGGTTTTGTGCGTGGTCGTGGTGACAACATCGGCAAAGGGAATCGGATTTGGGTACAACCCGGTCGCCACCAGGCCCGCAACGTGGGCCATGTCGACGAACAGATAGGCGCCAACCTTGTCGGCAATCTCACGAAAGCGAGGGAAGTCCAGGGTTTTGGAGTAAGCGGAAAAACCCGCGATGATCATCTTCGGTTGGTGCTCGACGGCCAGGCGTTCGACTTCGTCGTAATCGATCAGCCCGGTGGCGGTGTCGATGCCGTATTGGACGGCGTTGTACAGCTTGCCGGAGAAGCTGACTTTGGCACCGTGGGTCAGGTGGCCACCATGGGCCAGGCTCATGCCCAGCACGGTGTCGCCGGCTTGCAGCAGCGCAAGATAAACCGCAGCGTTGGCCTGGCTGCCGGAGTGAGGCTGGACGTTGGCGTAATCGGCGCCGAACAGCTGTTTGGCGCGATCAATCGCCAGTTGCTCGACCACGTCGACGTGTTCACAACCCCCGTAATAACGCTTGCCTGGATAGCCTTCGGCGTACTTGTTGGTCAGGCCGCTGCCTTGTGCCTCCATCACCCGTTGGCTGGTGTAATTTTCCGAGGCGATCAGCTCGATGTGATGCTCTTGCCGCGCGTCCTCGGCGTTCATCGCCGCCAGCAGTTCGTCATCGTAGCCTTTGATTTGGTCGTGTTTACTGAACATGGTGCAATCCTCTGTTGTTCTCTGAATAAGGTGACCTGGAGCTGCTTTGGCTTTCAGGCGTCTTGATAGTCGGCTATCGATGGACAGGCGCAGATCAGGTTGCGGTCGCCGAAGACGTTGTCGACCCGGCCTACGGGCGGCCAGTATTTGGCGTCGATCAAGGTGTCGAGTGGGTAAACGGCCTGCTCACGGCTGTACGGATGCGTCCACTCGCCAACGATTTCCGCGGCGGTGTGCGGCGCGTTTTTCAGCGGGTTGTCGTCCTTGTCCAGGGTGCCGTTTTCCACTGCGCGGATTTCTTCGCGGATGCGGATCATGGCCTCGCAGAAGCGGTCCAGTTCTTCCTTGGATTCGCTTTCGGTCGGCTCGATCATCAGCGTGCCGGCCACCGGGAACGACATGGTCGGGGCGTGGAAGCCGAAGTCGATCAGGCGCTTGGCGACGTCATCGACGCTGATGCCACTGCTGTCTTTCAGCGGACGCAGGTCGAGGATGCATTCGTGCGCCACCAGGCCGTTGCTGCCGGTGTAGAGCACTGGGTAGTGCTCTTCGAGGCGACGGGAAATGTAGTTGGCGTTGAGGATCGCCAGTTGCGAAGCACGCTTGAGACCCGCGCCACCCATCATCCGAATGTACATCCAGGTGATCGGCAGAATGCTCGCGCTGCCGAACGGTGCCGCGCAGACCGCGCCTTCCTTGCGT
>Ga0157371_10001864_pt1 | contig 21109 bp, 17 predicted proteins | sample C45metaG_FD_113462 | JGI IMG/M metagenome (GOLD analysis project Ga0157371, IMG submission 113462) | Corn rhizosphere microbial communities from Kellogg Biological Station, Michigan, USA - C4-5 metaG | ecosystem: Host-associated > Plants > Roots > Rhizosphere > Soil | place: USA: Michigan...
AATGCTTCCAGGTAGCCTTCCGGATGACCTCCGGGAGTCCGGCAATTGTCTATCGCCGCTTTGCTCAAAATATTTGGATAATTGCCTCCCGCTCTTAAAATTTGAGCTGGCTGATCCTGCCATTTTACCAGCAAAGTATTTGGCTCTTGTTGCGCCCATTCGATTCCTCCTTTCTCACCATAAATTCTCAATTTCAAATTGTTTTCTTCACCTGCCGCAATTTGTGAAGCAACCAAAATTCCATTCACATCATTTTCAAAACGCAACAAGACATTTCCATCGTCATCAAGCATTCTGCCGGAAACGACCACATTCAGGTTCGCGCAAAGTTGCGTAATTTTCAAACCGGAAACATATTCAGCGAGATGAGCTGCATGAGTTCCGATGTCGCCCATACAGCCTGCCTTTCCGGATTTACTAGGATCCGTACGCCACGCCGCTCCTTTATTTCCTTCTTTTTCTGAAAGCTGGCTAAGCCACCCTTGCAAATATTCTACAACAATTTTTCTAGGCTTTCCCAAAACTCCACTTTGAACCATATCGCGCGCTTGTTTTATCATCGGATAACCGGAATAGGTATGCGTCAGGCAAAGCTGTAACCCGGTTTCATCCACTTTCTTTTGCAGCGCTTTCGCTTCTTCCAAAGTGAACGTCATCGGTTTTTCAATTACCACATTAAACCCATTTTCCAGAGCCAGCATTGCCGGGCCAAAATGAGCATTATTGGGTGTTACAATCGTGATAAAATCAATCCTTTTGTCTGCAGGCATCTTGCTTTCGTTGCTGATCATTTCTTCATAACTCAGATACGTTCTGTCTTTTGGAAGAAACAACATTTCGCCTGATTCCTTTGCAATTTCCGGATGAAGGCTTAATGCTCCACAGCTCAATTCAATTAAGCCATCCATATTTGCGGCAATTCGGTGGACGGCGCCGATAAAAGCATGTTTGCCGCCGCCAACCATTCCCATTCTTAATTTTCTCATGATGTAAAATATAAAATATAAAAATTAAAATAATTACAAGTCTTTAAAAAAATAAATGAAGAATTAGTTTTCGTCTAAAGTTACCCGTTATGAAGGAAAACTAATGCATTCTTTCAACTCTTTTTCAGTGTATGCAAGATTATGTTTCTTTAAAACATCGGCTGGAACTCCGTTCCATTGATTTGGAGTATTTCCGATATAGCCAACATCTTTTACACCCATCTGAGAAGTATAAAATCCTGTAGCAGTCAGATTTCTCATCAGGTTGAAAAATTTTACCCCCGGTTTCATTTCAGGTTTTGCTTTTTTGGGCCATGCAATTTCATCCACCATTTCCATTTGTTGCTGCTGATTACATTCTGCAAAAGCATTATTATAACGTTTCAGACATTGCATATCGATCCAATGCAATCCACCGCGCATAGGCACCTGGTGCTCCGGCTGATCTTTTACAATAAATTCAATAAAGTCAGGTACTTTGGCATCTGAAGCGCTTCCGCTGACATCATCTTTCGGAATAATAATATCTCCAAGGACGGTAATTGTTTTCATTTCGTGTGGTGTGAAAAAAGTATACGACTTTACTTCTTCCAGATGTTTCACTTCTTCTTTCATTAAGCCCGGATGCTTTTCTTCATCACTTTTCGGTGCTTTTTTTAGAACGGTTTTTTTATCTGACGTTTTGCAGGCATCCAGCAAAAAACCGGAAGAAACGGTTCCCAAAACCATTACTTTCAGTGATTTTCTTCTGTCCATTTTTTAAAAATTTAAAATAGAAATTTGCAAAAAAAAGTTTGTTTACTATATCTGATTTTTCTTCAGCTGATCTACTATATATTCTGAAGTTCGCATAGACAATGCAAGTATCGTCCAGGTAATATTTTTATCTCCCTGCGAAACGAATTGCCCCCCATCGACATTGAATAAATTTTTACACTCATGTGCCTGCGCCCATTTATTTAATGGCGATTGTTTCGGATCGTTTCCCATTCTCACCGTTCCTGCTTCATGAATGATGTTTCCGGGCGCATGCAATCCGTAATTATTTTCCGGTCCATCATCTCCACCCCACGTTATTACTGCACCCATCGAATGTAAAATTTCAGAAAAAGTTTCTTTCATATGCTTTGCCTGTTTTATTTCATAATCAGAATATTTGGTATGAAAACGTAAAACAGGAATTCCATAAACATCTACTACATCCGGGTCGATTTCGCAGTAATTATCACGCCGCGCAACTGCTTCTCCGCGGCCCGCCATTCCTACATGAGAGCCGAAAAAATAACGGTAATCTTCTTTTAAAGAAGCGCCATATCCGCCAGCTTCTTTTTGTTTTCCTTTTACTTTATAGGTGCCATTCAGATTTTCAATTCCCCATTGGAATCCGTACAACGGCATCCCAAATCCGCCTCCGTATTCGATGTGATAGCCACGCGGAAAATCAAGTTTTTTATTATCCAGCCACCACGGAGTATAAACATGCATGCCGCCAACTCCATCTTCGTTGTAGCGTTTTCTGTCAAATAATTCGGGGATGATTCCTCCCATATCCGCGCCGGTGGAATCATGTAAATACTTTCCGACAACATCGCTTGAATTTGCTAATCCGTTTGGATGCCGTGGCGATTTCGAATTCAATAATAACCTGGCAGATTCGCAGGCGCTTGCTCCAAGAATAACGGTTCTTCCCATTACCTGGTATTCCTGCATATCTTCTTTATTTACATAGGAAACTCCTATTGCCCGACCCTCTTTATTTGTCAAAACTTCACGCGCCATTGCATTCACTACGAGATCAACATTTCCGGTTGCTAAAGCTGGAAGGATCAATGCTGAGGAGGAAGAAAAATCTGCAAATATTTTACAACTGCGGCCACATTGTGCGCAATAAAAACATTGGCCACGTGTGTCATTTATTTTTTTTGTAAGAATGGAAAGTCTTGATGGAATTACAGGAATTCCAATTCTTGTTGCTGCTCTTTGAATCATTAATTCATGCAAACGCGGTTTGGGCGGGGGAAGGAAAATTCCATCCGGATCATCAACTAATCCTTCATTCGTTCCAAATACGCCCAATAATTTATCTATTTTATCATAATAAGGTTTTACGTCATCATAACTTATTGGCCAATCGTCGCCAAGGCCGTCAATACTTTTTCTTTTAAAATCTTTTGGGCCAAATCGTAAAGAAATTCTTCCCCAGTGATTGGTTCGTCCGCCAACCATTCTTGCGCGCCACCATTCCCAATCTGACCCCTTTGCATTCGTATAAGGTTCGCCGTCAATTTCCCATCCCCAATAGCAACCATCAAAATCACCAAAAGGCCGAAACTTGGTACTGGCACCTCTTCGCGGAGATTCCCATGGATTTTTTAATTGCTTTGAATCTACCGCAGGATTAAAATTTGGGCCGGCTTCAATAAGGCAAACTTTTAGGCCGGCATTTGCTAAAATATAAGCAGCCATTCCGCCTCCGGCTCCGGAACCAACGATTACTGCATCATATTTTTTTGGCTGAACTTTTACTTGAAAATTTCCCATATTTATTAGATATGATTTTTTAAAATCACGCCATGAATGTAGGAATTCTTAAATTAAATAACCTGATTTTTTTTTCAATGGCAAGTTAAAAGAATTGAAGTTTAAGAAAAGAAGAGTATACAATTCTTGAAATTATTTGTTTACTAAAAGAGGCAAATAAATCAGTTTAAAAAGGTATAAATCTTTCAAATAATTAAAGTCGAATCGGAATCATGGCAATATCAAATCGGCAATGTCGCTTTTAAGAATCGCTAAACTTTAAAAAAAGAAATCTGCTAAGAAATAAACCTTTAGGATTACTTTTAAAAGCTGGAAATGGAAATGTTCTTTTTTTATTTCTTTACTGCAATCGATTTTCAGGAAGAACGTGTTTTTGAGAAAAATCTGGTACTGAAATCAGGACTTAAAAATACTTTTTTAAAAGATTTTAGAGTGTCAAAAAGAAATTATTTGGATAAAAATTGATTTATTGGGAAAACATGTAAATTTAGACTTGCAAATCTTCATGGAATTATTTATTCTTTTTTTTTCAAAATGCTTTAATTTTTAAATTGAATGTCCGTAAAAATCGAATTTAAACCGAATTGCAAATTTTCTAAATGAAATTAACCACCCGATTGCAGCTTTCTGCCATGATGTTCCTTGAATTTTTTATCTGGGGCGCGTGGTATGTAACGCTTGGTACTTTTTTGATTAATAACCTTAATGCAAATGGCGCTGAGACAGGATCGGTGTTTTCTACGCAATCATGGGGCGCTATAATCGCTCCGTTTATTATCGGTTTAATCGCAGACCGTTATTTCAATGCAGAAAAAATCCTCGGCGTTTTACATCTCATCGGCGCATTTTTATTGTACCAGGTTTACTCGGTCGGTGCAGTTACAAACGTTTATCCTCCGGCAGTTTTTTATTACCTCTTGTTTTATATGATCCTGTTTATGCCAACTCTGGCATTGGTTAATTCCATCTCATTTAATCAAATGACTAATACTGAAAAACAATTTCCCCCGATCAGAGTTTGGGGAACTATTGGATGGATCATTGCAGGCCTTGCTATCAGCTTTGTTTTTCTTTGGGATTCATCAGAAAGCGTAAAAGCAGGAATGATGAGAAATACTTTTTTATTGGCCTCGATCGCTTCTTTGGTTTTAGGCATATTTAGCTTTACATTACCAAAAACACCACCGAAAGTGGCTAAAGGAGCGAGTGTAAAAATTTCAGAAATTTTAGGTTTAGATGCATTAAAATTATTAAAGGACAAAAATTACCTGATATTTTTTATCGCATCAATTTTGATCTGCATTCCGTTGGCTTTTTATTATCAATATGCCAATCCTTTTTTGCAGGATATCGGTATGACGAATCCAACTGCGAAGATGAGCCTTGGGCAGTTTTTTGAAATATTCTTCTTATTGCTGCTTCCGTTCTTTTTCAAAAAATTCGGCTTTAAAATCACGATTTTAGCCGGTATGCTTGCATGGGCTATCCGTTACGCGTTATTCGCATATGGCAATGCTGACAATTTAGCTTTTATGCTCATCATCGGTATTATTTTACATGGTATTTGCTATGATTTCTTTTTTGTATCGGGACAGATTTATACAGACGCGAAAGCTGGGCCAAAAGTAAAAAGCGCTGCCCAGGGACTGATCACTTTGGCAACTTACGGCATAGGAATGCTAATTGGTTTTTGGATTGCCGGTTTAATAAAAGATGCCTATACAATCGGCAATGTTTCTGATTGGAAAATGGTTTGGGTGATTCCGTCGCTCATTGCGCTCGTTGTATTTATATTATTCGCAATTGCATTTCATGACAAAAATGAAAAACCGGTTGAAGAAACCGTCAATATTTAAGCAAGTTTTCTAAAAAATAATTTTTTACTTTTTTAAAAATATAAATTATGGAAGATCAAACAGACAAAGTAGTAACAAATGCTTCGCGTAGAGAATTTTTAAAAAATACAGCGATAACAGCAGCAGGATTTATGATTGTACCGCGACATGTATTGGGCAGAGGATTTATTGCGCCAAGCGATAAACTGACGATTGCAAGTATTGGAGTAGGTGGCAAAGGAGAAGACGACATTGCCCATTTTTATAAAACCGGTAAGGCGAATATTGCTTATTTATGCGATGTAGATGAAAGGCGCGCTGCTACAACAGTAAAGAATTTTCCAAAAGCTAAATTTTATAAAGATTACCGGGAAATGCTGGATAAGGAACATAAAAATTTTGATGCAGTTTCTGTGTCAACCCCTGACCATACGCATGCAGTTGCCGCGTACTCTGCTATGGAACTTGGAAAGCATGTTTATGTTCAAAAACCGCTAACTCACGACGTATATGAAGCGCGGATGTTAACGAAAGCAGCAAAAAAATACAAAGTGGTTACTCAGATGGGAAACCAGGGCGCTTCCGGAGATGGCGTACGGCAGTTAATGGAATGGTATGATGCTGGAGTAATCGGAGATGTGCATACTGTTTATTGCTGGACAGACAGGCCGGTTTGGCCCCAGGGAATTCCAAGGCCTACCGTTGCAGATCCTATTCCAAAAGAATTGGATTGGAATTTATGGCTGGGGACTGCTCCTGTAAAAAATTATTTTAATAACCTGGTTCCTTTCAACTGGCGAGGATGGTGGGATTATGGAACAGGAGCTTTAGGCGACATGGGATGCCATATTGTGCAACCAGCATTTGCTGTTCTTGACCTGCAATATATTAATTCAGTTCAGGCCAGCGTCGGAAGCGTTTATGTTGGAGAGTTTCAGAGGGGTTATTTTCCGGAAAGTTGCCCGCCCTCAAGCCATGTAATTATGAAGTTTCCAAAAACTGATAAAACTCAAGGGCCGGTTGAAGTTCATTGGATGGACGGAGGGATTCAACCTGAAAGACCGGAAGAATTAGGACCAAATGAAACTTTTGGCGATGGAGGAAATGGTACTTATTTCATTGGAACAAAAGGTAGTATGATGTGTGGCACTTACGGAGCAGATCCAAGACTGCTTCCTACTTCAAGAACTAACGAAGTAAAAGTTCCGCAAAAATATCCACGAATTCCAATGGGAGCTGAAGGACATTATGCACAATGGGTGGAAGGAGCCATTGCAGGCTATGGCAAAATGAAAATGGATAGTGATTTTGCTGTTGCCGGGCCTTTAACGGAAGCCTTATTAATGAGCAATCTCGCGATCAGGGGCTTTGACATCAGAAAGCCAAAGGCTGATGGAAAAGGTTACGATTATCCTGCAAGATATGTAGAGCTTTTATGGGATAACGATGACATGAAGGTTACTAACGTGGATGCAGTAAACCAATTTATTAAACGTGATTATCGGGATGGATTTGGTGTTAATTATGAAGTATAAAATTTAAAAAAACAATTAACGGCCGAGAAGCAGTTTGATATGTTTCACTCTTTGGCAGAACTATGGTCGGCGAAGCGCTTCGGCAAAATATGCCAACCTGCGTTACAAAAGGTGATAAAGCCTTTGCATAAAGCTTTTTTTAGTGAAAATGACCTTAATGCTTTGCAGAAACAGGCTACATGCGAATGCGTGTAGCCTGTTTTAGAATTAATAAGCTGTCTACTTATTTTTATTGAATTATTATTTGTTGTTTTTCTTTAAAATTTCCATCTGAAATAATTACTACATAGACACCTGTTTTAAATCCTTCGAGATTCAAGGTAGCTTGTTTTACATTATTTTCTACTTGAGATTTTTTTAGGTTTCCATAATTATCATAAATATCTACTCGGGTGATAGATCTTTGAGTTGGGGTTATAACGGATGAATTTTTAGAAACGTCTGTAGTTGTTACTGTCGGAGTAGGTCCACAAGGAGCCGGGATATTAGGCGTTATATTTATCGTTCCATTTGAAGGATTAGGTGAAATGGAATAAGATAAACAACCGCCGGTTCCTCCGCTACAGTCTATTGATTTGAATCCAAAAGAATTTGATGTAGTACCACATCCATTTATAGCATCAATTTTAAATACTGCTGTTTGGCCTACTGCCCAAAAGTAAAAATCTAAATTACCATTGTCAGTAAGATTTGGATACCATGTGATATCTGAAGGATTCGAAGTTACTTTACTCCATTGGGTGCTGCTTGCGCCAGGCGTGGACACCACGATTTCTGTTGTATAGGAATTGCATACAGTGTTATAACTCGATGAAAGGCCAGTCCAATACATGATTGGATGGCTTCCTCTGTAATCTGTATAACTTGCGGAAATGCTTGGTTTCGCAGAACTTACATTTAAAGTTGATGTTGCTGCTGTACTTGAAATGCTGTTGGGGTAGTTAGCTACTGCTTTTAATGAATTAACAGATGCGCCTCCTGATGTTGTAACATTAACAGTTGTACTGGAAGTAGTTAAAGTTTGCAAATTATTGGAACTAAATTTTACACCAGAATTTCCAACTATTGAATACGTATAATTAATAGCACCGCAGGTTGGAATGATAGAAATATTTGAGGAACTTCCATTACAAGCTTGAACGGTGGATGCGGCAAAAGTCGGTGGCTGTGCAGCACGCGTAATTGCAAAGGTTCGGGTTTCTGTGTATGAACATCCAGGCAAATGAATCGTAGCAATTAAATTGCCTGTGGAATTTGCATCAGGTATAAATGAAACATTAGATCCATTGTTGGTTAAGCTTGTTTGGGACCCATCCTGAAGGTGCCTGCCAGGTTATATTATATGAACTTACCGAATATACACCATCGCAAAAAGACGTACACGTAAATTGATTTAGGCTATAACTGACTGAATTAGTACAGTTGTAATTCGGCGAAGGGCCTGAAGAAACGATCGAAGGTTCAAAATTTAATTGTTTTACGTTTGGTGTAAACGTTGTTGACGTCGAAGGAGAAGTTGTAGAGCCATTTTGAGCTGCATATGTTACCTTACAAAAAACGTTCATAATATTAGAGGTAACTTTATATACCAAGATAGGATCGCTTCCATCAGTAGTTGTTTTAACAGATAAACCATTTACAAACCATTCATATTTTGAGACATTAACATAACCAAGAGGTATATGAACGTCAACATAAAACTCAAATTGATCACAAGGGTTAACCCATCCCAAATCTTGTGGAGATTTTGCATATGCATTACTCCCGGAATTAGTTACAACCCACACTTCTTCATTCAAGGCGAATGAAATCAAACTGATTAAGAGAAAAGTAAAAAAAAGGGAAATCTTTTTCATTTTGTATTTTTTTTAATTAAAAAATTATTTAATTAGAGTATAATTTAATCCAATTTGAAATACACGATTTGCACCATTTGGAATGCCATATCCATTTCCTACAGCATCAACTGCATATAAAGTATTAACTCCATAATTGTAACGTACCTCAATACCGAGTTTATTAAAAATTTTATAACTTATCCCGATATCCAGTCCGACATCAAATTTAGGCGGATAGCTTTTTGAAACATTTAAATTATCACCATCGGGGAAAACCTCTCGAACTACCATTAGATATCCTAACTCAGGTCCAAAAAGAAGCGAAGTTTTTTTATCAATCTTGTACGCGGCTAATATTGGTAAACAAATATAATTGAACCTGTAATTAGGATTAGGTGCATTGTATGGATTTCGTTGATTCACTCCATATCCTTTTGACGAATAAAGCAATTCAGGTTGAAGAAAAAACTTGGCATGAATAGGTATTATTGCAAAGCCGCCTCCATACCACCCAATCTTATTTTTAGGAAATGCAATGAGACCTTTAGTTGTAGCAATATTAATTCCAGATTTTAGCCCAAAAGTAACCTGACTATTACTGCAGTAAGTAATGAAAGAAAGCGAAAGGCTTAATAAAAATTTTCTCATAACAGCTTTTGGCAAGCAATGATAAGACAATAATTTCTATAGAAAAAATTTTTTTAGATTAGAATAGAGTGAATAAAAAGAATTCCACTTATTTAGTTGTTTCCTGAAAATAAAAATTTTTGAGATCCTCTTCGAAAGAAAAACTTTTACAGTAAACAAGCAATTAATTTCCTTTCTTATTTTGAAATGCTTTCAATAGCTTTTACTTCGCTGAAATTGTTTTTGAAAAAAGATTCCTGGTCCTTCAACTTTAAGGAAAGGTCATCTAATTTTTTTTGAAGATCGCCTGTATCGAGCTGCAGTACCGCTTTTGAAGAGTTAACTTCCTTTAATTTCAAATTGGAAGAAGTAATTAATGCGGAAATTTTTTTAAAATCATTTTCAATTTCCTTATTGTTTTTTGATGGCTGAAATTGGTTGTTTCTATACACGATAAATGAATTCAACAGGCTTATCGCATTATTATAATCTGCAACCGCAGAATCGTACAATGACATATCGGAATTCTGCCTCATCACTTCCAATTCCTGTTGAATACGTTTCAACTTTATATCAATTTTTGACGCCGGCCAGCCTTCATTTTTAATTCTTGTAATAGAAGATAAATATTGTGAGAGACGGTCCATTCTTTTATAAGAATCAATCGAATCTTTATAGTTGAAAAATCGTTTCGGATCTCTTTCATTGAAATTTCCATTTATAAATTCTTTATAAGAAACCGGGTAATTTAAAAATTGAAATATGGGATCAAAAGGCAGGTGAGTTTGAATAAATTCAGCCGGCGGAACGCGAAAAAACGTTGTGCGGATATCGTTTACAAAATTTCCTCCTCTTGCATAGCCCACATCCCATGTAGGATCATAGAAATTCCATTCGCCATCCACGAAAGCAGCGCACCAAACGTGAGCGCTTCTGTCCATTCCTCCTGATTGTTTTGTAAATCCTTCAATATAAAATGAAGGAATACCAGTTTGCAAACAGAGGTCATTGAAAATAGCCGCGAAATTTTCACAAACTCCTTTTTTTCTTCTTAATGCGAATGAAACGCGCTCTTCATAGTCTTCATCGAGAATAACATAATGAATTGTATCCGCATCATATTTGATATTGGTTGTAATCCATTTATAAATTGCAGCAATTTTTTTGCTGTCAGAATCAAAATGTTTGTTGATAAAATCAGCGATATCCGCACTTGTATTGGTTTCGGATGAAGGAATGGCTACATCAATATATTCATTTTGCAGAATATTATTCTGGGCGGACGCGGCAAAAAAGCTGAAAAAGATCAGTAAAAAAAACAAAATGAATTTCATCACATAAAGTTAGAATTCGTTTTGAAAATTATTTTGTAAAAAGATTTTTTTAAAGTTATTACCAAAACTTTTTGAACAGTAAACAAAGAAAAACAATGAGTTTTTATTTTCATTCCTTAACAAAATCTTATCGGTTTGCCATTAATCTTTCTTTCGCTTTTTGTTTCTGATTAATTGTGAACGGCTGAAAAATCCGGCTCCAATTTAAATATGAAAAATAAAATTTTACTCATCATTTCTGTCCTTATTTCAAGTGTCAGTTTTGCGCAAACAACTCCTTCTTTTGGTGTAAAAGCAGGCGTATTATCTTCAGGCATGCGAGGCGATGCCGTTTCTAATTTCAAAAACATTTTAGATTTCACCAATGGAAAAATTACCACAAAAGATTACACCGGTTTTTTTGCCGGAGCGTATGGAAGTATTCCGATGAGTGAGAATCTTTCTTTTGAACCTGGAATTTATTATTCTCTGAAAGGTTATGAGTTAGACGGCTCTCTAGGTTTGAAAGGTCTCGATTTTTTAGGAGCAAATGCGAAAGCAGTTTTGCAATCTCAATACGTTGACATTCCTGTTCTGATAAAAGGGAATTTTGGTGGCTTTCAGATCTTTGCGGGTCCACAAATTTCTTATCTCGCTTCAGCAAATTTAAAAACTACAGCTGGTGTTTTAGGAATCAATTTATTAAACAAAACTTTAGACGCTACTTCACAATTTAATCGCTGGGATGTAGGAGTAACGGGCGGTATCGGCTACCAGTTTACCAATGGATTGAATATTTCTGCTGCTTATGATTACGGTTTATCCAAGGCCGATGCACATCAAAGTGTAAATGCTTATAACCGCGCGATTAAAGTAGGAATTGGCATTAACTTTTAATTTTTTCAAACAAAAATCCCGGATCATTTTTCCGGGATTTTTGTTGTTTTTAATTATTTATATCATTTTCTTCCTGATGAAAATATTCAAATACAATATTTGCTCTTGATTTTCCAACCATCTGTTGAAGATCTTCTTTTGAAAGTTCTTTTATTTTTTTGACCGACTTAAATTTCTTTAATAAAATATCCGCTGTATTTTTTCCAATTCCTTTTATCATTTCCAATTCATTTACAAAAGTGCCGCGGCTTCTTTGATTTCGATGAAAATTAATTCCAAACCGATGTACTTCATCTCTGACACGGCGAATCAGTTTTAAGCTTTCGCTGTTCCAGGGAAGTTTAATGGATTCTTTATCGCCGGGGAAAAATATTTCTTCTTCATTTTTTGCAAGTCCAACGACGGTTGTTTTTCCGATCATGCCCATTTCTTCCAATCCTTCTACAGCCGCGTTCAATTGCCCTTTGCCGCCATCTATAATAATTAATTGAGGCAAAGCCATTTCTTCCTTCAGCAACCTTTTATACCTTCTGGAAACCACTTCTTTCATGCTGGCGAAATCGTTTATGCCGCTAACTGTTTTAATATTAAACTTTCGATATTCATTTTTATCGGGCAACCCGTTTTTGAAATAAACCATTGCGGCAACAGGAAAACTTCCCTGGAAATTAGAATTATCAAAACATTCGATCTGTACCGGCAATGAAGAAAGATGCAAATCTTCCTGCAATTGGACCAAAACTTCTTTCTTTTCCTTGTCAGTCTTCCCTTCCAGCCGTAACATTTTTTTGCGCTTCATTTCTTCTAAAAAATAGTTTACATTTTTTACAGAAAGATCGAGCAGCTTTTTTTTATCGCCGCCTTTTGGAATGGTATAAATTAAAGTTTCATTTTCCCGTTCCACTTCGAAAGGAATAATAATTTCGGTTGCTTCGCTGTTAAATTTTTTCCTCAGTTCCGTAATCGCCAGGCTTAAGATTTCTGCATCCGTTTCATCCAGTTTTGGTTCTAAGATAATTGTATGAGTTTGTATGATCGCTCCATTCTGAACCATTAAATAATTTACATAAGCAGTATCTTTTTCGCGCAAAATTGAGAACACGTCGAGGTTTGAGATTGATTTACTTACAACAACTGATCGCGCCTGGTAATTTTCTAATCCTTCAATTTTCTTTTTTATAATTTCTGCTTTTTCAAATTGCAATTGTTCCACGTAATAATTCATTTCTTCTTTATAACGCTGAATTACCGGGCTTAGATTTCCTTTGATCATTTGTTTTATTTGCTGCAAACCTTCATCATAATCTTTTTTGTTTTGAAACGCTTCGCACGGCCCTTTGCAATTTCCCAAATGATATTCAAGGCAAACTTTAAATTTCTTTTTTAGAATATTTTGCTCAGTAAGATTTAGTTTACAAGTGCGCAACGGAATAAATTCTTTTATAAAACTGAGCAATTCGCGCACTCTTCCCACTGAAGTAAAAGGTCCGAGATACTCCGAACCATCGTTAATTTTATTTCGTGTTAAAAATATTCTTGGAAAAGGTTCATTTTTAATTACGATATAAGGATATGTTTTATCGTCTTTTAAATTAATGTTGAATTTTGGTTGAAATTGTTTGATCAGAGAATTTTCTAAAAGAAAGGCGTCCTGTTCGCTGTCAACTATAGTAAACTCAATGTGGTCAATTCTTCTTACCAGTTCATGAGTTTTATAACCGGTAAAAGTTTTGGTGAAATAAGAGCTTACTCTTTTCCGGATATTTTTTGCTTTGCCGACGTAGATCAATTCGTTTTGATCATCAAAATATTTATAAATACCTGGATTGGCAGGAAGTGTTTTTATTATTGTATGAAAAAAATCGGAAGTCATAACTTTCAGAGGATTATAAAATCAATCATCAAAATCCCAAATGATTTTTTCTTCTTTTATTTTTGCTTGTGAGTTTGGTTTTTGAATGATCGTTCTGATGCTGTACGATTTATTTACAAGCCAGGTTAGTTGTGTCGTTGTGTCTGCATTTTCTTTTACCAAATAGATCCGGTCAATGTCTTTCGTTTGTGGATTCATATAAACATCCCAATGAGTAAGATTGATTGAATCCGGTAACTTTTTTTTTGCATCATAAGAAAAAGTAAATTCATTAATTGTCTGGTCTAAAAAAGATTTTTCGGAAAAGAATAAAGCCATTGTAGCAGAATCAATTACAGGCGTAAGGAACGGAGTGGCATTACCTCTTATGTCTTGCCTTTTCATCCAGACGGAATCAATTTTATTATTATCAGTAATTATTTTTAAAGGCGTGACAGGCATGCTGTCCACTTTTTTTAATTGCGCTTTTAAAAACTCAGTAACAGGAAAAATATTCACTGTATCTGCGGAATTATTTTGTAGAGGCAAAGTGGTATTTGCCGAATGACAAGAGGTAAAAATCAAGAAAAAACCGATGGAAAAAGCCAGAAATATTTTTTGCATAGCTGCAAAATTACAAATTAAAAAAGCCGTTGCAGGGTACGAAGCAACGGCTTATAGAAAAAATGAGTTAAAAAATTAAAGACAAAAACGTTTAATTTTTACAATCTTTATTTAGATATTCCAATTCTTATGCCATAATCCATAAAATGTTCTTTATTGGGATAGATATTTTTATAAGTTGACAGCAATTGATACCTGAAATCCGGGCCTATATGCCATTTTATATTTTTTGCTTTAAAAGTTATATAAGAGCCAAAAGCCACTGCCATATTGAATTTACGGACCAAAGACGGTTCGTTTATATAATATCTTCCATCTGAAGAAATGATAAATGCATTGCTTTTAAACACAGCTGAAGGGGCAATAAGGGAAGAAAGATCAATTTGCATTTTGCCGTTATTCCAAATATTATATTTTAAGCCGATTGGAACGGAAGCTTCAAGATTATAATTATTAAGAGAAATCTGGCTTGGGCTTTGACCATTGCCATAATGCGTTAAATAACTTTTGATATAAGTGCCTGATTTATCGGTAAGAATTAAAGTGCCAAATGTAGGATGGACAAAGTTTGAAACATTTCTATAAGATGAATAATTAACATTAGCACCGGTGATTACTTTAAATTTTTTAGATATTTTAAAGCTTATTTCTGCTCCTGTTTCAACGCCAAGCGCCGGATTATGAATTAGCTGAAAAGAGGAAGGTTGATTGGGTAAAAGAACCATGGAAGAACTTGTCGAAGCCACGGGATGAAAGGTTTTTTTTTCAAACGAAACACCACTGATAAGCGGGGTAACATAAAAAGTCCATTCAACATTTTTGTTCTTTTTTCTTAAAGTCTTTTTTGTAGTCGAATTGTTTACAGACAGTGTTTTAACAAGAGTTATAATGGATGATGGGTCGTCGATTTGTGTATTAGAAGGAAGAGCGGAAGTGTGTGTGATAGAAGTTCTGTCTGGAGAAATCAAAGCGTTTTTATCTGAACTAATTGGTTGATAAGTGAATGCATTTTGATTTGGCGGCAAAATTTCTAACTTGGCAAGAGCAGTGAAAAATTCTTTTTGGTTTTCCGATAAACTATTTTCAGCATTATTTTTTAAAACGACCAGCTTATTTTCTTCTTGCTTTACCAGGATACTTTTTTTGGAAGCATCGCTTGTAGCAGGAATTTCATTTAAACCGCTTACAGTTTGAATTTGATTTAAACTTTTTCCACTGTTATTTTTGTGTAAAGAATTATTTTTCTTTGATAAATTTTCATTTGCAGCAGAATTTTTATTGGCAGAATTAACTCTGGAAATGTCTTTATCCGCCTCTCGATCTTGAATAGTGCTTATTTTGCTTTCCGAAGCTATTCGATTTTGTGTATTTTTTGCAGTTGTTTCATTTTTTTGAAGAATAGAATTCCCAGAATTTGTTTGTTTACCAGGGGAATTAGCAGCTGTGATTTCTTCATTTCCCAAAGTTTTTTTGGAATTATTCAGATTTCCGACGGTAACGAGTGTAATTAGAAAAATGAGCGCTACTGTAACCGAAGGCCATTTACTTCCCGGATGTAAATTATTGTAAATTCCATTCCAGACCCGCTTGGAAGGTATCAAACTAAATTGATCAGCATGATCTTTTAGAGATTGTTCAAAATCACTCATATCAAATCTTCTTTCCATTTTTCATACGTTTCAGTTAGTACCGACAGAGATAATTATTTATGAAGAGTTAATTATTCATCGAAATCATACGCACATTTTCCCTTGGTTTTTGCAAAATTTTCTTCTTTATTAAAATCTCCTCCAACAAAGCCCGTGCCCTTGTATATTGCGATCTGCTCGTGCTTTCTTCAATTTCTAAAATGACCGCAATTTCTTTATGCGAAAATCCTTCAATAGCATACAGGTTTAAAACCGTTCTATATCCGATCGGCAATAACCTGATACATTCCACCACTTGTTTTGCCTGCAACAATGAAGGAATATTATTATCGCTGATCTGAATACCAGATGCATGAATGAGATCAACACTATCAGAGAACTTTTTATTTTTTTTCAAAATATTGATACAGGTGTGAACGATAATTTTTCTGATCCATCCTTCCAAAGCCCCTGCGCCTTTGTATTGATGAATCTGAGAATACACTTTCATAAATCCTTCCTGAAGCATATCCTCTGCGTCTTCCCTGTTTCGGGCATAACGATAGCAAACACCAAGCATTCGCGGACTAAATCGATTGTATAAAGCCTCCTGCGCGATTGAAAGGTTATCAAGACAGCCTTGAAGCATCATCTCTTCTGTCATAGTTTGCTTGTTTAACCCTACTAAGATAAGACAATTTTTTACTCAAAATGCTGCATACAAATTGTTTTCTTAAATAAAATTTAGAAAATGTTTAATTTATAAGCGATTATTCTACTTTTTTTCGATTTGCTTCCAATTTTTTAAGGATCAGTGCTACTTCATCTTATCAACTCCTGCGAAAAGACGTAAAAATTAAATTGCCTTTTCTCCAAAATGATGAGGACAAAAAATGCATGTGAAATTATATTCCTCTAATTTTTCTTTCTTCCAATTCATGTAAATTCGTATAACTCTCTCAAATACTTTATAGGTGATTTAAGAGGTAAAATATTTAAAAAATGAAACTCGGAAATTATATTACCGGAAAATGGATCGAAGGCGATGGCCCAGGGCAGCAATTGTACAACGCAGTAACCGGTGAAGTAGTGGCAACTGCAACAACAGAAGGACTTGACTTTGCTTCTATTTTGGATTATGGACGAAAAACAGGAAGCCCGGCTCTGAGAAAAATGACTTTCCAGGAAAGAGGACGAATGCTGAAAGCACTTGCGCTTCATCTTTTCGAACGCAAGGAAAAATTTTATCAGCTTAGTTATAAAACCGGTGCTACGCGCGCCGATAGCTGGGTCGATATAGAAGGAGGCATTGGAAATTTATTTTCAAATGCATCCTTACGAAGAAAATTACCGGATGAGATTTTTGCATTGGATGGGGAAAATATTGGTTTGAGCAAAGGCGGCACCTTTGCTGCCCAACATATTTTATTACCAAAAGAAGGCGTGGTAATTCATATCAACGCATTTAATTTTCCGGTTTGGGGAATGTTGGAAAAAATAGCGGTAAATTTATTAGCTGGAGTTGCAGCGGTGGTGAAACCGGCATCTATCACTTCTTATTTAACTGAAGCGGTAGTAAGAGAAATCGTGGCATCGAAAATTTTACCCGAAGGTGCATTGCAGTTGATTTGTGGAAGTGCAGGAGATATGTTAGAGCATGTTAAGTCGCAGGATGTAATTACGTTCACGGGATCTGCCTCTACCGGATTAATGCTAAAATCAAATCCGAATGTGCTTCGCGAAAATGTGCGGTTTAATCTTGAAGCTGATTCATTGAATTGTATTGTTCTTGGTGATGATGTAACTACGGAAATGCCTGAATGGGATATTTTTATAAAAGAAGTCAGGAAAGAAATGACTTCCAAATGCGGACAAAAATGTACGGCGATACGAAGAATTTTTGTTCCGGAAAATAAAATGGAAGATGTATGGAAAGCGATCAGTAAATCACTGGCACAAACAACAATTGGCAACCCGGAAAATGAAAAAGTAAGAATGGGCGCTCTTGCGGGGCAGTCACAAAAAAAGGAAGTTATAGAACAGGTTCAAAAATTACTTGCTTCTTCTCAAATCATTTATGGAAGCCTTGACAGCGTTGATTTAATCGATGCAGATGATAAAAAAGGCGCATTTATCAGCCCGCTTTTATTGATGAATGAAAAGCCTTTTGCAGCTGATGAAGTTCATAACGTAGAAGCATTTGGACCGGTAAGCACGATTATGCCTTATAAAAACATTGACGAAGCGATTGCACTTGCCAAACTTGGAAAAGGAAGCCTATGCAGTTCTGTTGTTACAGTAAACCAACAATTTGCGAAGAATTTTGTTCTTGGCGCCGGCACGTACCATGGAAGGATTTTAGTTTTAAACAGAGATTGTGCAAAGGAAAGTACCGGCCACGGTTCACCTTTGCCACTGCTGATTCATGGCGGTCCGGGACGGGCTGGCGGCGGTGAAGAAATGGGCGGTTTGCGCGGAATAAAACATTACATGCAACGAGTTGCAGTGCAAGGGTCGCCTTCTATGTTGACGGCAATTACAAACGTTTATCAGCCGGGAGCGAAGGGAAAGATTGGGGCGACTCATCTTTTTGAAAAATATTTTGAAGAATTAGAAATTGGTGATCAGCTAATAACTGAAAAAAGAAAAATTACTTCAGAAGATATTGACAAGTTTGCTGATTTAAGTGGCGATCATTTTTATGCACACATCAAGACAACCGATTTTTCTGACACCATGTTTGATGAACAGGTGGCTCATGGTTATTTTATATTGAGTGCGGCGGCAGGTTTATTTGTTGATAATTATAAAAAAAATCCGGTTTTGCTTAATTACGGAATCGATGATTTACGTTTTACAAAACCCGTTTATTCCGGCACGGAAATTTATGTAAGATTTACGTGTAAAGAAAAAATTTCGCAGGAACTGAAAGAGATAACACCTGAAACAGCCCATGTAAAAGGAATAGATATTCCGAAAGGTATTGTAAAATGGTATGTTGAAATTTTGGACGAAACGGAAGAACCTTTGATTGGCGTGGCTACGATTTTGACAATGGTTAGAAAGAAATCGTAATTTTTTAAAAAAGAAATAAAATACATTTGAACAGAAACAATAAAACTTATGAACGAAATCAAAGAGGGATACGTAAAATCTCACAATGAACACGGAATTACGACCATCGAATTTTTTCATCCGCAAAGTAATTCTTTACCGGGAAAAATTTTAGATGCCCTCGCACAGGAAATTCATTATGCCGGCACCCACGATACAAAAGTGGTTATTTTAAAAAGTGGAGGAAACGGTGCTTTTTGCGCTGGCGCAAGTTTTGATGAGTTAATCGCAGTAAAAAACGAAAAAGAAGGAATGAACTTTTTCTGCGGCTTTGCCAATGTAATTAATGCAATGAGAAAATGTCCTAAATTAATCATCGGGCGCATTCATGGAAAATGTGTTGGAGGAGGTGTAGGGCTTGCTGCTTCTGTTGATTATGCAATTGCTGTAAAAGAAGTGGAAGTAAAATTGAGTGAACTTGCAATCGGAATGGGACCATTTGTAGTAGGGCCGGCCATAGAAAGAAAGATCGGCAAATCTGCTTTTAGCCAGATAGCAATTGATGCCACATTATGGAGAAATTCAGATTGGGCCAAGCAGAAAGGATTGTTTGCAGAGGTTCATGAATCAGTGCACAATTTAGATGAATCGGTTTACCGCCTTGCAAATACGCTGGCTCATTCCAATCCGGATGCAATGGCAGAAATGAAAAAAATATTTTGGCAGGGAACAGAAAACTGGGATACCCTTTTAAAAGAAAGAGCAGCTATCAGCGGCAGATTGATTCTCAGTGATTTTACAAAACAGGCTATTGAGACTTTTAAAAACAAGCGCAAACAAAGAGAATAATCACATTCTTTTTATTTATAAAAATTTTTTAAATCTTGTATTATGCAATGGCAGGGAAGAAGAGAAAGTACCAATGTTGAAGACCGCAGAGGTGTATCTGGCGGTGGTTTGGCTGTCGGTGGAGGCGTGATCGGCGTTATATTTATTCTCGCCAAATTTTTATTAGGCGGTGGAGATTTGAATGATCTTCAGCAACTGGCCCCGCAACAACAGCAGGAAATGACTACCGAGCAAAAAGCTGCTGAGGATAAGGAAGCTGCTTTTGTAAAAGTCGTTCTGGCAGATACGGAAGATGTGTGGACAAAATTATTTAATGACATGGGCAAAACTTACACTGATCCTACATTGGTTCTTTTCAACGGAACTACCACTTCCGCCTGTGGAAATGCAAGTGCCGCAACCGGCCCGTTTTATTGCCCGGCTGACCAGGATGTTTATATTGACCTTTCTTTTGCACAACAATTAAAGGATCAGTTTGGAGCCACCGGTGATTTTGCAATGGCTTATGTGGTGGCTCATGAAGTTGGTCATCATGTGCAGGATCTTTTGGGTGTTACTGCGAAAATGGAACAAATTCAACAGCAGGTAAGTCAAACGGAATATAATAAATATTCGGTGAGGCTTGAACTGCAGGCAGATTTTTATGCCGGCATCTGGGCGTATTACGATCAGAAAATGAAAAACGTCATTAATTCAGAAGATATCAGCGAAGCGTTAAATGCAGCGAATGCAATAGGCGATGATCGTCTTCAGGAGGAATACCAGGGAACTGTTACGCCGGATTCTTTTACTCATGGCACTTCTGCTGAAAGAATGTATTGGTTTAAAAAAGGCTACGAAACCGGGGATTTAAACCAGGGAAATACTTTTGCCGCGGGAAGTTATTAAGAATGTTTTAAAAAATCTTAATACAACAGCTGGCAATTATTACAATAAAAACTTCTTCGGTTTGTTTTTCCTAAATGTTTTTTTACAAAAGGAATATTACACCTGGGACAAGTGATTTTTGTATGCGCCAGCCAGTGTTTTCTCAAAACATATTGTTTTTTCCATTCTAAAAAATCAAAACTGTAGTTGCGCGCTTCTCTTATTAGTTCATTTATTTTTTTCTGCGGAAGATTCCCGATTTTACTTTCAGGATGAATTTTTGTTCTGAAAAGAACTTCATTTTTAATAATATTACCAACACCAGTAAAAATATTCTGATCTAATAAAGCGTCACAAACAAGTGTATCCGGAATTTCTTTCAATTTTTCTTTTGCGGATTTTGGATTCCACAAATCACTCATCACATCTGATGTCCAGTCATAAACTTCATCTAAATCTTCTTCAATAAATTTTACCGAACAAGCATAGAAATTCATTTCTCCTTCATCAAAAATTAATCTCAAACGTGGTGACCGGTCTTTTTGTTCATTGATCTTATAACTTCCAAAAAGCATGAAGTGAATTTTAACGGTGAAGTCTTTAAAGCAAATTAAAAAATGTTTTCCCCAGCTTTTAAAATCGAGGATTTCCTGTCCCTGTAAA
>Ga0157371_10001865_pt1 | contig 21097 bp, 18 predicted proteins | sample C45metaG_FD_113462 | JGI IMG/M metagenome (GOLD analysis project Ga0157371, IMG submission 113462) | Corn rhizosphere microbial communities from Kellogg Biological Station, Michigan, USA - C4-5 metaG | ecosystem: Host-associated > Plants > Roots > Rhizosphere > Soil | place: USA: Michigan...
ACTGCGTGGAGCTCGCGGGCGCCCGCAATAGCCGCCTGGATGAAATGCAGGCAGCCATCCTGTCCGAGTTCCTGCCGCACCTCGATGAGGGCAATGCCCGCCGTCGCGAAATTGCCCAACGCTACCGCACCCAGATCCAGCACACAGAGGTCAGCCATGCGCAGGATGCAGGCCTGGCCTCGGTCGCCCATTTGTATGTGATCAAGTCCTCGAAGCGCGACGCCCTGCAGCAGCACTTGCGTCAGGCGCAGATCGCCTCCGACGTGCACTATCCGATTCCCGACTACAAACAACCGGTGTTCGGTGAGCAGTTTGCCGGCCTGAGCCTGGCCAATACCGAACAACTGGCATCGCTGATCCTGACGCTGCCCTGCTACCCGGAAATGAGCGATGAAGAAGTCGGCAGCGTCATTGCTGCGGTCAATGGATGGGCTGCATGAGATATTCGGTCATCGTCCCGGTCTATAAAAACGCGGATTCCATCCCCCGGCTGATCCAGGCGCTGACGGACATGAACACCACCCTCGAGAACCAGCTCGAGGTGGTATTCGTCGTGGACGGCAGCCCTGACGATTCGTTTCTGCTGCTCAAACAGGCTTTGGGCGCAATGAGCTTTTCCGCACAATTGCTGGCCCACTCGCGCAATTTCGGTTCGTTCCCCGCCATACGCACCGGCCTGATGGCTGCCAAGGGTGATTATTTCGGTGTGATGGCCGCTGATCTGCAAGAGCCGCCAGAACTCCTGATCAACTTTTTCAGGTCGCTGGCCAACGATGAGTGCGACGTCGCCATCGGTACGCGCAACGCCCGCCAGGATCCGTTTTCCAGTCGGATGGCGTCATCGATGTTCTGGGGCCTGTATCGCCGCCTGGTGGTGCACGACATGCCAGCAGGAGGGGTCGACATCTTCGGCTGCAACAAAGCGTTTCGCGAGCAGCTGCTGCAGTTGAACGAGTCGCGCTCGTCGCTGATTGCGCTTATTTTCTGGCTCGGCTTTCGGCGCAAGTTCATCGAATACGAACGGCAGACACGCCTGGAAGGCAAATCGGCGTGGACCTTCAAGAAAAAGCTCGAGTACATGATGGACAGTGTGTTCGCGTTTACCGATTACCCGATCAGACTGCTCACACGCATGGGCGCCATGGGTTCGCTCATTTCGCTGTTCATCGGTTTCATGGTGATCGTTGCGAAGTTGTCTGGAGCTATCGAGGTGCCAGGGTATGCCGCCACCATGCTGGTGGTGCTCTTGTTGGGCACACTCAATCTTCTCGGCCTGGGACTCGTGGGCACCTATGCCTGGCGCGCCTACGAAAACAGCAAGCAGCGACCGCTTGCCATCGTCTGCATGAAACTCGACAACAAGGAACATTCCAATGACTGAGCCATTCATCCACGCCAGCGCCGATGTAAAGAGTTCGAAGATCGGCAAGAACACACGCATCTGGCAATACGTTGTGGTCTTCCCGGACGCGGTGATTGGTGACGACGTCAACGTCTGCTCGCATTCACTGATTGAAAATGACGTGGTCATCGGTGATCGCACCACCATCAAGTCCGGTGTTTACGTGTGGGACGGCTTGCGGATCGGCTCCGACGTATTCATCGGCCCGAACGCCACGTTCACCAACGACAAGTTTCCACGCTCCAAGGTGTATCCGGAGTCGTTTTCGCAGACGGTCATTCAGGACGGCGCCTCGATTGGCGGCGGCGCGGTCATTCTGCCTGGCGTCACCATCGGTACCGGCGCAATGGTGGGTGCAGGTGCGGTCGTTACCAAATCCGTACCTCCCTACGCCATCGTGACCGGCTCCCCGGCGCGCATAACAGGCTACGTGGAAAACTCCGCATCCAGTAATGCCACCAAGACTCCTCCTGTCAAAACCCAGGAGCAGGATGATGCGGTAGTGCGTATCGGCGTCGGCGATGTCACCACCCATCGCTTCAAATACATTGCGGACATGCGCGGCGACCTCTCCGTAGGTGAGTTTCACAAGGAAATCCCGTTTACCCCCAAGCGTTATTTTCTCGTGTTCAATGTCCCGAGCCAGAAGACCCGCGGCGAGCATGCCCACCACAAGTGCCACCAGTTTTTGATTTGCGTCAAAGGCAGCTGCGCAGTGGTAGTCGACGACGGTACCAACCGAGCAGAAGTGATGCTCGATGCTCCGAACAAGGGCATCTACTTGCCGCCACTGACGTGGGGCATTCAGTACAAGTACTCGCACGATGCAGTACTGCTGGTGTTCACTTCGGACTACTACGAAGCTGACGACTACATTCGTGACTATTCGGATTTTGTAAAAATCACTTCGAAAAAAGCACCACTGTGATCGCACTTAAAGACAGCCCTCAAGTTCGCCGCTGGATCAGTTTTCTGATCGGCGGCGGTTTGAATACAGGGCTTACTTACTGCCTTTACCTGCTGCTGAGCCTGTGGATCAACTACCAGGTTGCTTACGCAATCGCTTATGCAGCAGGAATAATCTTTGCTTATTTTTTCAATTCGAAAATAGTGTTCAAGGTGGATCGCTCTTGGATTGGCATGGCCATCTACCCAAGCATCTATCTTCTGCAATATGCCATCGGTGCCCTCCTGCTCAACGTTCTGGTCGAGCGCCTGCATTTAAATAAAGCCATTGCCCCGATAATCGTCATATTGCTCTTGCTGCCGTGCAGCTACCTCTTGAACAAATTCGTCCTGAAGATCACTCATAAAACAAGACTGTCACGAGACTAACAGGCGTTAAATGACCATCAGCACTCAACCACAGTCATGTTCGGCGCGACAGGTTTCTCATGACAAAAAACTAAATTGGTTTGCTCATACCGCACCCGCGGCATTGATCGTCCTCTTCATGTGGCTGCCCTTCGGATTTACATTGACAGGGCTGCTTGAAGAATGGGGGGTCATTGGGTCATTCAGCAGAGTGGGAGTGTTTTTCCTGACCGATGCGTCCAGCGCGATGCCCGCGCACGCACTGCGACCACTCACCATTTTCCCTCACGCCGTTGCCTACAGCCTCGATCCAAACTCGTTTGACTATTGGCATGTTCTGCTGATCATTGCGCTGATATTGAAAGGCCTGTCCATCAGTATCATCGCGACACGTATCACCGGCGCACTCAAGTGGGGAATGCTGGCCAGCGTGTTGATCATCGTGTTTCCCGCTGACACCATGCAGCTGTCGTTCAGATCGATTCACATCAATTGGGCGTTCAGTCTGACGCTACTAGCCAGCGCCGTATTCCTGCAGGCGCTCGAGCAAAAGAACAAGTGGCGATCCTTCGCACTCAGTATTTGCGCCAGCCTGCTGCTCGGGGCAGGTTGTGCAATGTACGAAGTGGCATTACTGCTGGCCGTGATTCCGGCGTTGGTGATCTTGATCCAGATCGGTCTGCGTGGAGTTGCCCCCCACCTCAAAGCATTCTACGGACAACACCTGATCTGGGCCGCAGCACCGATTGCCTATGTCACCTATGTCCTTCACACACTACCACTGGTACAGAGCTACCAAAGCGCCGTGGTGGGTGACAGCGCTTTCCATTCCTTCATCCAGAACTTCTCAAAGATATTCAGCCTGGGTGTACAGCGAAGCGTTCTGGGCGGCTGGATCGATGCGTGGAAAATCACTTACTTTGAAATCAGCAGTTACTGGTACCTGGCGATCGCCACTGCAATCCTCCTGGTCATCATCGCCGCTGTGAACAAAAGATCCATACACAATGCAAACCCAGGGCTGGAGCGTTCACAAAACCGGATCCTGCCTGCACGCATGGCTGTCACAGGCCTGATCCTTATTTGCTTGGGATACCTGCCGTTTATTTTCAACCCCGCACACATGGCCGTCAGTCAGAGAACGTTCCTGTATGCCGCACCGGGCGCCATCCTGGTACTTCTCGCGTTATTCCTGATTGTCCATCGATACTCGAAAATCGCCACCACCGCCCTCTCGGCGTTGCTGATTTTCACGGGCCTGGGAGCCCAGCTATTCCAGTTTCAGCACTACATTGATATTTCAAAGAGGCAGCAGTCAGTTCTTAACGATATTGCCTACAACTTCGACGGCAACGCTCTCAACAAAACCGTACTGATCCTCGATTATTCCAATGAACTGAATCATGACTGGATGTTCCTCAACCCTGATTTGAGCGCCATACTTTTTCACGTGTACGGCAAACCGGTCGACACCGTGGAAATTTGTTATATGCCCAGTCACGAATGGCAACAGACGGATCCGCTGCAGCGCAAGGGCACGTGCGAGGAAACCGAGGACGGCTGGACACTCAACTACCCCGTTCCATTTGACTCGGCTGCGCCTGCCAGCAAAAAACTCTCCCGGGCGCAGGTCATCACCATCGCCGTCGGCAATGGGAAAACCGAACCCGCAAACACTGAACTGCAAGCCTGGCGTCTGCAACTGGATGCCAGCACCTCGCTCACAGGCGCCCGCCTTCGAGGCATCACCGAGACGCATCCCTGGTTCGACTTTTTCAGATTCCGTAATCGCAGCCAGGATGAGTATTACTGGGACTTCGGCAGATGGTGGAGCATGGCCCCGCCTATTGCAGGCTCGGGCTGGAGAAACACCGAATGGAAAACCAGGCGTTTTACACACACCGCCACAGCCTGGAAAATCGCCCCGCGCTCATCACTCAATTTTTATCTGACACCGGCCCCCGAGCCTTACGCCATTAGCGGCCTGTTCAATGACTTTGCCAATGAAAAGATTCGAGCTGAAATGCAGGTACTGGTAAATGGCACGGTTATTCCCGTGCAATGGCGTGCAGACGGCAGTTTCGAGGGTGGCCTGAAACCGGAACTGCTTAGATCGGGCCGCAACGTAATAGAGTTCGTATCGACTGTAGACAACAACCACGATGGTCTTGCGGCCAGACTGGACTGGGTACGGATCGCCAAACGACCCCATTGATCCACCCTCACAAAAACGATTGCGACGCCCCGCACGGTGCACAAAGGAGGAGTTGTATCACCTCCCCTTTGTGGAAAAGCTGGCATCGGAAGAAACGCCACCTCAATGACTTCGGCAGTCGAAGCGCAATACCACTGAGCGAGACCACGACTGCCACTCCAAGAATGAAAATCTACATACCAAGGGAATTTAATGGATAACCGAAGCTTGTTACTGATAGCCCGCTCCGAGTGGAAATATTTGCTCGCCGGAAGCATTGCCTCAGTTGCACTCGCCTGCCTCACCTTGTTTGGCTGGCCAAATTTTCTGCCGATTTCGATACACCAGCCATACCTGTACGCCGGCGATGGGCTTGCGATCGATTGGCTGGCCCAGAGAGCAACTGAAGGCTGGATATTCGACAACCCGAGGAGCGGCTTCCCGTTCGGCTCAAATTTTCTGGACTATCCAGGGTCGGACACTGGTAATTTTCTGATACTCAAAGCACTGGGAATCCTTACGGGCTCTGCCATACCGGCCGTGAATATTTATTTTCTGCTGAGTTTTCCTACGACCTTTCTGGCGACGTTCGTCGTACTTAGATACTTCAATATCAGACGCTCATTCTCCATAAGCTTTGCGCTGCTCTTTACTTTCGCCCCTTTTCATTTCACCCGCTTCTTTTATGGCCACCTGCTGTATATGTGGTACTTCAGCGTTCCCCTGTTTTATTACTACGGCCACAAGATATCGACCGGGGTCAAGCTGTTCGACCTCCGTCGCCCGGCAGGTGTCGCATCGCTACTTTTTGCGATTGCGATCCTCAGTTCGTTCGGTGTGTACTTTGCTTTTTTCGGGGCGCTGATATTAGTCGTCTGTGCAATTCAAGGCAGCATTCGTGAAACCTCGGTGAAACCGCTTGTAGCAGGCGCGTTGTTTTCATTTGCAATCTTTACCGGGGTAGCCGCCAATCTTGCACCCAATATCATTGATCGTATCGTTTCCCCACCCAACCCCGAAGTCGCACAACGCCTCGCCATAGAAACAGAAATATTCAGTCTGAAAACCATGCACCTGTTACTGCCTCAACCAGAACACAGAATTAGTGCACTCGGTACTTCTACAGCGAATTATCAAGCGTTGTTCCCCCTTTCAAACACCACTTCCTACTTGGGCATCATGGGGATACTGGGTCTACTCGCAGTGCTTTTTTCGATCGTGAAGTCACTCGCGGGAAGAACCATTGACCCTCGCGCAGGCTTCGCCGCAGTCATCGTGCTAGCGATTATCCTGATAGCATCCCCTGGCGGGTTCAGTGTAATTTTCTCAATGCTCGTTACGCCTGCCATCAGAGGCTGGGATCGCATGGCGATTTTCGTCAACTTCGGCTGCCTGTTGGCGCTTGCAGTGGTTCTCAGCGAAAATAAAAAATGCAAGCAATTGATCGATAGCGCCCGACATGCGCCACTGGCTCTTGCTTCGATCATCCTGGTTATCGGCATTCTGGATCAGACACCCGCATCCTACCGCGCAAAAATCGATGGAGCGTTCGCTGTTTACCAGGTCGATTCGACATTCATCAAACAGATAGAAAGCACACTCCCCGTAGCGTCCGCCGTCTACCAACTCCCTTACATCGGCTTCCCCGAATCTCCGCCGAAACACATGTTATCGGTGTATACGCCAGGCTCAGGCTTCATTAACTCAGAGAAGCTTCGCTGGAGTTTCGGCGGAATGAAGGGACGGGAAGGAGATTTGTATTATCGGGAACTAGAGAAGAAAACAGCTTCTGAGCAGCTTGAAGCTGTCAAAAAGATGGGGTTTGCCGCGATCTACATTGATACGCGCGGCTATGTCGACGGGGCCAGCTCGCTGATCAAAGACTTCACCGCACTTTTGGGAGCGCCCGCCCTGGTGCGCGCAGATGGCGCGGTAGTTTTGTTTAGAATACCTGCCAACGCTCAATAATTTTAAACCTGGTCAATGACAACAAGGATCGTTGTCATGACTGATGCGTGGCAATCACGAGCGCATTCGCTCTATTGGCCGCAGATCCTGCGATACAGTGCGGCGTAGGCGGTCACCATCTTCTCAGCCGAAAACACTTCATCATAACGCTGCTTGGCTCGACGCCCCATTTGTTCAACCATCGCAGTGTCATTCCACAGCCTGTTCATGGCCTCAGCCAGTGCGACAGCATCACGCGGCGGAACTACCAGCCCGGTATCACCGGCAATGTTGATATAGGTCGTTCCCGAGCCGATCTCGCAGGAAATAAGCGGCTTGCCAAACATGGCAGCCTCAAGCAGCGAGATACCGAATGATTCGGAGCGAAGATGCGATGGAAAGACGAACGCATGGCACAGCGACAATAACGCTGCCTTGTCGTCATCCCCCAGCCCCCCCAGGAAATGTACATTCGACAGCTCTAGACGCTGAGCCTGATCCTTGAGCTCAGCCTCCTGATGCCCGCCGCCCAGAATGACCACCGGTAGTCCGGTGATTTTTGCCGCGTCAAGCAGGTAGTCCAGCCCCTTGTAATAACGCAACGCGCCTACAAAGAGGAAAAATTTCGAGCCGAGTCTGTTGCGCCAGTAAGCAAGCTTTTCTTCCGATACTGAGGGATATGTTGTGCTGTCCAATCCATAAGGAATGATCTCGACTTTATCGCGGAAACGCGACAGCACCGGACTGCTTTGCACATAGTTCGGTGAAGACGCGACGATGCAATCGACACTCGAAAGGAAGCAGTTCATCAACGGCTGATACAACTTAAGCAACGTCTTCTGCTTAACGATATCGGAGTGGTAACTGACCACAGAAGGCTTGCCATGGCGAGTCGCAAAATGAACCAGATCCATATAAGGCCACGGGAAGTGGAAATGCACCACATCAGCCTCTTGGGCCAATGCGGAAAAGTCCTTGAACGCGGACAGAGAGAATCCCGTCGAGGCAACATGCATATCCAGCCTGGAGCGATGGGTCAGGTGATTACCCACTGTTTCATTACGAGCAGCGCCCCGTTCACTGAGGTACAGCACTTCTGAGGAAAACCCGTGTTCCGCGCCGCCTTGGGCTATCTGGAAAATGACCTGCTCGATCCCGCCCATCGTTTCCGGGTAATAGGTTTTGAAGAAGTGCAGAACCTTGATCATTTGGCGTCGATAACCTTTTGGTAGACCTGCAGCGTTTCTCGAGCACAACGCTCCCAGGAAAAGCCTTGAGCGTGCTTCATTCCCTTGATGACAGCGGCATCGCGCCAACACTGATCGGTCAGCCCGCGCTCGATAAGACCGGTCAGCGCTTCGACGTCCAGCGCGGCGCACATCAGCGCAGCATCACCCGCCACCTCAGGCAGCGATGAACTATTGGAGCAGACCACCGGCACCCCGGAGCTCATGGCTTCCAGCACCGGCAGACCGAAACCTTCATAAAGCGACGGAAACGCGAACAGACGTGCACCGGCAAACAGCAGGGGCAAGTCTGCGCTGGGAACGAATCCGAGATAATGCGCCCAGCCTTCACGCCTGGCGCTTTCGAGCTTCTCGTGAATCGCGTCGTTGCGCCAGCCGTGATACCCGGTAAGGATCAACGGCCAACGGGTTCGCAATGCAAGCGGCAATCGACCATAGGCGGCGAGTAAGGTCTCGATGTTCTTGCGTGGCTCGATCGTACCGACAAAAAGCGTGTAGCCATCGGGCTTTAAGCCATGGCGTGCAAGCACATCGCGAAGCTCGTGCGGCGCGCGAGGAAAGAACTCCGGAGAGCTGGCCAGCGGCACAGTGTGGATTCGTTCGATGGGCCAGGAAAAATAGCTGGCCAGTTCCTGTCGCGTGAATTCCGAATCAGTGATCAGGGCATCGGCCCTGACCAGTGTGGTTTTCAGCTCTTTTTGCAGGTAACGGACTAACTGCGGCGCGTGACAATGCGCCCAGGTGAAGGGAGAAAGGTCGTGAAACGTTGCCACGCTGCGCCCGGCAAAAGGCGGCAGATAATAATTGGGACTGTGGTAGAGAAAATCCCCGTGACCTTTCAGGGCAGCCTTGCGCAACATCGGCATCAATAGCCGATAAGCTTCTACTGCCAGAAAGTTCTTCTGCACCGCACGCTTCAAGCCGTAACCACTGCCTGACTCATTGGCAGCTGTGGGAAGTTCGGACAGAAAACGTCGGCCGGCAAAAAATTCCAGGTCGGTAATTTCAGGACTTTGCTGAAGTCTCAGCGCAAGTTCATAGGTATAGCGGCCGATGCCAGTCAGCGGAAAGCGGATCGGCTCAACTGAAAGAACTAGCTTCATTTATTCCGCCGCAAGCATCCAGCTCAGAGTTTCTTCCAGCCTTGGCGTGTCCCAGCCCTGGACCAGCTCGCAAAGACGGGTATTGTCGCCGCACAGGATTTTGACTTCGTTGGCTCGGACGAACGCCGGGTTCACTTCGACTGCAAGCTGATGCCCCGTGATAGCCGAACACATGTCGATCACTTCACGCAGGGAATGACTTTTGCCCGAACTCACATTGACCGTCTGGCCAACAGGCCGCGCCTCAATCAAACCGCGATAAGCCTTGACCACTGCACGCACATCACTGAAGTCGCGAGATACATCAAGGTTGCCCAGCTCGATCTTGTCCGCACGCTGGCGGAAATGAGCGACGATCTTCGGCAGCAGAAAGCTCTCGGCCTGGCCGACACCGGTGTAATTGAAAGGACGTGTCACCACTATCGGCAAGCGGTTATGCCAAAGACTGGCCATGTATTCCATGGCCAGTTTGCTGACTGCGTAATCGTTGGCCGGTGCTGGCGGTGTGGTTTCACTGAGCAAACCCGCCGAAGCATTGCCATAGACATTGGCACTGCTTGCCAGCAGCACGCAGTCCGGCACCTTGCCACAGGCTGCGACGGCTTCCAGCAGGTGACGGGTGCCGATGAGATTGACGCGGTAAAAGGTATCGGCCGCACCATGTGCCACAAAGGCGAATGCGGCCAGATGAATTACCACGTCGGGTTGAATAGTTGCCAGTAACTCGCGCAAGGCAGGACCGTCGGCCAGATCAACCTGATAATAGCCAGGTTCATCCGACGGCTGTGTACCCATCCCTATCACTTCATAGCCACCGGCTTTCAGCTCAGCAGCCATGTACCGCCCGGTGAAACCTTGAATACCTGTGATCAACGCGCGTTTACCGGCAATACTCATCAGAACGAAAACCCTTTCTCATTTCGACGCAGATCCGCTTCGACCATCATGCGGCACAGCTCTTCAAGCGTGGTTTTTGGCTCCCAACCCAGCGCCGCTTTGGCTTTGGCAGGGTTGCCGATCAACAGCTCGACTTCGGTAGGACGGTAGAACTTCGGATTGATCGTGACCAACACCTTGCCAGTTGCCAGGTCTGTGCCCTTCTCGTCTTCAGCCGCACCGCTCCAGGACAAATCGATCCCGACCGCTTTGAACGCCATGGTAACGAAGTCACGCACGGTTTCGGTACGGTTGGTTGCCAAGACGAAGGTGTCCGGCTCATCGGCCTGCAGCATGCGCCACATACCTTCGACGTATTCTTTGGCAAAACCCCAGTCGCGCTTGGCGTCCAGATTGCCGAGTTCCATCTTGTCGAGCAGGCCCAGCTTGATCTTCGCCACGGAGTCGGTGATCTTGCGGGTAACGAACTCACGACCACGCAACGGGGACTCGTGGTTGAACAGAATGCCACTGGTCGCAAAAATCCCGTACGACTCGCGATAATTGATGGTCATCCAGTGTGCGTACAGCTTGGCTACACCGTATGGACTGCGCGGGTAGAAAGGCGTGCTTTCGATCTGAGGAATGGCCTGTACCTTGCCGAACATTTCGGAAGTCGAAGCCTGATAGAAACGCACCTTCGGGTTGACGATGCGAATCGCTTCCAGAAGGTTCACGCAACCCATACCGGTAATGTCACCGGTGGTCAGTGGCTGATCGAAAGACACCCCCACGAAGCTCTGGGCTGCAAGGTTATACACCTCTGTGGCCTCAGTGGTTTGCAGCAGACGAATGCTGGCCGACAGATCAGTCAGGTCATATTCAACCAAATGCAGATTGGGATGCTTTTCAATACCAAGCTCCTCAATTCGCCAGAAATTGACAGAACTGGTTCGACGGTAGGTACCATAAACCGTGTAACCCTTTTCCAGCAGCAGTTCCGCCAAGTAGGCGCCGTCTTGCCCAGTAATGCCAGTAACGATAGCTTTCATGCGAATCCTCTAATCTCCATTTTAGTGCCTTGGCAGGCCCTGTTGTGTCGTGTGCGCGATTGTGCTCTGTTCAACAGAGCCACAAATTCTTGCAGATCATACAGATTGCGGGCTTGAACGACGATACCCAGCTACTTTCAACACGTAACAGTATACGTGCGCGTTTACGGCCTGACCGCGATCAGACTCGCAACCGGATACCTGAGACCTCAGCCTGCACGACCCAGCAAGCTTTGCATCCTCATCATAAAAATCAAGAACTTGAAGACCAGGCATAGATACCCGATATTGTGCGCCCAATCGAGCGAAGAAATAATGTACAAAGAGTGACACTCTCCGCCCTCCAGCCTAAAATGGCGTGTTTTTTTGATCAATAATCTGGTGCTATTAATGCGCAATGGTTCAGTAAGTATCGCGCTGTCGGACATCGTGGCGGCGACAAAACGATACGCTTTAGTAGGGATGCTCGGCTGGCAGGACGTCCGACAACGCTACAGGAGGTCGGCTTTGGGACCTTTCTGGCTGACGATCAGTATGGGCGTGATGATTGGTACCATTGGCGTGGTATTCGGACAGATTTTCAACTCTCCCATTCATGAGTTTCTGCCATTCCTCGCTATTGGCATGATTCTCTGGAGTTTCATGTCCACCGTTATCACGGAAGGCTGTACGGGATTCATTGCCGCCGAAGGAATCATCAAGCAACTCCCCATTCCTCTGTTTACTCACATTCTGCGAATGATCTGGCGCAACATTTTGATTCTGGGCCACAACATCGTGATTTTTCCACTGGTATTGCTGGCCGTGGGGAAGCCCATTACCTGGTTGGCCTTTATCAGTATTCCGGGTTTTTTTCTGGCCCTGCTGAACCTGACCTGGATTGCGCTCCTGCTGGGGGTTCTGTGCGCGCGTTACCGCGACCTGCCACAAATCGTCGGCAGCCTGCTGCAGGTAGTTTTTTACCTGACGCCTATCATGTGGATGCCTAACCTGCTGCCACAACGGGCCGGTTTGTACCTCCTTGACCTGAACCCCGTCTATCACATCATGTCGGTCGTACGCTCGCCGCTGATAGGGCAGTTGCCAACTGCAACGAACTGGTGGGTTTCCGTGGGCATGGCTGTCGTTGGCTGGGTCGTTGCTCTCGCTATATATGGCCGCTACAAGCGCCGCATTGCATACTGGCTCTAAGAAGAACTCCTAATGTCCTTGATCGAATTCAAAAATGTTTGTGTAGATTTTCCGATCTACAACGCTAATGGCCGCTCCTTGAAAAAGCGCTTGATCCAAGTTGCAACCGGTGGGCAACTCGGAGCCGATCAGCAAGGGCGCGTCATTGTCAGAGCGCTGGAAGACCTGACGTTCACGTTGAGCGATGGCGACCGGGTCGGACTGCTTGGCCATAACGGCGCGGGCAAAAGTACCTTGTTGCGCTTGCTCAGCAGCGTCTACGAACCTTCTTCGGGCACAGCTCGAATCGAAGGAGAAATCGGCTCTCTGATTGATATTTCCCTTGGTACGGACCCTGAAGCGACCGGCCGGGAAAATATTTATCTGCGTGGCGGCATTCTTGGCATGACCCGGGCGCAAATCACCGAAAAACTCGAGGAAATCATCGAGTTTTCGGAATTGGGAGATTTTGTCGACATGCCAATCCGGACCTACTCCTCCGGCATGCACCTGCGCCTGGCCTTCGCGGTCTCAACCACTATCAAGCCAGAAATACTGCTGATGGATGAATGGTTGTCGGTGGGAGACGAAGGATTCAAGCACAAGGCCGAGATCCGCATGAATGAACTGGTCGAAAAGACCAATATCCTGGTCATTGCCAGCCACTCACGTGAACTGGTCATGCACACGTGCAACAGGGTGCTTTGGCTGGAGCATGGAAAGATAAAAATGGACGGTGATCCGGAAACAGTCACCGCGGCCTACTTTGGAGCTTGACGGCAATGAACAGCATTAAGCGCAATGGCGTGGATATGGGGGTCGCGCTTTCACTGGCATCCCGCCGCCTGCTCGCACGCAGGAGCACTCAACCCGTAGCTACACCGCCTACCGATTTTGTTGATGCTGTTCTTTTCTCCGTGGAGGCTTCAAGTGCCCCGCCAAGGACGACGACAATGATTCGCCACCACCTCAAGCGGATACTTCGACGCCTTGCGCGCGATACCTATCGTGTCGCTCGCCCCTTTGCCCGCCCGGTGCTGTTCCGCCTGCGCGAGTACTTCAGCTCCGGCATTCGCCACGAGATGCTCAGCGAGTTCGCCAAGCTGCAGGTACAACACTCCAGCTCCAGCATAAGCCAGGAAATGCTCACAGAGCTTGTCAAGCTGCAAGAGCAACAGCTCGAACTGCAGGCTGAACAGCAAGAATACAAAGCGCAGGTCATGCAGAAGCTTCAACGCCTGACCCATTTGGCGAACGCTCAGTCATCTCTTTTGCAGAAGTTTCTCTCAAACCAGCTGTCACAGGAAAAGGCCGGTCCTCAGCTTGATCGAATCGAGCAATATGCTCTGCTCGATGTCAATCGCGTCGCCATCAGTTCCGGCCCGGAAGAAACGCTGGTCAAAACGACCGTGGGCTACGTGCTTTGCGACGCCAAGGATCATGCCCTGCTGGCGAATCTGATGGAGGCCGGCGAACTTGAGCCAGGCACGAGAAAACTCATAGAGCGCCTGGTACAGCCTGGAGACGTATTTGTCGATATTGGCGCCAATATTGGCATGCATACAATTGCAGCGGCACGAGCAATGTCCGGTAAAGGCAGGATCATTGCGTTCGAACCATTTGAACCCACGCGAAAACTGCTTGAACGGAACCTCTGGCTGAACGGTTTCTCCGATATAAGTCAGATTTCTCACTACGCGCTGTCGGACAGCAAGCGTGTTGACACGCTTCATCTCGGCGCGACCAGCGGGCACCATTCGCTTTATGAGTTGGACACGCCATCGTTTACCCCGAATTCATCAGTGGAAATTTCGACTATCACCCTTGATGAGTTTCTGGCTGATCCCCTCCAGATCAAGCTCTTGAAGATCGATGCCGAGGGCGCCGAAATCGATATCGTCAAAGGGGCCAGGCAAACCATTCTTGCCAATCCACAAATGTTCATGATCGTCGAGCTGGGCCTCGCCCACTTGAAGAGGAATTCAATAGCTCTCAAGGACTGGATCGAACACTTTACCAGTCTGGATTTGGTATTCAGCGTAATCAATGAGCAAACAGGTGAACTCGAAGATTGGTCCATTGAACAACTGGCCAATACGGAATCGGTAAATCTCCTGTTTCATCGCCCGAATGAACTCAAGTCAGAGGATGCGACCGATGCGGCCTGAAGTTATTGTTGTCGGCGCCGGCGGACATGCCAAGGTGTGTATAGAGCTGTTGGAAGCTCAAGGTGATAAAGTTGCATATTGTGTAGGTAATCAAGACAGTGTGGACACCTGCGTAGGCGTTCCAGTGCTGAAAAGCGACGATCACCTGCCAGCACTACGCGCGCAAGGTTACGAGCGAGTATTCATTGCCATCGGCTCTAACGCCGTGCGGCAAAAACTGGCGATGAAAACTACCGAGATGGGTTTCACTCTGGTGAACGCAATCAGTCCAGCAGCCGTAGTTTCGCCATCGGCCAGCCTGGGTCGGGGAATTGCAGTGATGGCCGGCACCGTTATCAATGCCGAAGCATTCATCGGCGACCTGTGCATCGTCAACACGGGAGCTACCATCGATCATGATTGTGTGTTGGGCTTGGGGGTGCACGTTGCTCCTCAGTGCGCATTGGCAGGCAATGTGCAGATCGGCAATCTCAGCTTTATCGGCGTAGGCAGCAAAATCATTCCGGAGATTCACATCGGTGAATCCGTCATGGTCGGAGCGGGCAGCGTCGTCATTTCGAACATTGATTCAGCAGTCACCGTTGTAGGTGTGCCTGCCAGAGCTTTATACAAAATTTGAAGGAAGAGACATGCAACGTATTTCCGTAGCACAACCAAAGCTTGCAGGTAACGAACGCAACTACGTACTCGACTGCCTGGATACCAACTGGATATCTTCCAACGGCAAATACATCGGTGCCTTCGAAGAAAGCTTCGCAGCCTTTTGCGGCGTCAAGCACGCCATCGCCACCAACAATGGTACGACAGCTCTGCATCTGGCCCTGGTCGTACTTGACCTGCAACCTGGCGATGAAGTCATCATCCCGACCGTCACCTACATCGCAACAGCCAACGCGGTGCGCTACTGCGGAGCAACACCAGTACTCGTTGACGTCTGTGCTGAAACCATGAACATCGATCCTCACACGATCGAAAGCAAGATCACCGCAAAGACCAAAGGCATCATCCCGGTCCACCTGTATGGTCACCCGGCGCAAATGGACGTCATCAACGAAATTGCCCAGAAACATAATCTTTGGGTAGTTGAAGATGCCGCGGAAGCTCATGGCGCAGAAGTCAAGAACAACAAGGTCGGTAGCCTTGGCACATGCGCCACCTTCAGCTTTTTTGGCAACAAGATCATTACTACCGGCGAGGGTGGCATGGTCACCACCAATGATGACGAACTGGCAACCAAGCTGCGCCTCTTCCGTGGGCAGGGTATGGATCCGAAGCGCCGCTACTGGTTTCCGGTGATCGGCTATAACTATCGCATGACCAATATCCAAGCCGCCATCGGCCTGGCACAAATGGAAGGCATCGCTACGGCTCTCGCCGATCGTGAGCGTCTTGCAGGCTGGTATAACGAAGCACTGGCGGACCTCAAAGGCCAGATCATTCTGCCAACCGAAGCCTCTTGGGCAAAACAAGTGTTCTGGATGTACAACATTTTCCTTGCGGATGGCGATGAACAAAAACGCGACGAGGTCATGCGCAAACTCGACGAGATGGGCATTGAAACACGTCCGGTCTTTTATCCGATGCATGTCTTGCCTCCCTACAGGGAAGACCAAAGCTACCCGGTAGCAGACCTGTGGTCGGGGCGGGGTATCAACCTGCCAACCCATCAGGATCTGACCCGGGAAGACGTCCTCCGGATCGCCGCCAGCTTGCGCGAGGTCCTTGCGGCCTGATGAAAATCGCCCTTTGCTCCTCGTTCATGCCTTTCATCCGGGGCGGCGGCAGGAATATCGTAGACTGGCTGGCTTCGACCTTGATCGAGGCCGGTCATGAGGTAGAAGTCGTTTATCTACCGGAGCTCGATTCTCCGCCCGATATCCTGTTTCAACAGATGATGGCTTTGCGCTGGGTGGATCTCCAGGCGGCTGACCGGATCATTTGCTTCCGTCCCCAGGCGCATCTGATCCCTCATCCGCACAAGATCCTTTGGTTCATTCATCACATTCGTACCTTTTACGACCTGTGGGACACGCCATATCGGGACTTTCCGGACACGGCGAATAACCGCGCCATCCGCGAATCCCTGATCGAAGTTGACAGCCGGGCGATGGCCGAAGCGAAGACCGTATTCACCAATTCGAAAGTAGTCTCCGATCGCCTCAGAAAATTCAACGATGTCGACAGCCAGGTCCTGTACCCACCTGTTTACAAGCCTGAAAGGTTTTTCAACTCGGGGTACAACGACGAAATCGTTTGCATCTGTCGCTTGGAACACTATAAGCGTCAGCACCTGCTCATCGAGGCCCTTAGCCACACGACCACTCCGGTTCGCTTGCGAATCATGGGGGTGGGTGCAAGCCCGGAATACGCAACTACCTTGCGAAACAGATCCGAGGCATTGAACGTTGCAGATCGAGTGATTTTGGAAGACCGCTGGATCACGGAAGAAGAAAAGGTATTGCACTTGTCACAATGCCTGGCGGCCGCCTATCTGCCTCTGGATGAAGACTCGTATGGCTATCCGAGCCTGGAAGCCAGCCATTCGCAGAAACCGGTTCTGACTACTCGTGACTCCGGCGGAGTACTTGAGCTGGTTCAGGACGGTTACAACGGTTACGTCGCCGAACCGACCCCCGAGTCGCTGGCGTGCGCGATGGACAAACTGTACCAAAATAAAAAAACGACCGAGGCCATGGGCACCAATGCCAAGCAAAGGTTGGTCGAATTGAAGATTTCGTGGTCGCAGGTGCTGGAGCGTCTTTTGGCATGAAAGTATTAATTGTGAACAACATGGCGCCCTTCATCTGGGGCGGCGCAGAAGAGCTCGCTGTCAATCTGCAGAAGAACCTGGTCATTTCTGGTCATGATGCCGAAATTCTGCGTATTCCGTTCCAGTGGGAACCGAGCACGCGCATCCCCTCACAAATGCTGCTGGCCCGGACCTTGGAAATCGCCAACACCGATCATGTGATTGCCTTGAAATTTCCAGCGTACCTGGTTCGGCATCATCGAAAATCATTGTGGCTGTTGCACCAGTATCGCCAGGCCTATGACCTGTTTGATGCAGGCCAGACCAATCTGCCGCCCGGCGACGCTGGCGCAGATATACGCAAGGCGATTGCGCACGCCGACAACGAAAGCTTCACCGAGAGCCGGCACATCTATACCAACTCCGAGGTGACTAGGCAGCGCCTGCTCAAATATAACGGCTTCGATTCCAAGGTTTTGCTGCCACCGGTCAACGACCCGGAGGTCTTCACCGGCGGCGAGTGCGATGACTACATTTTTGCCGGCGGCCGTGTGAACACCATGAAGCGTCAGTTCTTGCTTCTTCAGGCACTGGCCAAAGCCGATCGCAAGGTCAAAATGATTATTGCCGGCCCCCCTGAGTCGCCGGCCGACACGCAGCAATTACGCAAGATCATTGAGGAGTTCGGTCTACAGGATCGTGTGAAGCTTGACTTGCGCTTTTTGCCACGCGCCGCCTATGTTGACTACGTCAACCGTGCGCTTGCCGTCGCCTATATTCCGTTCGATGAAGACTCGTTGGGATACGTCAGCATGGAGGCGGCCACTGCTCGCAAGGCATTGATCACGACCACCGACAGTGGCGGCATTCTCGGCCTGGTCGTCCCTCAACAGACCGGCTGGCGAGCGTACCCAAGCGCTGAAGGGCTCGCCGAAGCGATGAACGCTGCTTATGAAAACAAGGCCCGAACCCGCCAGTATGGAGAGGGAGCGCAGGCGTTGTGGAACAGTCTGGGCATCAATTGGCCAGAAACTGTCGAGGCCCTTCTGAAATGAAACTCGTCATATTCACACCGGCCATCAAAACCTCGGCGATTGGCCGCATGACCCGCCTCGTTGTGCTGCAACTTCTGGCCAACCAGCATGAAGTAGTAGTGGTGCGCACGGAAAGCCAACACGTTTCAGTCGATGAGTCGCATGACTTCAACTGCTCCGTTCTACCCTGGACAGGAGATGAGCAAGTGGCGCATGCCATTGACGACGCCGACTGCTGTATCTACCAGATTGGAAACAGTTACGAATTCCATGAAGGCGCAATCGCATGGCTGGGCAAAGTCCCGGGCATTGTATGCCTTCATGACTTCTTCCTCGGACATCTGTTCTTCGGCTGGTCACAGAGCCGACGCAGTGAAGCCCAACAAATTTTGAGCCAATGGTACGGGAATACGGTTGCTGAGGAATATTTCCAGATCCACGACGGCGCCACGTTCATTAACAAAACGCGCACCGAAGCGCCGCTTACAGAGTGGATAAGCTCAATGGCTACGTGTGTGATCACGCACAGTAATTGGGGATGTGATCGCGTTATGGCGGCTTGTCCCGGGCCTGTTTTTGTCACGCCACTGGCCTACGATGCACCGGGGGCCACAGGTGCCGAGGTCCCGTCGCACGGCAAGCTGAATATCTTGACCATCGGCCACGTCAACCCCAACAAAAGGGTCGAGAGCTGCATTCTCGCAATCGCAGACAGTCCAGCTCTGCGAGCAAACGTACGTTATCGACTTGTCGGCGCCATTCTTCCAGAAACCGAAAAAAGGCTTACGGAGCTGGCAAACGATAATGGCGTTGAGCTGATCATCTCCAATGAAGTTGATGATGCTACTTTGTCAGAAGCCATCAGAGAAGCTGACGTCATCAGTTGTTTACGCTGGCCGAGCCTGGAGGCCGCATCGGCATCAGCGATTGAAGCGATGCTCTACGGTAAAGCAACGATCGTGACCGACACCGGTTTCTACAGCGAACTACCCGATCAATATGTTTTGAAGATTTCGGTAGATAACGAAGTGGAAGAGTTGAAGAAAATATTTCAGCTCCTTCACGACGATCCATCGTCGGCCACCAAGATTGGAAAGCAGGCCCAGAGCTGGGCAGAGGGTACCTTCACTGCTGAAAACTATGCCCTTAAACTGGAGCACGCAGTTCCAGCCGCGCGCCGAGCTCAGGTGATTCTTTCGGCAGTCGACAATTTTTCGGCAATTTTCGAGAAATGGTCCGCTAATCCAGAGCTGCTCGGTACTCCGGACATTCTGCAACCTTTAAACCTTTTCAACACCAATACCATCGTGTAGTCAGTACGCGGTGGATCAGTCGCCTGATCCACCGCTACACGACCGCAGCTACTTCAAACTGTCAAAAACATATTTTGCAGTCTCAGCCCATGCCACAGGTTTGTATTCGCGCCTGATGGATTCTTCTTTCGCAGCCAGCGCTGCGGGGTTGAATGCATACTTTTGCAACTCGGCAGCCCACACCGTAACGTCCCACGGTTCCAGATAATCCAGCAGTTCGCCACCGACCTCCGGGATTGAGGCTGCGTTGGACGCGAGGCAATATTTACCCGCCGCCAGACTCTCGGCGACCGGCAACCCCCACCCTTCATACAGGGATGGAAACGCTGTCATCATGCAATGACGGTACAGATGCATCAGATCGGAATCAGAGACATTGTTCAGGATGCGTATGTAGTCTTTTGTCCTCGGATCCAGCTGAATGTCTGATAACAGGTCCCCTACCCCCCAACCCGGCATCCCCACAAACACTAGCTTGGGCAAGCCTTTGACACCGCTGTCGATCAGACGCGTGTAGGCACGGTACAGCACCTCGTGATTCTTGCGACGCTCGATCGTTGATACGAACAGTACGAAACGCTCTTTCAACAGAGCATCCACATCAGCACTGATGACCTCGCTGAACTCATAAGAAAGTTGACAACCCAGCTTGACGACGGCTGTTTCGGGAACGGGCGCACCCAGCTCATCAAGGAGGGACAACAAATCCTTACGGGTACATTCCGAGATGCACAGGATCTTGTCAGCGCACCAGGCGACGTCGGCAAAATAATTGGCAAACCTGGCTGCCACATCACCGACGCACAGGTGAGGTAGACGGACCGGAATTACGTCGTAGCAGAAAAGGACGACGCGTAAGCCCACTTGCTTTTTCAGCTCATAAAGATACGTTAGATTCTTATTGTCCCAGTCCAGCCCTACCGATATGTAACTGTCGCCATTTGCAAAAGGGTGGCTGCCGGTGTTTGTTTTACCAGACGAAGGGTTGAACACATGACGACGATTCGCCGGCCTGAAGAATGACTTGGACGCCGATCGCAAGTGTCGAAGACCAATCACGGCCTCCACGATAGAAACACGGCGCTGTTGAAAGAACTGGTAGATACGTCCACTCAGCTTTGGCGGCAGGCGATTGAGCACCCTGATCGCTTTTTCCTTTAACCGAGCTTCGATCGAACTCTTGTTCGGGACGCCTGTGTCCACCCTGTTCGGCACAACCACGTGCGCGCCGGAAATTCTATTCAGCGTTGCAGTTACATCGTCTGCGCCGATTACACTGTAACCACTGGTGTGATTGTAAGAGCAGAACTTCACGTCCTCGCCGGCAGCGATGAGCTCCAGCGCATGAGCAGCTGCCTCAGCCTCCGTACGAATGATGCCCACTGCCGGCCGACGCCAGCCAAGGATGGTCGTTACATCAAACCAAATGGTCATGCTTGCGCCTTCTGATCAATAACTTCTACCGCCGTCCGCGGTATCGATTCCAAACTCCGAGCCCAGGTCAACGGCTCGCGCGATGCTCTGTCCG
>Ga0157371_10001866_pt1 | contig 21095 bp, 15 predicted proteins | sample C45metaG_FD_113462 | JGI IMG/M metagenome (GOLD analysis project Ga0157371, IMG submission 113462) | Corn rhizosphere microbial communities from Kellogg Biological Station, Michigan, USA - C4-5 metaG | ecosystem: Host-associated > Plants > Roots > Rhizosphere > Soil | place: USA: Michigan...
ATGGTCGAGCATCATCTTGTGGTTTTCACGGCCGACACCGGACTTCTTGTAGCCACCAAACGCGGCGTGGGCCGGGTACAGGTGGTAGCAGTTGGTCCAGACACGCCCGGCCTTGATCGCCCGCCCCATGCGGTAGGCGCGGTTGATGTCGCGGGTCCACAGGCCGGCGCCGAGGCCGAACTCGCTGTCGTTGGCAATCGCCAGGGCTTCAGCTTCGTCCTTGAAGGTGGTGATGCCTACCACCGGGCCGAAGATTTCTTCCTGGAACACGCGCATTTTGTTGTGGCCCTTGAGCAGCGTTGGCTGGATGTAATAGCCGCTGGACAAGTCGCCTTCAAGACGCTCGGCCGCGCCGCCGGTGAGCAGCTCGGCGCCCTCTTCCTGGGCAATCTTGAGGTACGAGAGGATCTTGTCGTATTGCTGCTCGGACGCCTGGGCGCCGACCATGGTCTCGGTGTCCAGCGGGTTGCCGCGCTTGATCTTGACGATCTTCTTCATGACTTCGGCCATGAACGGTTCGTAGATTGACTCCTGTACCAGCGCCCGGGACGGACAGGTGCAGACTTCGCCCTGGTTGAAGAACGCCAGCACCAGACCTTCGGCGGCTTTCTCGATGAACTGCGGCTCGGCGTTCATGATGTCTTCGAAGAAGATGTTCGGCGACTTGCCGCCCAGCTCTACGGTGCTTGGAATGATGTTCTCGGCGGCACAATGCATGATGTGCGCACCGACCGGGGTGGAACCGGTGAAGGCAATCTTGGCGATGCGTTTGCTGGTGGCCAGGGCTTCACCGGCTTCGCGACCGAAGCCCTGGACGATGTTCAGCACGCCAGCGGGCAGCAAGTCGGCGATCAGCTCTGCGAAGATCATGATCGACAGCGGCGTCTGCTCGGCAGGCTTGAGCACCACACAGTTGCCAGCGGCCAGGGCTGGGGCGAGTTTCCACGCAGCCATCAACAGCGGGAAGTTCCACGGGATGATCTGCCCGACCACACCCAATGGCTCGTGGAAGTGATAGGCCGTGGTCAGTTCGTTGATTTCAGCGGCGCCGCCTTCCTGGGCGCGGATGCAACCGGCGAAGTAACGGAAATGGTCAGCGGCCAGCGGCACGTCGGCGTTGAGGGTTTCACGCACAGCCTTACCGTTGTCCCAGGTTTCGGTGACTGCGAGGATTTCCAGGTTTTGCTCGATGCGGTCGGCGATTTTCAGCAGCACCAGCGAGCGGTCCTGCGCCGAGGTCTTGCCCCAAGCGTCCGCGGCAGCGTGGGCAGCGTCGAGGGCTTTGTCGATGTCAGCGGCGCTGGAGCGCGGGAATTCGGCGATCACTTCACCGGTGACCGGCGAGGTGTTGGTGAAATACTCGCCATTGACCGGGGCAACGAATTCGCCGCCGATGAAATTGCCGTAGCGCGGCTTGAAGGTCACGACGGCGCCAGGTGTTCCAGGTTGTGCGTAGATCATGGTGGGCCTCTGTCTGGGTCGATGCCTGTCGGCAAACAGGCGATGAATCGATAGTAGAGAGCCCCGCACGCCAGACGAATGCGCCGTTGGCAGGGGGACTCTCGTTATTTGGTAGTAGGTGATCGTTCCCACGTTGATCGTTCCCACGCTCCGCGTGGGAATGCAGCCAGGGACGCTCTGCGTCCCAGAGCGGACGCGGAGCGTCCGTTGAGGCATTCCCACGCAGAGCGTGGGAACGATCAGTGCAGCAATCAGTGTTTGGCCACTACTAGATCTTTAGGCAACTTGAACGTCCAGAGCATGCCGCCTTGGTTGAAGTCCTTGATGCGCTTGGCCACTTCGCCGCCCCACAGCGGTACCGCGCCACCCCAACCGGAAAGAACGGAGACGTACTGTTCGCCGTCCATTTCCCAGGTGATCGGCGAGCCGAGGACGCCAGAGCCGGTCTGGAATTCCCAGACTTTCTCGCCGGTCTTGGCATTGAACGCCTGCAGGAAACCTTCCGGCGTACCGGTGAACACCAGGTTGCCCTTGGTGGTCAGCACCCCGCCCCACAGCGGCGCGAAGTTCTTGTGGCGCCAGACTTCCTTGCCGGTTTTCGGGTCGATGGCGCGCAATACGCCGATGTAGTCTTCATTCAACGGTTTGATGGTGAAGCCGGCGCCGAGGAATGCCGCGCCTTTCTTGTAGGCGATGCCTTCGTTCCAGATGTCCATGCCCCATTCGTTGGACGGCACGTAGAACAGCCCGGTGTCCTTGTTGTAGGCCATCGGCATCCAGTTTTTCGCACCGAGGAATGCCGGGGCTACGAATACAGAACTGCCTTTGGCTTCGGTGCCCGGCGCGCCAGGTCGGCTGGCTTCGTTGTAGATCGGCCGGCCGTCTTTATCCAGGCCGGTGGCCCAGGTGATCTTGTCCACGAACGGGAAGCCACGGATGAATTTGCCGTTGGTGCGGTCCAGCACATAGAAGAACCCGTTACGGTCAGCGGTGGCTGCCGCTTTGATTTCCTTGCCGCCTTCGGTGTAGTTGAACGAGACCAGTTCGTTCACGCCGTCATAGTCCCAGCCGTCGTGAGGCGTGCTCTGGAAGTGCCATTTGATCGTGCCGTCGTCCGGGTTGAGCGCCAGGCGCGACGAGGAGTAGAGGTTGTCGCCAGGACGCAGGTGCGAGTTCCATGGCGCAGGGTTGCCGGTGCCGAACAGCAGCAGATTGGTTTCCGGGTCGTAGTAGCCGCCCAGCCAAGGGGCCGCGCCGCCGGTTTTCCACAGATCGCCGGGCCAGGTCTTGCCGGCTTCACCGCCGGAGATGCCGTTCTCTATCGCTTTGCCGTCCTTGTAGGTGTAACCCATGTGGCCTTCAACGGTCGGCCGGGTCCACAACAGCTCACCGTTTTTCGGGTCGTAGGCGGAGATCTTGCCGACCACCCCGAACTCGCCGCCCGCCACGCCGGTAATCAGTTTGCCGTTGACGATCAACGGTGCGGCACTGATGGAATAGCCTTCCTTGTGGTCGGCGACCTGCTTGCTCCACACCACTTTGCCGGTGTCTTTGTTCAATGCCACCAGCTTGGCGTCGAGGGTGCCGAAGAACACCAGGTCGCCGTACAGCGCCACGCCACGGTTGATCACGTCGCAGCACGGACGGATGTCATCGGGCAGGCGCGCATCGTATTGCCAGAGTTTTTTGCCGGTACGTGCATCCACCGCGAACACCCGCGAGTAGGAACCGGTCATGTACATGACGCCGTCCTTGATCATCGGCTGCGCTTGCTGACCGCGCTGTTTCTCACCGCCGAAGGAGAACGCCCAGACCGGACGCAAATCCTTGACGTTGTCGACATTGAGCGTGTCCAGCGGGCTGTAGCGCTGACCCTGGACGCCCAGACCGTTGGTGACGACCTGCTCCGGGTTCTTGGGGTCCTGGAGAATGTCCTGGTCGGTGACACCGGCCAGCGCGGTGCCGGACAGCAGCATGGCACTGAGCAGCACACTCAAGACGAAGGGTTGGCGACGTGCGGGTTGGGTCATGACGGCTACCTCTGCGGTTTTTGTTATACCCGGGAAATTTTCCCGGTCTGGTGCAGATTCTTGGCCGCCGCCGCCCTTGCAACAATTGCCCGCAGTGCTGAGATTGCTAGTTCCTTAGTACAGGGTCGGAGGAGATGAGTATCCAATCCAGTGGTCGACACTGCCCTCCTGTGGGAGCGAGCCTGCTCGCGATGGCGGTGTATCAGGCAGCATCAATGTTGAATGTGCGGGCCTCATCGCGAGCAGGCTCGCTCCCACAGGGATTTGTGTTGGTCATTGGGGCGCGGCGAAATCGACTCGGTTCATCTGCGCGCGTTCATAGCGCGGGTACAAATGACTGACGCTGCGAATCAGCTCATAGCGGCTCAGGTTGATTCCGGCAAAGCGCTCGGGGATGGGGCTGCGGATCATCTCGGTCATGGCGCTGCCATTGGCCGCGCCTTCACGCATGAGCTGGTCGAGCCAGGTGAGGTAGTCGCGCATTTGCTCGAAGGGTTGCGGGTCGCTGGCCACCGGACCGTGGCCCGGCACGATCAACGTCCACGGCAGGCCTTGAAGGGTGGCGATGTCCGCCAGCCACACCGACAGCCCCGGACTGTTAGGCGTGGTCAACGCACGCTGATAAAACACCAGGTCCCCGGCAAACAGCACGCCGGTGGTCTGGTCGAGAATAGCCAGATCCGCGCCGGTGTGCCCACCCAGACTCAGCAGGCGCAGATCGTGATTCCCAAAATTGTGCACGCCGGGTGTCAGCACCTGGGTCGGCAACAGCACTTCGGTGCCGCGCATCCAGTCCCCCACCAATCGATACATGTTCTCGGCCATCGCATTACCCTGCTGCTGCAGCAGCTCGGTGGTGCCGGCCAGCGCACCGATCGGCACGTCACTGAAAGCCTGATTGCCCAGTACATGGTCCGGGTGATGGTGGGTCAACAGCACCTGAATCACCGGTTTATCGGTGGTCGCGGCAATCGCCTTGCGCATCGCCTCGCCGTAGCGTTTCGACGGCCCTGTGTCGATCACCACCACCCCGCGCTCGGTAACGATGAACCCGGTGTTGACGATATTGCCGCCGTTGGCCTGGGCAAAATTGTCGGTGCTGCCTTCCAGCAGCCAGGTGTCCGGGGCGATCTGCCGAGGCTTGAGTACGTAGTCGAGGTCGGCCAGGGCCGGCAGGCCCAAGCCCATCAACAACAGCAGCATCCAGCGCATGAGACGCTCCTTGGGTTCAGGGTATGGCCGCATCGAATTGATTGCCGCTGTTGTCGCGCAGTAACAAGCGCGTCTGCCCTGCCCCCTCGATATCAAAGGCCAGGCTGGGGTTTTCGCTGACCGCCGGGAACAGCTCGAGACGGGCCAGCAACTGATCGTTTTGATCGCGTAGCTCGGCATGATTAATGAAAAATTCCGGAATGCCGCCGACCATGCCGTTGTCCATCGGGTGAGCTACCTGCAAGCGCACACGGCTGAAGGCGTCGCGCGGATATCGACCGCCCACCACCTCGCCGATGTGTTCTTCCCATCCGGCCTGGGTGCGCACAACGCTGGGCGCGGTGCAGCCACCGCCCGCCGCGTCGATCAAGGTCGAACCGACATGCCACAGTCCGTCGCGGGTCAGCACCGCCGCGCGCAACGGCGTGGCCTGCTCGATACGGATGCGGATCGACAGCCACGGCAGTACGCGGTCCAGCGGTTGAAAATCGACGATTTTCGGCAGCGGGTTGAGTTCGGCCCAAGCGAGGATTTTCACCACCTCGCCCTTGAACGCCCGGGCATCGATTTCCAGCGGCACTTGCCGGGCGTCTTCGGCGAATGGCGGCGCCAGCAGCTTGACCCGCTCATCGAACACGAACGGCGCATCACCGAGCATTTGCTTGTGGTAGAAGTCCCACATCACCGATGGCACCGGGTCTTTGCCCGGAACAATGTCCGTTGCCTGTGCCGCCAAAGGTAGCCAGCAGACCAACAGGCAACTCGCGCGCCAGTTCATTGATACATCTCGGGCACGTCATAACGCAGGCCGTAATGCTCGTAAATGGTCTTGACCGAGCCTTCACGAATCAGGGTTTCCAGCGCTTCTTCCACGGCATAGGCCAGTTGGTGGTTGCTTTCATGCACCGCCATGCCGATTTCCCAGAGCTGTTTGCCCATGTTCGGGTAGGCGTTTTCCGCCAGGGCCACTTGCGGGTCGGCCGCTTCGTGTACTTGCCAGTCGATCTCGCCGCGCATGGCCATTACCGCATCGACTTCGCCAGCCTTCATGGCCGCGAACGCCTGGGGCACGCCGGGGTAGTGATGGGTCTTGGCGGCGAGCATGCCGTTGAACACCGAGGTCAGGTAAAACGACGGCACGCTGTCGACTTCCACGCCAATCGGGTGCTGCTCGAACACTGCGACGCTGGCGACGTTGTCCAGTCGGCGACGGTCATAAGCGACTTGCCATTGCTCGTTCTGGTACGGGCCGAACATCACCACATGGCCGTTTTCCAGCTCACCCAGTTCATTGCGTTTTTGCGCGTAGTCGCGGTCGTACGGCACCCGCATCATCAGGTCGGCCAGCTGCAGATCGTGCAACTGACTGGCGCGCCAGATGTAATCGCGCAGGTCGTCATCGAGCTTCTCGCCGGCAGGCGCCCAGATCAGCGTCAGGCGTACACCCAAGGATTTGGCCAGCGCCTCGGCGAGTTCCACATCCACCCCGCGAGGCTGTCCGGCCTGCTCAAAACTGTAAGGCGCAAAGTCTTTATAGACCGCGACTTTCATTTCCCCGGCAGCGATCATTTCGTCAAAGGTACGCACTTGCGCCTGCGCGACCTGGCAACACAGCAACACGGCGCTGATCAACACAGTGAGCAGGCGCATGAGTTACTCCTCGACGTGCACGCTGTCCAGGTAGGAGCGCACCGCCCACAAGGCTTCCTGACTCAGGTAGTCGGCCATCTTCGGCATGTACACCCGACCGTCACGCACGGCGCCATGGCGCACGCGCTCAACGAACCATTCATCACCGGCGTCGCCGACATCCAGCATGCGCAGGTCGGGGGCGATGCCACCGGATTTGGCTTCCAGGCCATGACACGCGGCGCAGTTCTGGTTGTACGCCGAGGAGCCGATTTCCACGGCCTTGTCGTGTTCCGGGGAGGTGCGGTAAGGGTTCACCGAAGCCCAGCCATCGGCATCGACCGGTACGCCGGCATCCTTGATCGGGGTCAGGCCCGGGGTGGCGACCGCCTGCGGCACCACGTTGCCGTGGGCCCAGACCGAACCTGCACTGATAAAGCCGGCCAGCAGTCCGGCAACGAGTAAGGCGCTGCGTTTTGTTGTCATTGTTCTGCCCTCTGGATTGCACGCAAAACCTCTTTGAAGAGGCTATGGCACCCATCTTAGGAACCGTCCCGAGCAATCCCCATGCTGCTTTGGTGGCCGCCGCCTACTCCCTTGGTAGTAGGCTTTGTGGCGCACACCTTAATACCGTCGCCCCTGGCTGAAACCGCCCTCTGCCGGGCGAGCTACGACCTTGGTACTGGCTCACTGGTACTTTCTGCATATTTCATTCTGCCTCGCAGGCTTCCTATGCTGGCGCTACCTGTAATGGAGTGCCTTATGCGCCAGCTTGCCCCTTACGCCCTGATCTACCTGCTGGCCATCGCCTGCGCCGCCGGGGTGGCGACCCAGAGCCAGGCCGCCGACGCGCCGTTACAGGTACAAATCGGTTACCTGGGCTATCGCCCCGACACCGGCCCGCTGCTGTCGAACGTCATTCCCGAACCGGTCGATGCCGGACTTCGTGGCGCGGAACTGGCGGTCACCGACAGCAACAGCACCGGGCGTTTTCTCAACCACAGCTACAGCCTGGTCAGCACCAATGCCGACAGTCCGGATGCATTGGTTGAAGCGGCCAAGGCCCAGCACGAACAGGGCCTTCGCTTGTTTGTGGTGAATGCGCCGGTGGAAACCCTGCGCCGACTCAGCGCCGTTCTGCCCGACAGCTTGTTGTTCAACGCCGGCAGCCCCGACGACAGCCTGCGCACCACCGACTGCCTGCCGAACGTGCTGCACAGCCTGCCCAGCCGGGCGATGCTGGCCGATGCGCTGGCGCAATTTCTGGTGGTGCGCAAATGGCAGCGGGCGCTGCTGATCGTCGGCCCGACGCCGGACGATCAGGCCTATGCCGCCGCCCTGCGTCGCGCCGCCAAACGTTTCGGCCTGAAACTGGTCGCGGAAAAAGCCTGGAGTTTCGATAACGACCAACGCCGCAGTGCCCAGGCCGACATGCCGCTGTTCACCCAGACCGCCGAGTACGACGTGGTGCTGGTGGCGGATGAGCGCGGCGATTTCGGTGAATACGTGCCCTACCAGACCTGGTACCCACGGCCGGTCGCCGGCACTCAGGGCCTGACCCCGGTGGGTTGGCACAAAACCGTCGAGACCTACGGCGCCGCCCAACTGCAAAAACGCTTCGAAGCCTTGACCGGGCGCTGGATGAATGACCGCGATTTCGCCGCCTGGATGGCCGTGCGCAGCATCGCCAGCGCAGTGAGCAAGTTGCGCCAGGTCGATCCAATGGCAATCCGTAACCTGGAAATCAGCGATCAATTGCCCCTCGACGGTTTCAAGGGCCGCAAGCTCAGCTATCGCCCGTGGAACGGCCAATTGCGCCAACCAATCCCGATCGTGCAACCCCGGGCGCTGGTCAGCACCTCGCCTCAGGACGGTTTCCTCCACCCCTTTAACGAAATGGACAGCCTGGGCTACGACAAGCCCGAGGTCACTTGCCGCTTTCCCTGATGTGGCACTTCACAACAACGACAACAAAAAGGAATCCGCCATGCGCCGCACCCTGCTCTCTTGCGCCCTGCTGCTTGCCGCCGGGCACGCCGTGGCCAGCACCGCCTGGGTCTCCAACGAAAAGGACAACAACCTGAGCCTGATCGACATGCAGACCCTGAAAGTGACCGACACCCTGCCCGTCGGCCAGCGCCCGCGCGGCTTGCTGCTGTCCCACGACAACAAGCTGCTGTACATCTGCGCCAGCGATTCGGACCGGGTTCAGGTGATGGACGTGGCCACGCGCAAGATCATCAAGGAACTGCCGTCGGGCAAGGACCCTGAGCAATTCGCCCTGCACCCGAACAATCGCTGGCTGTACGTTTCCAACGAAGACGATGCGCTGGTGACAGTGATCGACACCGAAACCTCCAAGGTGCTGAGCCAGATCAATGTCGGCGTCGAGCCCGAAGGCATGGCCGTCAGCCCCGATGGCAAGTGGGCTGTGAACACCAGCGAAACCACCAACATGCTGCACTGGATCGACACCAGCACCCAGACCCTGGCCGACAGCACCCTGGTCGATCAGCGGCCCCGGTTCGTCGAGTTTGCCCCTGACGGCTCCAGGCTCTGGGCTTCGGCAGAGATCGGCGGCACGGTGACGATTCTCGACGTGGCGACGCGCAAGGTTCTCAAGACCCTGACCTTCCAGATCAAGGGCGTGCACCCGGACAAGGTGCAGCCGGTGGGCATCAAACTGAGCGCCGACGGCAAGTACGGTTTCGTCGCCCTCGGCCCGGCCAATCATGTGGCGGTGGTTGATGCCAAGACCTTCGAAATCCTCGATTACCTGCTGGTGGGCCGCCGCGTGTGGCAGATGTCATTCACCCCGGATCAAAAACAGCTGCTGGCCACCAACGGCGTCAGCGGCGATGTCTCGGTGATTGATGTCGACAGCCTCAAAGTCATCAAATCGGTGAAGGTCGGGCGCTATCCGTGGGGCGTGGTGGTGACGCCATGAACGCACTCGATGTCAGCGACGTGAGCTTTGCCTACGGTGCGCGCGAAGCCTTGCGTCAAGTGAGTTTCAGCCTAGTGCCAGGGCGGTTTGCGGCGTTGCTGGGACCCAATGGCGCAGGTAAATCGACGCTGATTGCCTTGCTCACCCGGCTCTATGATCTGCAACGCGGCGAGATCCAGGTGGGTGGCTGTTCCTTGCGCAAGACGCCGCGTGCGGCACTCAAGCAATTGGGCGTGGTGTTCCAGCAAAGCACGCTGGACCTGGACCTCAGCGTCGAACAAAACCTGCGTTATCACGCCGCGCTGCATGGTCTGTCCCGGCGTCAGACCGGCGTACGGGTCGAGGCCGAGCTGGCGCGTCAGGCGCTGACCGAACGACGTCGGGAGCGGGTGCGTGAACTCAACGGCGGCCACCGTCGCCGGGTGGAAATCGCCCGCGCCTTGCTGCATCAGCCACGGTTGTTGCTGCTCGACGAGGCCAGCGTCGGCCTCGACCCGGCCAGCCGCCTGGCGCTCAATCAACACATCCGCAGTCTGTGTCGCGAGCACGGGATCAGCGTGCTCTGGACTACCCATTTGCTGGACGAAGTGCAGCCCAGCGACGACTTGCTGATTCTCCATCAGGGCCGCCTGGTCGCCAGCGGGCAGGCGGATGCGCTGAGCCTGGAACATGGCGGCGACCTCGGCTCGGCCTTTACTCGCCTGACCACATCAGGAGCTGCGCGATGAACGCTTATTGGCAATGTTTCAGCGGCATCGTGCTGCGCGAATGGCTGCGCTTTGTGCTGCAACGCACGCGGTTTCTCAGCGCCCTGGTGCGACCGCTGTTATGGCTGCTGGTGTTTGCCGCCGGTTTTCGCGCGGCACTCGGGATCGCGATCATCGAGCCGTATGACACCTACATTCCGTACGAGGTCTACATCATCCCGGGCCTGGCTTGCATGATCCTGCTGTTCAACGGCATGCAAGGTTCGCTGTCGATGGTGTACGACCGGGAGATGGGCAGCATGCGTGTGCTGCTGACCAGCCCCCTGCCCCGGACTTTTCTGCTGTGCAGCAAACTGTTGGCTACGTCGCTGATTTCGCTGTTGCAGGTGTACGCCTTCCTGGCCATTGCCTGGTTGTACGGCGTGCAACCGCCGGCCATGGGCCTGTTGATCGCCTTGCCGGCGCTGTTGCTGGTGGCGTTGATGCTCAGTGCTCTGGGGTTGTTGTTGTCCAACGCGATCCGCCAGCTGGAGAACTTCGCCGGGGTGATGAATTTCGTGATCTTCCCGTTGTTTTTCCTGTCGTCGGCGTTGTATCCGCTGTGGAAGATGCGCGAGTCCAGCGAGTGGTTGTACTGGCTGTGCGCGCTGAATCCGTTCACCCATGCGGTGGAGCTGGTGCGGTTTGCCTTGTACGAACGCTTCAACCCATTGGCGCTGGGCGTGTGCATGGCGCTGACACTGATATTCGCCCTGCTCGCGGTACTCACCTTCAACCCGCAACACGCGGCCCTGCGCAAAGCCACCTGACAGCACAAGCCCCAGTACTCGATCATTCCCACGCTCCGCGTGGGAATGCCTCATGTGACGCTCTGCGTCACGCTTTTGGGACGCAGAGCGTCCCGGGCTGCATTCCCACGCAGAGCGTGGGAACGATCGGTAAAACACCTCAAAATTACTACTTTAGTACTGGTTTACCTGTCTATCGTCGCATTCCCAATGCGCCGGGACTGGCATGTAATGGGGTCATAACTATAAGGATCGACCCCATGCCGCGTGCCCGACGTCGCCTGCTGCGCCCTGCCCTTGCCGCGCTATCGCTGAGCCTGTTGCTGGGTGTCGCGCAGGCCGAAACACCGCTGTTCTCCGCCGAGGGTTATCGCATCGGCCTTTACCGCAGCCCGACCCCGAATCAGCTGCAAGGCGCGGCCATCATCGACACCGCCGCCCTGCAAACCCTGCTCACCCAGACACCGCGCCCGGTGCTGATCGACGTCTACCGCCGCCAATGGCTGCAAGGACGTTTCATCGAAGACCAACCCCACGAGAATCTGCCCGGCAGCCATTGGCTGGCCAATACCGGCGACGGCGACCTGACACCTGACTGGCAGGACTACTTTGCGCGCAACCTGAACCGCTTGACCGCCGGCGACCTGGCGCAACCGCTGGTCTTCTACTGCCGCTCCGACTGCTGGTTGAGCTGGAATGCGGTGAAACGCGCCGCCGCCATGGGCTATAAAACACTGTATTGGTATCGCGATGGCCTGGACGCCTGGCAAGCCGCGAACCTGCCCGTTGCGCCATCCCGGCCCGAGCCCTTCCCCTGACCTTTACGCGTGCGTGTTGTTGCCACACCATAATCAAAATAATGAGGTGAAAGGCCATGTACAAAATTCTGATTGCCGACGATCACCCGCTGTTTCGCGAAGCCATCCATAACGTCATCAGCGACGGTTTTCCGGGCAGCGAAGTGATGGAAACCGCCGATCTCGACAGCGCCTTGCTGCTGACCCAGGAACATGACGACCTGGACTTGATCCTGCTCGACCTGAACATGCCAGGCATGCACGGCCTCAACGGCCTGATCAACCTGCGCAACGAGGCGCCGACCATTCCGGTGGTGATCGTCTCGGCGGAACAGGACAAACAGATCGTGCTGCAAGCCATCACCTACGGCGCGGTCGGTTTCATCACCAAGTCCTCGCCCCGGGTACAGATGACCGAAGCGATCCAGCAAATTCTCAATGGCAACGTCTACTTGCCGCCGGACATCATCCGCACGCAGAAATGTGGCACCCAGCGCCGGATGAACGACAGCCCGAGCTTCCCGCCTGAGCTGCTCCAGGCCCTGACACGCAAACAGTTATTGGTGCTGGAGCGCATGACCAAGGGCGAATCGAACAAACAGATTGCCTACACCCTGGAAATCGCCGAGACCACGGTCAAGGCGCACGTCTCGGCGATCCTGCGCAAACTCAACGTGCACAACCGGGTGCAGGCGATCTTGAGTGCCGGGGATATAGATTTCGGATCGTATCTGCGGCGCTGAAGACTGATCGTTCCCACGCTCTGCGTGGGAACGATCCTTGGGTCAGGGCCTGCCGAGCAAATGACTCATCGCCGTCTTGAGCTTCATCGGCCGCACCGGTTTGTGCATCAGGGTATGGCCCAGTTCGCGAATCTGCTGCTTGAGTTCGTTGCTGTAGTTGGCAGTAATCATCATCGCCGGAATCGCTGAACCACGCCGGGCGTTGATCCGGGCCACGGCATCGACCCCGTTCTGATCGTTATCCAGGTGATAGTCCGCGATCAGCAAATCCGCTTCTTCATGGTAGTTGTCCACCTGGCGCGCCAGGTCATCCTCCGACAGCGCCGTGACCACCCGACACCCCCAACCTTCGAGCAACGTGCGCATGCCGGCGCAGATCGCCGGGTCGTTATCCAGCACCCACACCCGCGCACCGCGCAGACGTTCCAGCATCGGTTCACTCATCAGCAGCGTCGGTTGAGCCTTGGGGGCCGTGGCGCTCAAAGGCACCTCGACGGAGAACATCGAACCCTTGCCCGGCCACGAACGCACGTGAATGCGATGGCCGAGAATCCCGGCAATTTTCTCGACGATGGCCAGTCCCAGGCCCAAGCCGCGATCCTGATCCGGGCGCTGTACATCGCCACGCTTGAACTCCTGGAAAATCTCTTCCAGTCGGTTTTCGGCAATGCCCATGCCGCTGTCCCAGACTTCAATCGTCAAGCGCTGATGATGGCGCCTGCAACCCAGTACCACACGCCCGCTGTAGGTGTAGCGGATGGCGTTGCTCAGCAGATTGCGCAGGATCCGCGCCAGCAACTGGATGTCGCTGCGCACCAACGCCGAACACGGGATGAAATGCAGTTCAAGCCCTTCGCTGCGCGCGACCTGGGTGTACTCGGCGGCGAGGTTCTCCAACAGTTCGCTCAGGGCAAACGGCGCAATGTCGGCCTTGATCACCCCGGCATCGAGTTTGGAAATGTCCACCAGAGTGCCCAGCAGATTTTCCACGTCTTCCAGGGAATTGCTGACATTGCGCACCAGAATCGCATTGGCCACCGGCTCGCGGCGCTCCAGCAATGCGCTGGTGAACAGCCGAGCGGCGTTGAGCGGTTGCAGCAAATCGTGACTAACGGCAGCCAGGAACTTGGTTTTCGACAGATTAGCCTGCTCGGCCTCAAGCTTGGCCTCACGCAAGCGCGATTCGACGCGCCGACGCTCGTCGATTTCCCGCAATAGCTGGTCATTGAGAGTGGTCAGTTCCGTCGTGCGTTCACGCACCCGTAACTCGAGATTCTGGTAGGCCTGATGCAACGCCTCGGCCGTGCGCCGACGTTCGGTGATATCGCGTATCAGCACGAAAATCCCCACCACTTCCCCGGTGGCCAGGCGATTGGGCACGTAGGAGCGCAGCATGTAGCGCTCCTGATTGTTGATGTTGGTTTCGGCGAACTCGAACGTCACGCTTTCCCCGGCCAGGGCCCGGGCCACGTAGGATTCCAGGCGCTGGTAATGCTGTTCGCTGTGGACTTCGCGCAGGCTCTGTCCGAGCATCACGCCGCGTGGCCAGCAGTACCATTCTTCGTAGACCTTGTTGGTGAATTCGTAGACCAGGTCGGCGTTGAGGTAGGCGATCAGCGCCGGGACATGGTCGGTGATCAGGCGAATCCAGCGCTCGCTTTCGCTCAACGCTTCGGCGTGCTGATAACGTTCGGTGATGTCGGTGAAAGTGTTGACGAAACCGCCGGTGGGCAACGGATGGGTGCGGATTTCCAGCACCCGGCCATCGTAGAGGCGCTGCTCCAGCTCCTGCACATGGCGCCCGTTGGCGTCGCGACTGGCCGGGGTCAGCAGGTTCAACTCGCTGTCGGCGATCACTTCGGCAAACGGCCGATGCGCCGCCACCGGCGCCAGGCCGCTGAGTTCCAGAAAGCGCCGGTTCCACAATTCCAGCACGCCCTCGGCATTGACCATGGCCACGCCTTGGGACAGGTTGTCGACCGCCCGTTGCAGCAGATGTGATTTCTGCGCCACCGCTTGTTCGCGGCGCATGGTTTCACTGAGTTTGACGTCGGTAATGTCGGTGAACAGGATCACCCGCCCGCCTTCCTGGGTCGGCCGTTCGCTGACTTGCAGCCAACGACCGTTCTGCAGGCGATACAACAGGTTCTCATCGGCCTGCCCACGCGGTTCTTCCGTGAACAAACCGGTGACACTCATCAGGCGCTTGACCTCGGCCAGACGCATGCCGGCGTTGATCCGCACCCGGCTGTTGCCCCAGAAGGCCTTGAAGCGGCTGTTGAACAAGACGATTCGCTGGTCGGCATCGAACAACACAAAAGCGTCGGAAATGCTCTCGATGGCGTCGATCAAATGTTGGTGCGCGGTTTCCGCACGCAGGCGTGCTTCGCTGAGCAAGTGATTGCCCGACTTGAGTTCAGCCATGGCCTGGTTCAAGGCGTCAGTGCGCTCACGTACCTGCTCGGCCAGCACCACCGAATGCTGAAACGCCGCGTACGGATCATTGCCCCGGGTGATGCCGGACTCGATCCGTTCGATCAGCGCGGCATTGATACGCTGCAACTTGTGATTGTCGTGCTGCAGGCTGGCGATTTGCGCCAGAAGCTCAGCGGTGTCCAGGGGACCGGTCTCGGGCAATGGCAACGCCGGTGAAGGTCTGGTTGATGTGCATGCCATTGAACTGCTCTCCGTAGGTGTTGAAACCCATCACCCGCTGGTCACGCAAAAACGTGCCGATCCGCTCCAGATTGCCGTTGCCTTCCAGCTCCAGCCGCCTGAGAAAACAATCGCAGCCGATGGTCAGCAACAGGTCGCCGAGGCGTTCCTGCAAACCTTCGAACAGGTTTTCCAGGTTCGGCAGCATCGGGCCGGGCGTCATGACGGTGAGGACGATGCCGTTCTCGACCGCGCAATAGAAACTCAGGCTCAGGTCGGGATGCACCTGCTGGATGGCGCGCACGTAATACTGGTCATTGAAGCGCACCGCCAACGGGTGTGCGGCGAAAACCCGGTAATCGAGCTCGGCTACTGGCACGCCGACGTGTCGGGCGTACTCCTCGGCGGCGGGCTCGGCATTCAGTTCGAAGACCCGGCGCGAGGTGCTGTCGGCCCCGGTGACCACCAGTTTTTCCGCCCGGGGCAGGATGTGATGGGTAGTGAACACCTCGAAATCGAGCCAGGTATTGACCAGCACCACCACGGCCGCGCCGCTGTGGAATTCGCCGCCAAAATAGACGTGGGTGTGGGTCAGGTAATTGTCGTCACCCGCCGAGCCGCCGAAATGCGGGATGTCGCCCAACGCCGCACTCAAGGCGGCAAGGACCATTTCTTCACGGCTGGACAGCCCGTCGAGCAAGGTCAGGGCAAAGCTGTTGCCCTTGATCGGCGCCAGGGTATTGCTGCGACAACCGCTGACCAGCCGCTCGACCATTTGCTGCGCGTCGATCAGGCTGAAGTGCTCCATCTCGCAGATCAGTTCGGCGTCGATGGAAAAATGCCGATGGTCGAACCCCACCGCCGTCACGCAGTTACGACCGTAGCCCAACGGGGTGATTTCCCCGGCGCTGGTGCACCCCACCAGGCGAATCCCGCCGAAGCTCTGCTGCAAGGCCTGGCCCAGCGCCTGCAAGTCGTACTCGGCGGAACAGAAGAACAACACGAACCCCAAATGCGGGTGCAACAATTGCCGCGCCAGCTCCTGAGCCACCTGTTGGGCATCGGTGGCCTGGGACATAGCACTGACCACGCCTTCACTCTGGACCTGCCGCATTGTCGCCTCCCGCAGGTGCGCCTGTATGAGGCACGAGTGTACGAAGCCTGCGCGCTGCGACGTATGCTACTTGGGTAGCGGGTAGCCGCTTCGATGGGATGAGAGTCGGCGGGTGGGGCGCTTGATGGCTGAAGCGTTTGTGGCGAGGGAGCTTGATTACGCTGGACTGAGCAGCAGTCCCTCATCCGGCCGATGCGCGACCAGAATCGGGGCCGCTACGCGCAAGCGCGCCAGCCCGGTCCAACGCAAGCAAACTCCCTCGCCACAGAGCCAGGGTTCACAAATCAAGGTTGTTACCAGTTGAGCACCGCTCCCACCGCGAAGGTGTCGGTGTTTTCATTCTGGGCGCTGGTGTCGTGGCCGTTGATTTCGAACTGGTTGTACTCGGCCACCAGCTTGAGGTTGTCGTTGATATCGTGGAACAGCGCGATGCCGCGGGTCTCGTAGTCCGCGCCGCTGCCGACCACGCCGTTGCCATCGTCGTTGGTCTTGCCGTAGGACAAGGCCAGGCGGTTCTTGCCCAGTTTGTAGGAGCCCTGCAGCAAGTAGCCGTCGCTGTCGACGTTACGCAGGGTCGGTTCGCCAGCGTTGTTGGTGAAAAACGGGTTGATGCCCCTGGCCTGGAAGCCGGAACCGACGAGGGTCAAGCCGCCCATCTTCGCCTGCACACCGTAGCCGACGCCTTTGGAGGTGATGGACTGGACGGTGGAGTCGGTGTTGTCCGAGGTCTGGTAGCTGCCGTTGACCCAGCTGTAGATCTTCGCGCCGGCCACATCAAACTGGTAAGTGATTTCGCTCTCGGTGCGCGGATTTTCCTGATACGCCTTGCCCAACGGGCTGCTGTCGTTGGTGTCCACCGGATCGAAGATGCCCACGGCCACCCGCAACCCGTCCATGACTGGAGTGCGATAGGTGATCTGCGATGTCGGGAACGGATACGGATACCCCGTGCCGATATTGCCGAACGACACCCCGCCACCGTCCACCAACCCCAGGGTGTCGCTGACCTGGCCATAACCGGCGAGCATTTCATCGAGCAGAATATTGGAACGGGCGAACAGGCCGAAGTCCTTGCCGATCAGCACCTCGCCCCACTCCGGATTGGCCACGGTGCCGTAGAACTGGCGCACGTCGATGGCAGTGTCGGTGCCGTTGGTCTGGCTGTCGTTGATGGTCACCCAGAACGACGACCGCGCGCCGAGCTTCAGGTCATCGATCTGCTTGCTCATGTTGAAGCCCAGGTAGTTGGGCAAATAACCCATCTTGACCCGTGCCTGATTCCGGTCGAATTGATCGCCGGCGCGGTCGACATTGCTGTTCACATAGAAGGCGTTGATGTAGCCGTCCGTGGAGAACGTGGTCTGGTCCTTGTCGTACAGCACGATCTCGGCTTCGGCCATTGCGCTCAGGCCAAGGGACGACAGGCCGGCGATGAAGGCAGGCAGGATACGATGCTTGAAGTTCTTATTGTTGTGCATGACGCGCTCCGCAGCGGGGGGACTGGATGTCGGAGGCGATTATCGAAAGGTGACCGGCGGCGGCCTACGCTGCCTTGGGGGCGGTTGTGAGGTGCTTTGGAGCGGCAGGTGATGCGCGGCAAACTCGGTGTAAGACCGGGTCGCGCCCGGACCCGGATCGAAGGGTGTACGCCGGGTCTGGCACAGTGGCGGCCAGAAGACCCGGTACGCTCTAGAGGCCTGCTCTGAACAGCATGTAAACGGCGACCACGACGCAGACACTGGCGAAGCCGACCTGCAAGGCCCGGGCCGGCACGCGAGCGCAGAGTTTGCGGCCGATGATCATGCCGACGATGCTGGCGACAATGAACGCCACGCCCAACGAGTCGATCCTCACGCCCGCATGGAACGCGCCGATCACACCGATGGCGGAAATCAGGCTGATCACCATCAAGGACGTGGCGACGATGCCGCGCATTTGCACATCGGTGAGTTGCTTGAACGCCGGCACAATCAGAAAGCCGCCGCCCACGCCGAGTAATCCTGAAACCACGCCGGTGACCGCCCCCAGCGCCGCCAGGGTCGCGGTGCATTTGGCGGTCCAGGAAAAGCGCCCGGTCTGCTGATCGAGCATGCAGTTTTTCTGACCCCAGTTGGCGTGTCCGTGGTCGCTCGGCCCTTCGTCCTGACGCTCACGGCGCAGCATGCGCCAGGCCACCATGACCATCAGCAGGCTGAACAGAATTATCAGGATTTTTTCCGGAAGCTGATGGGCGAAGTAGATGCCCACGGGCGAAAAAATCGCCCCCAGCAACGCAATCAACAACGCGGCGCGATAGCGCACCAGCCCATGACGCAAACCGTCAATCGCGCCGACCGCCGCAGCACTGCCTACTGCAAACAACGCTACCGGCGCCGCCTGCGTCATGGTCAACCCCAACCCCAGTACCAGCGCTGGCACCGCAAGAATGCCGCCACCGGCGCCGGTCAATCCGAGCACCAGGCCCATCACCACGCCAAAGAAACTTGCCAACAACATAAAACGCTCGTCGTCCGAGAAAAAAGCCGGGAACGCCCGGTATCGATGCCTGACAGGATAGAGCCCGTGTGGAAAATTTCCTTCATCAATTCACGCGGGACTGGTCAGCACAGGGAAAATGACACTACCCTCAAGTCATGTCCCAACAGAATCCGCCACCATGCCTGCCTTGATTGAAGCCTTCCTCGACCCTGCCTCATCGACCTACAGTTATGTGATCTACGAAGACGATGGCGGCCAGTGCGCAATCGTCGATCCGGTGCTCGACTACGACCCCGCCGCAGGGCGCACCGCCACCACCCAGGCGGATAAAATCATTGCCTTCGTGCGTGAACATCAATTGCAGGTGCAATGGCTGCTGGAAACCCACGCCCATGCCGATCACCTGTCGGCGGCACCGTATCTGCGTCGCGAGTTGGGCGGCAAGATTGCGATCGGTCAGTCGATCAGCAAGGTTCAGGGCGTGTTCAAGAGCCTGTTCAATCTTGAGCCGGCGTTTCGCAGTGATGGCTCGCAGTTCGACCATCTGTTCGCGCCAGACGAATCGTTCATGATCGGCAATCTCAAGGCCACGGCCCTGCATGTGCCTGGCCACACGCCGGCCGACATGGCTTATTTGATCGACGGGGATGTGATCCTGGCGGGCGATACGCTGTTCATGCCCGACGTCGGCACCGCGCGCTGCGACTTCCCCGGTGGCAACGCCAACCAGATGTTCGCCTCGATCCGCAAACTGCTGGCCTTCCCCGCCAGCGTGCGCCTCTTTGTCTGCCACGATTACCCGCCTCAGGGCCGCCAATCCCAGTGCATGAGCACCGTGGGCGAACAGCGCAAAAGCAATATCCATATGCATGACGGCGTCGACGAAGCGGCGTTCGTCGCCATGCGCACCCATCGTGATGCGGGACTGGGCATGCCGACGCTGTTGCTGCCGGCGATCCAGGTGAATGTGCGCGCGGGCAATTTTCCGCCGGCCGAGGACAACGGCATCAGCTACCTGAAAATCCCTCTGAATAAACTCTGACGTTGATCGTTCCCACGCTCTGCGTGGGAATGCCTCAAGGGACGCTCCGCGTTCCAGCTTCGGAAGGGGACGCGGAGCGTCCCGGGCTGCATTCCCACGCAGAGCGTGGGAACGATCACGCTAAACCCCCAAGGTCAGGCCATTGGCCGGCAACGGCAGCGCGGTTTTGTAGCGCACCTGCTTGAGCGCAAAGCTTGAGCGAATGTTGGCAACGCCCGGGACCTTGGTCAGGAAGTCCATCATGAAGCGCTCCAGCGACTGAATGGTCGGCACCAGCACGCGGATCAGGTAATCCGGGTCACCGGCCATCAAGTAGCACTCCATCACCTCCGGTCGATCCGAAATCGCCTCCTCGAAATGCTGCAACGCCTCCTCTACCTGTTTCTCCAGGCTCACATGAATGAACACATTCACATGCAGCCCCAGCAGGTCGGCATCCAGCAGCGTCACTTGCTCACGAATCAGCCCCAATTCTTCCATTGCCTTGACCCGATTGAAGCACGGCGTCGGCGACAGGTTGACCGAGCGTGCAAGGTCGGCATTGGTGATGCGGGCGTTCTCCTGAAGGCTGTTCAAAATGCCGATATCGGTACGGTCCAGTTTGCGCATGAGACAAAACCACCTGTTTTTTATGTTTATGCAGATTTTTTATCCTCAAATGATCTCCGGCGCAACGAAACAGAGATAAATATTCTTCTTCGCCGGGCCTATGATTGTTGTAGGACAAGATTTCTTCCACAGAAGAAAGACGGTCAGCTCACTACAAAAAATTCACAAGATCGAGCGTAGAAGCCATGAACCAAGCGTACGAACCGCTGCAACTGCACGTTCCCGAACCCTCGGGCCGTCCCGGCTGCAAAACCGACTTCTCCTACCTGCGTCTGACTGACGCCGGCACGGTGCGCAAACCCCCAATCGACGTTGAGCCGGCCGACACCGCCGATCTGGCCAAGGGTCTGATTCGCGTGCTCGACGACCAGGGCAACGCCCTCGGCCCTTGGGCTGAAGGCGTGCCGGTCGAGATCCTGCGAAAAGGCATGCGTGCCATGCTCAAGACGCGGATCTATGACAACCGCATGGTGGTCGCACAGCGCCAGAAGAAAATGTCGTTCTACATGCAGAGCCTCGGCGAAGAAGCCATCGGCAGCGGCCAGGCCCTGGCGTTGAACGTCGATGACATGTGCTTCCCGACCTACCGCCAGCAAAGCATCCTGATGGCGCGAGACGTGCCGCTGGTGGACCTGATCTGCCAATTGCTGTCCAACGAGCGCGATCCGCTCAAGGGCCGCCAGCTGCCGATCATGTATTCAGTCAAGGATTACGGTTTCTTCACCATTTCCGGCAACCTGGCCACCCAGTTCGTACAGGGTGTGGGCTGGGGCATGGCTTCGGCGATCAAGGGCGACACCAAAATCGCCTCGGCCTGGATCGGCGACGGCGCCACCGCTGAATCCGACTTCCACACCGCCCTCACCTTCGCCCACGTTTACCG
>Ga0157371_10001867_pt1 | contig 21086 bp, 18 predicted proteins | sample C45metaG_FD_113462 | JGI IMG/M metagenome (GOLD analysis project Ga0157371, IMG submission 113462) | Corn rhizosphere microbial communities from Kellogg Biological Station, Michigan, USA - C4-5 metaG | ecosystem: Host-associated > Plants > Roots > Rhizosphere > Soil | place: USA: Michigan...
AACCACCTCAATTACCTTGCTGCACTGCTAAAAAATGAAATAAAATCAGAAAATGATCTATCATCACTAAGTAATAACCTTATTGTCGTGAAAATATTGGAGGCTGCTAAACGCTCTGCTAAAGAAGGACGTAAGATACTTATTGATTAAGCCAGTTCTTAAAAGGACATTTGCAGACCTATTTAAGCAAACGAACTTCATAAAGATCATTCCTTCTGTCTTTAAGTATTCTAACAGTACCAAAATGGTGAATTTCATCAAGTAAATGAAGATCAACATCAACTACCAGCATCATTTCTGTATTTGGTGTTGCTTCAGCTTTAACTGCATTTGTAGGAAAAGCAAAATCTGAAGGTGTAAATACAGCAGATTGCGCAAACTGAATATCCATATTATTTACTTTAGGCAAGTTACCCACACAGCCGGCAATAGCCACGTAGCATTCGTTTTCTATTGCTCTTGCTTGTGCACATCGTCTTACTCTGGTGTATCCATTTTGAGTATCTGTAAGAAACGGAACAAATAATATTTGCATACCCTGGTCGGCATAAATACGACTTAACTCAGGAAATTCAACATCATAACAAATCAAGATTCCTACTTTTCCGCAATCGGTATCAAATACCTGAATTTTATCGCCCCCAACCATACCATAATATTTCCGTTCATTTGGAGTAATATGTATCTTCCTGTATTCTTCCGTTTTTCCATTTCTGTGGCAAAGATATGTGGCATTGTACAGCTTATTGTCTTCCAATATTGGCATACTGCCTGAAATAATATTCACATTGTACGATACAGCATATTCCTGAATTTTAACAACAATCTCTTTCGTAAGTTCTGCGAGTTTACGCATCGCCTCCATTTCTGGTAAGTGATTATATGGTTGCAGAAGTGGTGTATTAAAAAGCTCGGGGAACATGATAAAATCAGATTTATAACCGCTAACAGCGTCTACAAAGAACTCTACCTGCTCATAAAAAGCATCCATTGTAGGGAAAAGGCGCATTTGCCATTGAACCAAACCGATACGAATAGTTTTGGCAGATCTTGCTGAGGCATCAACTCCCTGATAATAAATATTATTCCACTCAATTAGCGTAGCAAATTCCTTAGATTCATGGTCACCCGGCAGGTAGTTTTTTAATACCTTTCTAACGTGAAAATCATTAGACAGTTGAAACGTAAGCGTTGAATCATATAACTCTTTGGCTTTTACTTTATCAATATATTGTCTGGGGCTCAAAGTATCAGCATATTCATGATAACCGGGGATCCGTCCTCCGGCAATTATACTCTTTAAATTTAAGCTTTCACAAAGTTCCTTTCTTGCTTCATAAAGCCTGCGACCTAAACGCAAACCGCGATATTCAGGAGAAACAAAAATCTCTATTCCATACAAAGTATCACCATTTGGATCGTGGGTAGAAAATGTATACCTGCCGGTTATCATTTGATAGGTATGTTTATCTCCATATTCATCATAGTCTACTATAATAGATAATGAACAGGCCACTACTTTCTCATCTACAGCAATACACAACTGGCCTTCAGGAAATAATTTTAATAGTCTGGCAATGGTCTGTTTGCTCCATATTTGCCCTCCAAGTGTATCATAAGCCTGCTCCATTGATTCCTTAAGGTCATTATAATCTTCAAGCGTCAATTTTCTAATTTCTATATTCATGGTACGTGTTCTTATACTTGATTATGTACATAAATAGTGCCTGAAATTGTATGCTGAAACACAATTACCTATATCAAAAAGTCATATTCCAGGAACTTATTATTATATTTAACAAGGTGTTATAAATTGATTTTAAAGCAGTTATTTCGCTAAACCATACCATAAAAAGATAAAATGTTAAAGATTAAAACATTAAGACTGATGTTTACTTTTTACATGAGCTATTTCACAACGGCTTTTGTATTAACACTGGCATCAGCATACATGCTGTTTAAACTTGGCGCAGAAGCTTTCACTTTAATATTTTGGTTTAAAATGGTTAGCTATGGGATAATTATCTATTATATAAATAATTACAAAAGCAAGGAATTCTATTACTATCAAAACTTAGGCATACCCAAACTTACTTTGTGGATTGGAACTTTAACCTTCGATTTTATCATATTTATTGCCCTTTTAATTTATTCCGTCTCTAAATGATCCATAAACTTGAAGCCGATAGCATATTCCTTGAATTTGGTTCAAGAAGGATCTTATCTGATATTTATTTAAAATGTGAAACCGGAAAAATAACCGGTTTGCTAGGTAGGAATGGGAATGGTAAAACCTGTTTAATGAACATTATCTATGGCAATTTAAACGCCAACAGTAAATCTATTCGGTTTGATGATTTAACCGTCAATGCGGCGTACAAACGGCCAGATTTACTATTGTATCTTCCTCAGTTCAATTTTATACCACAAACGCTAACCCTTAAAAGAATATTTGAGGACTTTGGATTGGACTTTTTTGAATTCGAAAACCGTTTCCCCGAATTTAAATCCATGCATAAGAACTTTTTAAAAAGCTTATCTGGTGGCGACAGAAGGCTTATTGAGGTATATGTTATACTAAAAACAAAATCTAATTTTGCTATGCTCGATGAGCCGTTTTCTCATTTAAGCCCAATAATGATTCAAGCTATTATGGAGCTGATGAATGAGGAAAAACATCGTAAGGGGTTACTCATTACCGACCATATGTTCAGAAACATAATTGACATCAGTGATGATCTTTACATTTTAACCGGAGGGAAAACTCATCTAACAAAAGCGCTAGAAGAACTTGAATTTCTGGGTTATGCAAAAGCATAGCTCCAAATACGCAATGATATATTAGAAATCAAACTTTACCCTTGCACGAATTCCCCACTCAGAAACGTTTGGATTATCCAGGTAAGTGAATCGCTTTACAAGGTCAACTCTAAGTAATTTAAAGATATTTCCTATACCAACACTACCCTCAATATAAGGATCTCTGCTTAATGAATTTGTTATAGGTACCCCATCCTGATTAAGTACAAACTGCATAGCATTGTTATTAACCGCAGGATTATTTTCATTTCTTAAGCCTCCGTACAATGCCTTAAACGACATTACCTCTCTTAGCTTCAATTTTTTTAATAAAGGGACTTTATTAAAAAAGAAACCATTAAAATTCTGATCTATATTGATGCTGGCATAATGGTCGCTAACAAACTCCAGAAAGTTCATTAGATTATATGACTGCAATTGATAAGCATAAGTTTGATTTGCCCTGTGAATAGATAACAATGGAAAAGGTACCTTACCGGCAATATAAGCACCCTCAAGTGTTACATCTGTATATCCAAGCTGCGACAGGTAAAAACGCTTATCAATACTTCCCATGAAATTATGATAGTTATATTCACCTCCCAAAACTCCTTTTATACCTGCAGTGTATCTGAAATTAAATACAGGATACTTGTCCACAAGAGGGGTACGATAAACCTTGCCCTGATAAAATTTTTCATGTGGTGCATACCTTAACTGAACAGATATTTCTGATGTTCTTATAGAGTTGGTTTTAATTAAACTATTCCCACTTGAATTGGCAAAATACAAAGAACCGGCTGGCGTTTGATTCCATTTACGTAAACCGAGACTATAGGAGAAGTGATTTTCAAATTCGTGTACATAATCTAATCTATAAAAATCATTGTACAGCATCATATCATTCTCTCCCCTTTTAAACGACAACAAGAAATTATCCTCTTGTACAAACTGAAGTTCCTGACCTGGTATCTTTGTATCTCTTTGGAAACTTGCTCTCAAATAGTTCTGCGGAAATGCATATATAGATTTATTGTTTAACGAATAAGTTCCACTTAAAAAATACTTCCATTTGGTATCATTAAAACCATAGGCGGCGTACGTTTCAAAATAATAACGTTTACTAAGTGCTGTAGTAGTTCGGCCTCCTAAACGCAAGCGAAATCCTTCTACGCTATTAAAGCTATAAAAAGTATTGACAGGCCCCATCTCAAAAGGCCCAAAATCTTTATAACCGGCAAAGAAAAGAGTTACTATATCCATTGTTCTTTTAAAAGATGGAATAGTTTGTAGCGTATCTAAATTACTGTAAACTTTTAAATTTGTAGGACTAAGGGCTTCAGGGCGGTTATTGGCCCAAAATTCTTCCGATCTTTTACCTGCATCAGCCACAACCACCGGAACTGCAGACCCATAATATGTTGTATCAGGATGTGGTTTATTAATCTGATAGTCTTTAAAGTTCACAGTTCTTTCGCCAGTAAAGCCGGTACCGCCTTTTTTACTTAGGCCAAAATCAACAATCAGATTACTTTTGCTCAGATGGTAGCGCTTGTCAGGATTCTGCTCAAAATCAAGCTTGGCTTCTAACGCCCTAACAAAATTCAAATTGATATCCTTATTTACAGTAAGGTATGCATTCTGAACAGCATAATTTCCATCAAGTGTGATGTAAAGCTTACCTTCAAATAAAAGATCGGTGTTATTTCTTGGCATGAAAGAAAGTTCCACCAGCTTTGGATTATGATTTTGAATGGTGTCTGTTATAAAGAATTTATAGAACGTAGGTGCGCCATCTGCAATCGGACTTAGCAATTGATTACTTACTACCGAAATATTGTTATCGTAGATATCTATATCTTGATACATCCTATCAAAATAGGTGGTTAAACCTTGGTTATCGATAAAACGTTCATCAAAATTAACACGTTTATCAGCTACAATAATGGTCTTAAGTTTTTCAGGACTTTTACGAAAGTAATTATCAGAAAGTTTCTCTTGCTGAAACACAGGAAGCATCGTTTTACCACCTATTTTAGTAGAATCCTGCTCTTGAAACAAAAATTTATAATTACGGAATATTCTCTTGTTTTTAAACTTATCAGAAAGGTTACTCATAGAGAACATCATTCGCTCGTACTTCTTATACTCAACAAAATCGTAATGATCCATTCGGTTCTTTGATTTGTTCGCAATAACATTTCTAATAAGCTCAACAGCGGGATTATCTTTATTTTTATATTTTGGCCTTTTCCCTGCTGTAATTACAACTTCGTCCATTTGAGTTGTTTCGCTGGGTAACTCAACATTTACTATTTGTTCTTTGCCCGGAGTAATAGTTTTTATAATTGATTTATAACCAACATAACTGAATTTAATCTGTGTATGGTTATCATTAATAATAATACTGTATTTGCCATCAGCATCCGTTCTGCCGCCTTTTTCTGTACCTGTAATTAGAAATGATACGTATGGTAAAGTTTCTTTAGTTGTGGCGTCTGTTACAGTACCGTTTACAACAGTTTGCTGGGCATTTGAAGCAAAAGCAAATGTTAACAGTAAAATAACAGCTCCTATGTATTTAAAATATTGATGTTTCATTATGTACTTTTTTACCATACTCCTGATACAATCATGGTATCTACCAGATCTATTACTCAGGATGCCGGCAAAGGTACATCTCAACTTTTGAATATTATACTAAAATAGTCAGGATAAAGTCTCGAACTAAATGTTATGACATCAAAATGAAAAAGCAAAATAAGAAAGCATGTAAATAACTGATTAACTGAGCTGAATAACAAAATCTGTTTGCCCCTCAGTTACCGTTTTTAATGAAAATGAGAAACCATGATTAAGTAATATTTCTCTGACCAGTGTAAGACCAATACCCTGTCCATCCTTTTTAGTGCTAAAAAACGGGCTAAAAAGTTGTTCATTTAAATCTTCCGATATACCCCTGCCGTTATCGCTAATCTCCAGTATCTTTTGTTTAGTATTAATACTAAATTTCACAATCCCCTGCCCATCAATAGCTTCTATTGCATTCTTAACAATATTGATCAGTACTTGTTCCAATTGTTGAAAGTCGGCCAAAATGTAAAATGGAACGTCCGGCAAGTCAAATTCAAAGCTCACACCATTCTCCTTTGCTTTGATACCCATAAAATTCGAGACAGAATAAATTAAAGCTGTAAGATCAACCTGCAGTTTGTTAACAGGCATTAGCTTTACCAGATCTGCAAAATTTCTCATGAACAGATTCAGGTTCTGATTTCTGGCAACCGCCACATGCATTGCATTTTTTAATGAAGATCTATCTGGTGAAGTCCACATATCGCCTGTATCCAAAGCCATATTTATAATAGAATTAACCGGGCCGACTGTATTATTTACTTCATGCGCCATCATTCTGATCACTTTGCCATAAGCATTCTTTTCTGCCTCAAATATTTCGGCAGTTACCTCTTCTATCATCACAAACATACGGGGAAAGCCCCTGTCTATAAAGTGAGATTTCTGAATCTTATAGGTATGTAAATTTCCAATTCTTATTGTTTTGGATTCGCCTGGCTTAAGCGGTTCAAACTGGACCAAAAGTAACTCAGGCCTGGCACCAAGTATTTCCTCTGCCTTTGGGTTAATCTGCTTTAAATTGCCATCATAATCAAGTATAACGATGCCTGTAGGCGATGTATGAATCAATTTTTCAAGAAAAAAATGCTGTTCCTCCTGTTTTGTTCTTTCTTCCCTCAATGCATCCATCATTTGATTGTATACATCTATTAATTCATCAGTTTCTTTCTTTCCTGTAGGTAAAAACTTAACATTAAAATCGCGATCATTAATAGCATTAATCCCTTCTTTAAGATAAACCAAAGGTTCTACAAGTTGCCTGTAGAGCGCAATTGATATGACTACCGAGATGATAACCAAAACCTCAGAAACTATAAAAATTATCTTATTACTCTCCAGAATAAGATAACTCAATCCTAAAAAGACAAGATGAAGAATAACAATAAAAAGGATATACTTAGTCTTTAACTTCATTAAGTTTAATCTTCGGCTTCATTAAATGGAATCTGATATTTCTCAAGTCTGCGGTACAATGAATTCCTTGTTATCCCCAGAGATGCTGCAGCTTTGGTGATCTTATTTTGATGAAAGCTCATCGCTCTTTTTACCATTTCAACCTCCATCTGTTCAAGTGTAATACTGCCTACACCAGGCATTTGCACATCCACTTTTTTTGAAGGTGACAGCTCTAATTGGGTTTTAAAATCATCTATACCCAGTTCGTTATTTTTGCTCACTAAAATAGTCCGTTCTACCAGATTTTTCAATTGCCTTATATTACCGGGCAATTCTAATTGCTGAAGCCATTTCATTGCAATAGCAGATATTGACAATAATGGTCTGTTGTAAATTTCTTTAAGGTTGTTAATAAAGAAATTAACCAATAATGGTATATCTCCTGATCGTTCACGTAAAGGAGGTAAATATATGGTGATCAGGTTGATGCGATACAACAAATCTTCTCTGAAAGTGCCCGCACCGACCATCTCATTTAAATTTTTATTAGTTGCACACACCACCCTGACATCCACAGTTTTACTCCGGCTGCTACCTAATACTTCATATGTCCTGTCTTGCAATACTCTTAACAATTTAACCTGACTGCTGGCTTCAAGCTCTCCTATTTCATCCAAAAAAATAGTGCCTTTGTTAGACATTTCAAACCTGCCCGTTCTATCAAATCTTGCGTCTGTAAATGCCCCTCTTACATGACCAAACATTTCACTTTCAAACAATGATGAAGATATTCCTCCCAGATTAACTTTTACAAATGGCTTATTCCTGCGCAAACTATTTTCATGTATTGCTTCAGCAATCAATTCCTTTCCTGTTCCGCTTTCTCCCAGAATAAGCACTGATGCATCAGTGGATGCTACCTGTCCAATCGTTTCAAGTATAGCCAGCATCTGAGGATCTTCGGCAATAATTTGTTTAAAACTGTATTGTTTATCTAATTGCTTACGACTGCTATTCTTTGATTTAGTAGTATTTAGCTCAAGTAATGTTTTAACTGATTGTAAAACATGTTCATTACTCCATGGCTTATTTATAAAATCGTTTGCACCAAGTTTCATACCCTGAACCGCAAGCTGAATACTTGCCCAACCGGTAATCAAAATCACCGGAACACCCGCATTCAGCAACCTGATATTCTTTAGCAGCTCCATTCCCTCTCTTCCAGAAGTATCAATAGAAAAATTAAGGTCAAGAATGATGAGACCAGGTGCCTGTTCACTGATGATACTCAATGCATCATCTCCATTTTCAGCAGTAAGCACCTTATTGCCAGCATTTTCAAGGAGCAATGCCAGCGAGGTTCTTACAGCGATATCGTCATCTACAATCAAGATCATATACAAAGTTAATATAGTTATTATTCTTCATGCAATGCAATTGCAGGATGTATGGCCGCTGCCTGTCTGCCTGGGTATAGAGAACATAAAATAACCAGTATATAAATGAAGAGCACAGACAATAAAAGGGCAATCAAATATACTGCTGATGGCAAATCAAATACGTTCAGCAATGGGAACTGGATTGCAAAAAAAGACCCAAGTATAAGCGATAATGTTGCTAAAAATAAAGATTCGGTAACGAGTTGTGAGGCTACAGAGGAACCGCTGGCACCAATTGCCCTACGCAGACCAATCTCTCCCCTACGCTGATTGATATTATACCAGAGCACACCAAATAAGCCCAGCGCCACATTGATGATCAGGAACCCTGCAATAATACTACAGATAACAACCGGAATAACGGTATCTGCATTCTTAGACTCCCGTAGATTGGTCAGGTGACTAATCTCAATATTTGAATTAGGAATACTCCTTGCCATCAGTTTAGATAAATTACTTTCAAATGCAGCATCCGCATTGTCAGCAACCTTAATCAGGATGACACTAATCCATTCGTACGAAGCCGAGTCCAGCATTTTGTACATACCTGGTCCGGCAGGATAGTAATCACCGCCTGTTTTAATGTCTTCAATTACCCCAACGATCTTTGATTTATTCTTGTCCTCATCGTCGCCAATGAGCTTGCCAACGGCAGGCTGAGCACCAAACATATTCTCCTTTAATGTGGAGTTGATCACAATCAGATTGCTTTTCATTATACCGTCTTCCTTAGTGAACCATCTTCCCTCCACCATTTTTGCAGACAGCGCTTTATCATATTTCTGGTCTACCTGAAAATAATTGATGCGGTTGTATTTTTTTCCCTTGTAGGTAAAACCCGAAGTGGAATTACTGTTTGCATAGGGAAAATTACTCCCGGTAAACGACACTTCCTTAATCTGCGGTATTGCGCTAAGGGTTGATCTTACCTGGCCAAAGAATGTTGCCAGCGTATCTTTATCCTTTGTTTTTAACGGATTGCTATAGGATATCGCCCAAACCCGCTGATAATCGAATCCGGTTGGCTTTCTGTAATTGAGGTAGTAATATACCAGCATGGAAGATATGGCAAAAATAACCAGGAAGGAAACCAAAATCTCCGAAAGGAACAGGATGTTGTGCTTCCTTTTGTTCCATATCAATTTAAATAAATGTCTGAACATGATAATGTCTTGTTATATAAATGAAAACATGATTAATTGACCTTCAACGCTGCCACCACATTGAGCCTTGACATGCGCCAGGCCGGATATACTCCAGACATCAGTCCGAATATAAGGCAGAGCCCCAGTCCAATGGACAGTACGGTGAAGTTGAGCGAGCCTTCAAAATCCGGCGTAAAGCCCGACTGGTTGAAAACATAAATGGCAATAAACGAAAAGACCACCCCAAGAATTCCTCCCAGCAGGGTAAGGATAATATTTTCAACCAGGAATTGATAAACCAGCGTCTTTGAAGATGCCCCGAAAGCCTTCCTTACACCGATCTCTGAAGATCTTTCCATGATCCGTGTAATGTTAATGTTTACCAGATTAATGGTTGGCAGAAGCATAAATAGCAGTACCACACCACTTAAAATAGCTATCATTTTGCCAAAACCAGCCGAATCATCATTACCAAATAAATTACGCGAAAGGCCCTCCATGGCGCCGTCTGCATGTGCATACAGTCTGTCAAAATCCTTTTCGCGGGGAACCTTGCTTAACATCTTTTCATATTCCGAACGCATTGCAGGCAGGTCTGCTTTAGATTTGCCAACCAGTGCAACTCCAAAATTACCCATCAGCCCCTGATCATCATACTTCGTTTTGGAAACGGTGTAAGGCAGATATACATCCCCAAAGAAGTTTCTGTTGGTTCTTGGCACCCCTTTTACCACTCCTATCACCCGGTAATTTACGTTGTCCAGTTCAATATATTTGCCCACCACCTTAGCTGCATCACCAAAATAACTCTTCTTTGTCCGCTCAGAAATTACAGCGATATGCTCCGCATTGTCGATCTGTTGGCGGGTATATGGCTTACCTTCTAAAAACTCGTATTCTGTCGCCTCCCAGTATACATCATTAGTAAATTTAAATTCAAGGCTAATCTTCTTGTTATTAACATAAGAATTTGCGCTGTTTCCAAAAGAATAAAAGGCAATTTTATCAGGAACTTTAAGTGTTGATACATAACGCTTGATGAAATTGAGCGAAAGTGAACTGCTGTTTATCCAGCCTTCCTTAGAGTTTTTTTTGGTCATACGGGTCACAAAAAGCATCTGATCCCTTTTATAATCCGGATAAGAAGCACTCAATATATTTTCAACAAGCGCTGTTGAGGTCATCAGAATGGTGAGTGTGAAACTGATCCCGAACAAACTGATGAAGGTGAAAAATTTTCTGCGGAGTAATACCGCTATGGCTATTTTAAAATAATTTTTAAGCATAATAAAAGATGGTTAAAAGAATTACTGAACTTGTGAGCCATCAAACAACCGTACCAAACGGTGAGTTTTATGTGCCATATTTTCATCGTGGGTAACCATTACTATAGTAGTACCATCATTCTTGTTCAGGCTAATCAGAATATCCATAATCTCATTTCCCATGGCACTATCCAGGTTACCAGTTGGCTCATCAGCCAAGATAATTTGTGGCCTTCCTACAATCGCTCTGGCAATAGCTACACGCTGACGCTGCCCTCCGCTCAGCTGCGTCGGAAAATGATTAATTCTATTGCTCAATCCTACCTTTGCCAAAGCTTCAGTAGCCAATTCCCTGCGTTCTTTAGCAGAACCTGAGCGATACAACAATGGAAGTTCCACATTATCCAGAACTTGTAAATCATTGATAAGGTGGTAGCTCTGAAATATAAATCCAAGTTTCTGATTTCTGAATTTCGCCAGTTGCTGATCTGTGAACTTTGTAATATCCTCACCAGCAATTTTAATATTGCCTTTTGATGGTTCATCAAGCAAGCCCATAATGTTAAGTAGTGTACTTTTACCACATCCCGAAGGCCCCATTATTGACAAAAATTCCCCTTTTTCAATATCAAGACTTATGTTGTTTATTGCCAGTGTTTCAACAGTGTCGGTGCGATACACCTTTTCAATATTTTGTAAACGTATCATAATGTATAATTAGTGATTAAGATTTATTTATAAGTTATTTTTTCATTCTTTTCAAAGTCGTATAGCGACAAATACCTAAGCTGATAATATGCTCCCCAAAAATCTCTTAACGATGCTACGTAATCTCTTTTAGCTCTGTCACTTTCCTGAAAGGCAATACTCAGATCAGTAATACTAAGGTTGCCCAAAACATAGCGCTCACTAGCAATCTGATACTTTTCAGAAGCAATCTTATCTGCCTGAGCGGTTAACTCCAGCTGCTCTTTCATCATATTAAATAATGTTACCTGCGTTACTATCTGTTGTTTAAAGGTCTGCTTATCCTGCTCTACCTCATAAATAGTAAATTGTTGATTGGCTTCCGCTGTTTTAGTTCTTGATTTAGATCTTCCCCAATCAAGAACCGGAATTGCCAACTGCAATTGTACAGATTGCTGGCTTTTAGGTGACCGGTAAACATCCAATATATTATTGCCTGCATTAGAAAATCCCAGATTAGCTTTTAATGTAGCTGTAAGTCCATTTTCTCCTTTAGCTTTGGCAACATCCCGTTTTGCTTCAGCAATACGCCTTACAAAAGCTATAGCATCAGATCGATTTTCAAATGCTTCTATTAAAACTTTTTCTGATGAGATTGTCACGCCTTTTACAGCCTCGGGCATTGTCAGCACAATCCTGTCATCACCCTCTATCCCAGCATAACTCCTTAGGTTCAGTGTTGCAATTTCCATGTCTCTTTTAGCTGTTCCTACAGCTTTTTTAGCATTCACTTGTTCAAGCTGTAACTGTAATATCTCATTTTTAGAGATTTTGCCTAACTCAAACTTAGTGTTGGCAATGTTTAAAATGTTACCTGTATTTGTATAATTAGTTTCTGCAATATGAAGGTTTACCTGAGCAAGTAACAGATCAAAGAAATACCCTGTAACAGTAACAGAAATTTGCTCCTGAGATTCTATGTAAGCCTGTTTACTCTCATTATATTTTAATGGTGCTATTCTTTTATCCCACTTAAGACTATTAAACTGCAGTAAAGGTTGTATATATCCAATGCCGTAAGGTGTTCCATTATACAATACATTATCCCTGTCAAAATCTGTAAAACGTTGCAACTGGGTGGTACCATAAATAGTACCACCTGTTGCGGCCAAACTCTGACTAAAATCGAGCGTTAGTGATGAATTGTCATTTCTTATAGGCTGAAAAATTACTGTCCCATTAGGCTGCAGCACCTGCGAATATGTTTTATTGTATCCTGGCAAAATACCACTTAGCGCCAGTTGGGGCTGGTAATTCGACTTAAACGTCCGCCATTCCCAATACTTGGTCTCTTTTACTGTAGTTGCTTGTTTAGCGGCTATAGAATTGGCTTTAGCTTTTTCAACTACTTCGTTTAATGTCAATTTTAAAGTATCCGTAACGTTTTCAAATTTAGTAGCAGTATTGATTGAATTTTCAACACCATTGCCCCAAACATCAAAGCAACATATGATCATTATGATTGTAAAACTGATTTTCATGTGCTTATGATCAATTAGTGATTGAAATTTCTTTTGAATACGCATACTTGCTCATATCAGAAGTAATTACCGTCTCACCAGCTTTTATACCGCTAATGATCTCTACGTAATCAAAATTGCTTAGTCCTGTTTTTACATTTCTTCGCACTGCTTTTCCATTGTTCAGCACAAAAACTTCCTGCTCATTTGAGCCTTTAAAAGCTGGCCCGTTACTTACTCTAAGTACCTTACTTCTGGTCTCCGTAATTACAAAAACATCAACTTTCATATTTGGTCTAAGCAGCTTATTATTCTTTTCCTCAAGTTGAATTTCAAATGAAACAATGGAATTGTTTACTGCCGGAGAAATACTTGCAATAGATCCTCTAAGCTGAGTGTCATTTATTCTGATAATTACCGGCATGCTATTGTGAAGTTGATCAAGCATATTTTCAGAAATACTTCCTGTTATCTTGTAACTGCTTAAATTTGCAATTCTGGCTAATGATTCGCCTTCTTTTATACTAGCTCCAATATTTTTATTCACCCAGGTTACTACACCGTCACGGGTAGCAATTACATTGGCAAGATCAAGCTTACGCTTTAAGGCCATCAGATCACTTTTTTGAATAGCTAAGGCTAGCTCCGCTTCTCTGATCTCTATCTTCATGGTTTGCTGCTTGTTTTTAATCTCATTTTCAAGCTGCTGCTTTTCCAGTTCTGCTACTTTTAAATTTAACTGAGCCTGCTCAATATCTTCCTTGGTTCCCCCTCCGGCTTTATATAACCTTTGAGCACTAGATACTGCATCTTTAAAATTTGCAATGCGCAACTGTTTAATATTGTTGTTCGAGTTGATATCATAAAAGGTTTTCTCCAGATCAAGCTTTAATTTCCTGATTTCGTTTTCTTTAGATTCAATCTGGAACTTAAGTTTTTCAAAGTCCGTTTCGGCAGATGATTTATCAAGGGTAAGAATAGACTGTCCGGCCTTTACCTTTGTTCCTGCGTCCATAACTACATTCCTTACAGCGGCGTTTATTGGACTGGTTAATACCTCTTCAAATTCAGGAAGTACTTCTCCGGTTGCGTTTATTGTATTTTCTATGTCACCTGTTTCAGCAACTGATGTAGTGAATTCAGCAGAAGCAATTGAAGGTCTGATGAAGGCGCGTAAAGCGAATACTCCACTCACCAAAATCCCTAGTATTATGAATACTATTATCCTTGTTTTCTTCTTTCTTTTTGCAGTAACTTCTTCTTCAATTGGCTTGTCCATTGGTCGTTTATTTCGACAAAGCTTTACAAGTCGAATACCAAACTTAAACAACTAAAAAACAGATAGTTGCAAAAAACAAAACCAATAAAAATGCCCGATATCAGATTAAACGTTCGATATCGGGCATTTTTAATTATTACCCGTTAATGAGCATCTAAAGAATTTAAATAATTCTCAACAATAGGTATATCTGCTTCTGCCCAATCCTGCTCTAAAAGTTCTGACGCTTCTAACCATCTGTATGAAGCATGTTCTCTTAGTTCAATAGAGCCTCCAATAACTTTACAAACAAATGGGATCAAATTAATTGAAAACTCAACATAATGGTGAATGTTAGCTGGCATTTCAAAAAGAATTCCGATATCCAAATTTAACTCCTCTTTTATTTCTCTTACAAGGCATTCAGAAGGTGTTTCACCTTCTTCAATTTTTCCTCCCGGAAATTCAATCTTCAAAGGTAATTTCATTGATGCACTGCGCTGAGTAACCAATACTTTATTAGCATTATCAACTATTATAGCACAAGTAACATTAATCATAATTTTACCATTTCATTAATTCCATTACTCTTATAAACTCAGCTTGAAGAGGAGCTTTAAGGTGAATTTCCTCATTAGTTACCGGATGTTTAAATATAAGTTCTGATGCATGCAGTAGCATTGTTGTCATTTCCCATTCTTCTTTAAACAGTTTATTTTGCTTATTGCAACCATGCTTACGGTCGCCAATAATAGGATAAAAAATATGTGCAAAGTGCTTTCTTAGCTGATGCATTCTTCCCGTTGTTGGCGTAGCCTCCACTAAAGAATATCGGGAGGTACTATGTTTCCCAAAAGCAATATCCAACTCAGCCCTTTTTAAAGTTATAAAAGCAGTAAAAGCATCCTGAATGGTTCCATTCTCTTTAGCAAGCGGATAATCTATATCCAGACTATCAGGAGCATATCCCCTTACAACAGCAAGATACTTCTTTTGAACCAAACCATTTTGAAACTGCTGATGCATCGCAATCTCAATATCCTTTTCAAAAGCGAACAATAGCAAACCGCCTGTTTTCCTGTCCAAACGATGAACCGGACTTACATGCCTGTTAACCTGGTCTCTTAAAAGCTGTAATGCAAATTCTTTTGCATCATTAGCAATCGACGAGCGGTGTACAAGCAAGCCATGAGGTTTATTAATCGCAATTAAATGGTCATCCTGATATACAATTTCTAGCATTTAAACTTTTTTTGGCGAAGATAACCTTTTAATTGGGATGCAATGTTTAACATTTCTTAACATCTGGCTATGATAATCCACCTTATATTTGTGGTATAAATATTTGGTTAGTATTTATAGTTTAGGTTTAGTTGATAAATAAAAAGGCACCGATGGATTTCGGTGCCTTTTTATTTATCCAAATTCTTAAATTTGCATGCTCTTCCTTCCGTTATCCAATATTCATGAGTACCAATAATAAATTAATAAACATCCCACCCCTACCTGCCGTATTGTTATCCATAATTAGTGTACAAGGTGGGGCTGCAATAGCCAAGGGATTATTTCCTGTACTAGGGGCAACTGGTACTGCTTCCGTGAGAATTGGCTTATCTGCAATTATTTTATTAGGGGCTTACAGGCCAAATTTAAAGCTTCTCACAGCAAAACAATGGAAAGCCGTTATCCCTTATGGCATATCACTAGGCTTAATGAATGTTATTTTCTATATGGCCATAGAAAGAATTCCTTTGGGTTTAGGTGTTACACTTGAATTTATTGGGCCTCTTTTATTAGCAGTACGTGGATCCAAGAGAGTATTGGATTTCTTTTGGGTGCTATTAGCGGCTATTGGTATAGCTTTTATAGCCCCCTGGAATGAAAAGGGTATTGATTTAATTGGCGCATCGCTTGCACTATTAGCCGGTGGTTTTTGGGCAGGTTACATTATTCTCGGTGGACGAATAGCTAAAATTATGGATGGAGAACAAGCCGTAGCAGTAGGCATGATATTCGCAGCGATTGTAGTGGTTCCATTTGGTTTTGGAGGTGGTGGTTTAAGCAATTTCACCCCCATTATGATTTTAAGCGGCAGTGCACTGGCATTATTATCAAGCGCTATTCCATTTACTTTGGAAATTGGTGCACTTAAAAAATTGCCAGCGCGTACTTTTAGTATTTTAATGAGTCTGGAACCCGCTGCTGCTGCATTATGCGGGATAGTGTTTTTAAGTGAACATCTTACCCTACTTCAATGGCTTGCAGTAGCATTTGTAGTCATGGCAAGCCTTGGTGCCACCCTAACAAAAGGAAAAAAGAACCTTTAACTTGCCATTGGGATTCTACTTTTAGAAACCACCATTACGATAAGAGACCTTTGCTGCTCATCGCGAAAATTGATCAAAAAATTCTTGTTACCATTATTCTTGATCAGACTTGTTAGTTTTGGAAACATCACTGCCAATGATTCTACCTGCTTTATATCGTCGCTATCTACAATAAGAAACTGAGAAGAGGCATCATTCTTAATATGCTCTATATTTTGGTGAAAAGGGTGTAAAAAATCCATGTATGATTGAGTTAAGTTGATTAATAAACTGTTAGTTTATATAACGAGATTAATTCCCGATACGCTACAACCAACTCAAATTATATTTACTTTAAAAGCTTATCTATCGCCTGATAAGTCATCGGGTGATAGTTAGGTCTTGCTTTTTTGTAAATCTCTTTAGCCTTTTTTAAACCCTCCGGCGTTTTCATCATTTCTTTATACAAAGGAATAATGTGCCACATTCTACCATTTTCTATTAAATAATCTTCTATTCTTTTATTGGCAGCTGTATACTGATGATGAATAGCCAGGGTGTACCAGGCTAATTGGATATCAGTATTATTAGAGCCTGTAAAGTTAAACTGCCGATCTAAATCTGCCATCTGCTTTACACTCATGTTTGGCGACAACATATTGATAAAGAACTTCTTTTCATTACTTGTATTAATTTCTTTAGTCAAAACTGATGTATCTGCCAATTCATTTTTATTCCATGCAGATGCTATACGCTCAATCTTAGAAAATTTCCCTTCTTTGCTCCACAGATCTTTAGAATAGGCATTATTTGATGGTATTCCTGGCCCATAAACCCAATCATTGATACGGATTTTCTTCTCAAGGTCCGAGTTACCCTTAATTAGATTTTCATTCAAATACAATAAAAACTGTTCTGTAGAAACAGATTGAAAAGCATGGCTATCAAAATAACCTCTTAAAAAAACATCAAATTTTTGTCTTCCCACTGCTTCTTCAATTGTCCGCAAAAAGAAATACCCCTTTTCATAGGCAATATCATTAGTTCCGTCATCCGGGTTTCGGCCTGTATAGTCGGTTTTTAGATAAGTATCCTTGCTGGTATCTCCCATTTCCTTTACTGCATCTTCCAGGGCCTTTTTCGCAAATTCCTCTTGCATCTCGGCTTCCTGCTTACCAAAAATCGCTTCATCTATTCTTCTTTCAAAATAATTTGTAAATCCTTCATTAAGCCAGAAATCATTCCATGTAGCATTCGTAACAAGGTTGCCACTCCAACTATGCGCCAATTCATGGCTAATTATACTCACCAGAGATCTGTCCCCAGCTATAACCGTAGGTGTAATAAATGTTAAATTAGGGTTTTCCATACCTCCAAAAGGAAAGCTTGGTGGCAATACCAATAAATCATACCTCCCCCATCTGTATGGGCCATAAAGCTTTTCAGCGGCATTTACCATTTTACCCATATCAGCAAATTCATAAACAGCTTTTGCCAATACCGACGGCTCCGCATATATTCCGGTGCGTTTATCAACGGCTTTGAATTCAATATCGCCAACAGCCAACGCCAGCAAATAAGAAGGAATAGGATGTATCTGCTTAAAATGATAAATACCCTTACTGTTTTTTACCTCAGGGTTTTCTGCACTCATTAAAGCAAGCAAATCATTTGGAACTGAAACGGTTGCATTGTATGTAAACCTTATACCCGGACTATCCTGACAAGGAATCCAACTGCGGGCAGCAATGCTTTCTGACTGTGTAAATAAATAAGGGCGCTTTTTCCCTGCTGTTTGATGCGGATTTAGCCACTGCAAAGCACTTGCCTCTTTATTAGTTGTATAATAAATAGTAATCAACTTTGTTTCAGGAGTAATAGTCACTTTTAGTGGTCTTCCTAAAAATTCTTTCTCCTCACCATAAGTAAATGTTGTTTCCTTTTCTTCAGCACCAAGAGTTATTTTTGAAATATTAAGCTTACTGTCATCAAAAATAATTTCATTTGATTTAGTCTTATTGTTTATTTTCCAAACTGCCTTTCCACTAATCTGCTGATTTTCAAAATTAACCTTTATATCCAAATCCAGATGCTCAACCACAGCTATAGATGGCTTTGAAAAAGAATGTGGATCTTCTACAGGCATATTTGCAGTATTTTCTTTTTGTTTACAGGATAATATCATCAGAAATGGAATGAACAACATTAAATTCTTCATCAGAACAGTTTTTTTAAACATAATAAGCAGTTTATTATTCAATTATAATAAGTCGTTTGCCAGATTTGCCAGTTCACTACGCTCGCCCTTATCCAATGTAATGTGGGCGTATAGAGGATGGTTCTTTGCATTTTCTATCAGATAAGATAAACCATTACTTTCGGCATCAAGATAAGGTGTATCTATTTGATAAATATCGCCTGTAAATATGATCTTGGTATCTTCTCCTGCCCGCGAAATTATGGTTTTAATTTCATGTGGGGTTAAGTTTTGTGCCTCATCAACAATAAAAAAGATTTTAGAGAGGGTTCTTCCTCTAATATAAGCAAGCGGTGTAATTACAATTTTGCCTGTAGTTACAAACTCATCTATCCTTCCCTGCATTTTCAAATCATGATTATACTGCTCTTTAATGAACCTCAAATTGTCCCATATTGGGGCCATATAAGGATCTATCTTCGACTTTGCGTCTCCGGGTAAAAACCCTATATCCTTATTACTTAGTGGAATAATGGGCCTGGTTACATAGATTTGCCTATAATCTTTCCGTTGCTCCAATGCACTTGCAATGGCAAGAAGCGTTTTTCCGGTACCGGCCTTACCTTGAATGGTTACCAGTTTAATTTCCGGATTTAGTAAAGCATGCACAGCAAAAGATTGCTCATGATTTCGTGGCGAAATATTAAATATTTTCTTTGAACTAACAGGATATAAACGCTGTGTAGTAGAATCAAACCAGGCTGTAGCAGTTTTTCTGCTATTTTTTAGTATACAAAAATGATTTGGAGATTGAGGTGCAATATCCAATAATTCAGTGCTGATACTACCTTCTGTTTTAAGCTCAGCAAAAAGTTGCTCCGGGACTTTAGAAAGAACAGTTTTCCCCGTATAAAGTTCATCTACATTTTTGATCTTTCCTGTTTCGTAATCTTCAGCATAAAGTTCCAGCGACTTAGCTTTTAAGCGCAGGCATATATCTTTCGATACGAGTATTACCTTTTTCTCTGGAAACTCCTGCTTTAAACTTAAAGCAGCATTTAGAATACGATGATCAAACTTTCCTGCACCAAAAATAGCTTCTGCATCTGCATGATCGGGTTTATTATCCATTACCACTTTAAATCGGCCACTTTTAGCACCATTTAAAGGTATCCACTGATTCATTATTTTATTACCTGACGCATTGTCCATAAGCCTAATAAAACTTCTGGCTTCGGCATTCCTCGTTTCATTACCATTTTTCATGTTATCAAGCTCTTCTAAAACCTGAATTGGTATGGCTACATCATGCTCCTGAAAGTTATTAAAGGCATTATGATCGTATAAAATAACAGAAGTATCGAGAACAAAGATCTTCTTTTGCAGCGAAGGGGTTTTAGCAGATTTACTCATGACACCTAAATTTAACGATTTTTACGCTTGATACGAAATTGAATAAACAACCAATAGCTGTTTAAAATTCTAAATATAATTTAAAAAATATGCCATAATAATAAAGCACCTCAAGTTGAGGTGCTTTATTATTAATTTGGTACAAAATTAAGCTTTAGAATAGCAAATATATTTTAAAACCAAGGTTGTTGAAAGCTCCACTACTGCTCAAATTAAAATTGGTATAGCTATTTTCATAACTACTTTGACCATTATTATTATTTCCTTTTTGCTTATCGACGGTATAGAATGCACTTGCTGATAACAAACTGGATTCAATGGCAAATCTTTTAGAAAAAAACCATGTTAAACCACCATCTACACCAATCGAATATCGATCAGTTTTCCTGTCCTCATAAATTGGGTTAGCATTATCAGTTTTCGTATAACCATATCCCAATGAGCCGCCAGCAAAGGCGTATAGCTTTTTAACCAATGGATAATACTGCTGATAATTTATGCCAGCTCCATAACTTTTTGACTTCGACCCTGAAACATTAGCTACATATTGGTAATCTTGATTTCCATAACTCACATCAAGACCTAATTTGGTATTGTCCTTTATAAATAATCCGTAGCTCAAACTGAAATTGTTCATTTTTGATTTGTTAATCTCAGTAGCTCCATTTTCACTTCTGGCCTCATATTTACTGGTTTGTGAACTAATACCAAAACCTAAAGCATTGGTACCTTTTGTTTGGGCATACCCGCATAGGGTAGCCAATACTGCTACTGCAGTTAATAGTTTCTTTTTCATATTGTGTGTGTGTTTAAGTACTAAACCTAATTATTTATATTTTCATTATGAAATATTTATTTTCATAAATTGTAACATAATTAAGATAATAATAACTACACTTTCCAGAAACCTATAAACGCCAAAAACCCTGTAATTCATCATTACAGGGTTTTGGTTTAAGATTTGGCACCGACCTACTCTCCCACGTGTTACCGCAGTACCATCGGCTCTGGTGGGCTTAACTTCT
>Ga0157371_10001868_pt1 | contig 21084 bp, 14 predicted proteins | sample C45metaG_FD_113462 | JGI IMG/M metagenome (GOLD analysis project Ga0157371, IMG submission 113462) | Corn rhizosphere microbial communities from Kellogg Biological Station, Michigan, USA - C4-5 metaG | ecosystem: Host-associated > Plants > Roots > Rhizosphere > Soil | place: USA: Michigan...
CCCGCCTGCTATATGGAACGGGTTTGGCTCCAGCCCCGATAAAGGGGTCCAGGTGGAAGACATTAAAATGCCCGATCTCCTTACGGATGGAATCCGGGATCCAGTTCAGTTTAGCTTTGTAGAATTCTTCAAGGGTCTCCGTCTTGTTCATTGCGCAAAGTTACACATATCAAATAAAGGTAAAGCTTTTTAGTTTCGCTTGGGGCATTGACAGCACGAGCGGCTGCTGGCGCGAAAGTTTGGTCCTGGTTTTCAATAAAAATGACCTCGGTAATAACCCATTTCGGAATTGAAGGACATAATGCAAAAATTGTTGACAAATTAACACCTGAACCATCGACGATATATTTTCCCTGTTATATGGCAGTAAAAGCTATGCTCGACTACAATCTCCACTAGAGAAACGGCTTGGTTCCTCATTCCGGTTACAAACTTCCTCAATCGAATTACACCTGAAGATCGATATCTATAGAACTTTGTCTTAACGATTTAAAATACAGAACTATGGAACAGCAAAAAGACACCAGCAAAGTTTGGTTTATTACAGGCACCTCCCGGGGCTTTGGAAAAGTATGGACTGAAGCCGCATTGGAGCGTGGCGACAAGGTAGCAGCTAATGCACGTTCGCTTGATAGCATCGCGCATTTAAAAGGAAAATATGGAGACAAGGTCTTAACACTGGAGTTGGATGTAACCAATTCCGATCAGGTCAAGAGTGCCGTCGCGCAAGCGTTTGGTCATTTCGGTAAAGTTGATATCATTCTTAACAATGCCGGGTATTCACTTGTGGGAACAATAGAGGAAGCCAGCACAGACGATATCCGAGCACTATATGAAACCAATATCATGGGTCCGGTTTCCGTCATTCAGGCTGCTTTACCGCTCTTAAGAAAGCAGGGCTACGGCCATATTCTGGGTACCTCAAGTAACCTGGGTAATATTACGATGCCCGTGATCGGCTATTATTGTTCTTCAAAATGGGCATTTGAAGCCATTCATGAGAGTTTGGCTGCGGAAGTGAATCAGTTCGGGATCAAAGTGACCATCATTGAACCTGGGGCGTATGCCACGGAATTTGGAAGCCCGGAATCGCTTAAATTTGCACCCGGTCTTGATGTCTATACAGATTTCAAAGCGGAATTGGTTGGTGGTTTACAACACCAGGAACGTGGCGATCCGAATGCAACACCAAAAGCTCTTTTTCAGGTTGTCGATGCAGATAACCCTCCGCTGCGATTCTTCCTTGGCAGCCATAATTTGCCTGCAGTACGCGAGGCTTACAAGGAACGCCTGGCCACCTGGGAAGCTTGGGAATCGGTTTCTATTGCGGCTCAAGGTTAATGGAGCGTAGCTAACGATTTAAGTTAAAAGAAGAATAAATTTAAACCATACCACGAAGATGAAAAAAGCAGGAACGAGCCCTCAGATATTTGAGTCTTTAACGGACGCACACCAGGCACTTGGCTTACCTAAGCCTAAGCATCCGCTGATTAGCTTAATTGGCACTGCCAATGTTCCAGGTGAAATCAGGCGCCCGACGGGATCTCATGTTCTAAATTTTTACAAGATCTCTTACAAGACAAGCCATAACGGTGGCAAGTTAAAGTACGGCCAGCACTATTATGATTTTAATGAAGGTGGATTGCTATTCGCCGCTCCTGGGCAGGTTGTCGGCAGTACCGATGACCAAGATAACGTAGAAGATTGTTCCTTATACACGCTCCTGATCCACCCGGATTTCTTATTAAACTATCCTTTAGCAAAGAACATCAAGCAATATGGCTATTTCTCCTACGCTGCAAACGAGGCATTGCACCTGTCAGAAGATGAAAAGGAAGTGGTGATTTCGATTTTTAAAATGATTGAAGGCGAGCTTAACAGCAGGATAGACGACTTCAGCCAGCATGTGATTATATCTCAGGTTGAACTTTTGTTGAACTATGCTGACCGGTTTTACAAACGGCAATTCATCACGCGTAAAGCGGTGAATAACGATTTGCTGCAAAAATTAGACGATCTGTTGGAACATTACTTTGTGGATGGTCTGTCGCTAAAGCAAGGGCTGCCAAGTGTCGGCTACCTTGCAGAACACCTTAATCATACGCCAACTTATCTGAGCGATATGCTTCGCTCCCTGACCGGCCAAAATGCCAAGCAGCATATACAATCTAAAATTACCGAGCGAGCAAAAGTCTTATTGTCCACCACGGATCTATCCGCCAGTGAGGTCGCCTACAACCTGGGTTTTGAGCATCCACAATCCTTCACCAGGTTCTTTAAAAGTATGACGAATCGCTCACCTATTGAGTTCCGTTCTACTTTTAATTAATCCCGATCCTCTAATTCTACCGCCCGTTGTTATTGTATTGCAAGCCCAAAATCAGGTAAAATCCTTATTAGAAAAGAATGCCAGTTTTAAAATTATTTATTAATTTTCTTTTAGCCTTGAAATAAGCTCCCCACCTTTAAATAATTAAACATGAAGAATAAAATCGGGTTCAACATCGGCTTCGCACTGATTGCATTTACACTTGCCTTAGCCTTACTTCGTGAGTTTGACTTTCAAACATTCACTTTTAAAAAAACCGCATTAGGTATTCTTTATCTCGTCACGTTTATTGTATGCATTGTTTTGATGCTGAAGAAGCGTAGTAAACCGGCCTAGAAAAGACAGGAGCCGCTCAGACCCCACCCTTAACCACTTGTGTACATACACTTGTTACGTAGTGATCCTGCAATTATTTGATTCGCATAATTTTTACTTTGAACGGAATACTTCAAATACCGCTCAAGCGAATACATTTGCAGTGTAACTTATACACTATGAATTGGGTGAAATCACGATTACTTTTTCCACTCTACTTCCTGATCGGCACGGGACAGGCGGCAAGCGCACAAACCCTCACGCTGAAAGAGGCTGTAAACACCGCCCTTCAGAATTACGACATCATTCAGGCGAAAACAAACTTCGTGAAAGCTTCACAGGCTACCGTTCAGCAGAATGTGCTGGACTACCTGCCTAACCTGAGCGTATCTGCGCAGAACGACTACGGCACGGTAAACGGACAAACCGGACCAGCTTACGGGTTTGGCGGGCTGGGTGTAGCTTCTTCCGGGCCTACGCTGAACAAGCAGAACTGGAATGCTGCATTCGGTGGCCTCTATGTGGCCAATATCAATTGGGATTTCTTCAGCTTCGGAAGAATCAGAGGGCGGGTTCAGGTAGCCAAAGCCATTCTGAACCGTGATGAGAAAGACCTGGAGCAGGAGAAGTTTCAACATAAGGTGCGTGTTTCGGCCGCATACCTGAACCTGCTTGCTGCCCAGCGCCTACGAATCTCGCAGGAGCGTAACCTGCAGCGCGCGATAACCTTTAAGAACACGGCGGTGGTACGCGCCATGAATGGCCTGAATGCCGGTGTGGATTCTTCCCTGGCTAAGGCAGAGGTCTCCAGTGCGAAGATCGCGCTGACGAAGGCCCGGGACCTGGAACAGGAACAGGCCAATCGTCTGGGGATCCTCATGGGGATATCCGCAGTGGACATGAAACTCGATACCAGCTCCATCACGCATATTCCCTCGCAGTTCGGACCGGACTCATCGGCCCTTGCCGCACACCCGATCCTGAACTACTACCGCCAAAGGATCCAGGTTAGCAATGAACAGATCAAGATCTATAAGAAATCCGTCTTTCCGACATTCTCCTTCTTCGGTGTGATGCAGGGACGGGGTTCCGGATTCGGATCCTCCTACGCGCTCGACCAAACTGCTTTTACAAGAAGCTATACGGATGGCATCAATCCGGTACGCGGCAATTACCTGCTGGGTATCGGCGTCGCCTGGAACCTGACCACCATTGCACGCAGCAGACCGGCAGTACGTGCACAGGAATTTATTTCCCAGGGTTTGCAGGATGAATATGAGCAGGTGGACAAACAACTGACCGCCCAGCTGAATCTTGCAGATGCCAAGATCGTGAATGCGATAAACAACTATAATGAAGCACCCGTGCAGATGAAGGCCGCGTCGGATGCATACCTGCAGAAAAACACGCTGTATAAGAATGGGCTGACCACCATTGTTGACCTCACCCAGGCCTTGTATCTGCTTAACCGGGCAGAGACCGACCGGGATATTGCCTATACGAATGTCTGGCAGGCGCTATTACTGAAAGCGGCTGCACTCGGCGACTTTACCCTATTTATAAACGAATTTTAATACCTGCTGAATGAACCTGATACGCTTTGCACTAAGAAAACCGATCTCCATCCTGGTTATGGTTGCTGGATTGTTCTTTTTTGGAATAGGTGCCATCCGGGATATCAAAATCGATATTCTGCCGCAAATGAACCTGCCGGTGATCTACATTGCCCACCCTTTTGGCGGATATACCCCTACGCAGATGGAAGCTTACTTTGGTAAGCAATACATCAACATCCTGCTTTTTGCCAATGGGATCAAGACCATTGAGACCAAAAATGTTCAGGGTCTGATGCTGATGAAGCTGACCTATTACGAAGGCACGAACATGGCCCAGGCCGCATCCGAGCTTAGTGCCTTATCCAACCGGGCACAGGCGATCTTCCCGCCAGGATCCCAGCCGCCCTTTATCATTCGCTTTGATGCTTCTTCCCTGCCGATCGGCCAGCTGGTACTGAGCAGCCCCATCCGCACCAACAACGAGCTGCAGGATATGGCCAACACCTATGTACGTTCGTCATTTACAGCCATTCCTGGCCTGCTTGCGCCGGCACCCTTTGGGGGAAGTCCGCGGACCATTGAGGTTAACGTAGACCCGACGCTGATGCGCTCGCACAATCTGACGGTGGACCAGGTTGTAGAAGCGATTCGCGTGAACAGCCAGACCGCTCCACCTGGAAACGTCCGCATTGGTGATAAGAACTACCTGACACCAACCAACTATACGATCCAAAAGGTTAAGGATTTTGAGAACATTCCACTGTTTAAGGGCGGCGTACAGAACCTGTATTTACGCGATGTGGCCACGGTAAAGGATGGCGCAGATGCGACTGCAGGTTACGCACTGATTAATGGTAAACGTTCAGTGTACTTGAGCATCGCCAAATCCGGAGATGCCTCAACCTGGGATGTGGTCAGCAAGCTGAAACAGAACCTGCCGGCGATACAGAACACCTTACCGGAAGATGTTAAGCTTTCCTATGAGTTTGACCAGTCGGTCTATGTGATCAATGCCGTGAAAAGTTTGATCAGCGAGGGTGCCATCGGAGCAATCCTGACGGGACTGATGGTGCTGTTGTTCTTAGGCGATAGGCGTGCTGCTTTGATCGTGATCCTAACCATCCCCACTTCCATCATCTCCGGCGTATTGTTCCTGAAACTTTTCGGACAGACGATCAACATCATGTCTTTAAGCGGACTGGCCCTGGCTATCGGGATCCTGGTGGATGAGTCGACCGTAACCATTGAAAACATTCACCAGCACCTGGATATGGGCAAACCGAAGGCATTGGCCATCTGGGATGCTTGCCGGGAGATCGCCCTGCCTAAACTCCTGATCCTGTTTTGTATCCTGGCCGTGTTTGCACCCGCATTTACGATGAGCGGCATTCCGGGTGCGCTCTTCCTGCCCTTGGCCCTGGCGATCGGCTTTTCCATGGTCGTTTCATTTCTGTTGTCGCAAACCTTTGTGCCGATCATGGCCAACTGGCTGATGAAAGGACATGCCGGCAAACATGAGCATGACGCGACGATTACCGATGATGAAGCCGAGTTCCGCGACAGCGGTCTGACGCTGGAATCTGAAAAGCACACCATGAATCAGCGCAAGTACCTGAAGGTGGAAGAACAGAAAGTAAGTGGCTTTGATCGTTTCCGTAACCGTTTCCTGCGCTTTCTGGATCGTTTGCTGCCGCGTCGCAAGCCGGTCGTAATTGCATATATCATTCTGGTCACAGGCTCTGCCCTGTTATTGTTGAGCGGAATCGGTCGGGATGTATTGCCGAAAGTGAATAGCAGCCAGTTTCAATTGCGCATGCGTGCCCCGGATGGTACCCGTCTGGAACGCACCGAAGAGAAAGCACAAATGATCCTTTCAGAACTTAAGGACATGGTTGGCCCGGAACATATATCCATTACCTCGGTGTACGTTGGACAGCACCCGGCTCTGTTCTCGGTGAACCCGATCTACCTGTTTATGGCGGGACCTCAGGAGGCCGTGTTCCAGGTGGGATTGAAGGACTACGAAGTGAACATGGAGGAATTTAAAGATCAGATCCGTGAACGGATTCATAAAAAAGAACCGGACCTGCGATTGTCCTTTGAACCCATCGAGCTTACCGATAAGGTACTAAGCCAGGGGTCGAGCACCCCGGTGGAGGTCCGTATTGCCGGAAAGAATAAAAAAACAAACGAGCTATATGCCAATAAGATCATTCAGGAGTTAAAAAAAATCAGCTACATGCGGGATGTGCAGATTGCCCAGCCGATCAAGTATCCTTCCATGAAGGTTACCATTGACCGGGTACGGGCCGCCCAGCTTGGTGTAGACCTGAACGATGTATCGCGATCACTCATTGCATCCACTTCTTCCTCCCGATATACAGACAAGAACATCTGGCTGGATGAGAAAGTGGGTCTGACCTATAGCGTACAGGTCCAGGTACCTTTCAACCAGATGAACAGCAAGGATGACATCGGGGAGATCCCGCTGTTGCGGAATGCGACCCGGCCAATCTTGAGTGATGTAGCGACCATTACGCCTGATACCACCTACGGAGAAAACGACAACGTGGGCGCGACACCTTTCCTCTCCGTAACGGCAAACCTGAACAAAACAGATCTGGGTACTGCATCTGAAGATGTCAAAGCGGCTATTGCCAACCTGGGCGAGCTGCCACGGGGTTTGATCGTACAGCCGGTTGGTATGATCAACGTGTTAACCGATACACTGAGCAGTTTACAATCTGGTCTGTTGGTTGCCATTGTTGTGATCTTCCTGATGCTTTCAGCAAATTATCAGTCGTTTAAGATTCCATTGATCATTCTGACAACTGTTCCGGCGGTAGTCCTCGGTGCATTGCTGTTGTTAACACTGACAGGCTCCACCTTGAATCTCCAGTCGTATATGGGTATTATCATGTCTGTGGGTGTATCCATCGCGAATGCCGTGCTGTTGATCACCAATGCGGAACAACTCCGGATTGAGAATGGGAATGCACTGGATTCCGCCAGGCAGGCCGCGGCATTGCGACTCCGGCCGATCATCATGACCAGTGTGGCGATGGTTGCAGGTATGCTGCCGATGGCGATCGGACATGGGGAAGGCGGAGACCAGGTGTCGCCACTTGGCCGTGCGGTTATCGGCGGACTGATTGCCTCAACATTTGCCGTTTTGGTTATCTTGCCATTGGTTTTTGCCTGGGCGCAAGGCAAGACAGGTACACAATCCATTTCCCTGGATCCGGAAGACGAGGAAAGCACCCACTATATCAAAGGACTGGAACATTAATATCATCATACGCCATCTAATACAAGTGAGAGTTAAAAACATGAAAACAAAGATATTGAGCACCGGACTAGCCATAACAGGCCTGGTGATTGCCATGATCGGGCAGGGATGCAACGCGGATGCGAAAAAAGAAACGACCGTGAAGGAAGCGGCCCCGAAAACAGAAACCTTTAAACTGGAAACCGGTAAGCTTTCGACAGCCCTGCAGCTGCCTGGCGAACTGACCGCCTATCAGCAGGTCGATCTGTATGCTAAAGTCAGCAGCTTTGTGAAGTTGTTGAATGCCGATATCGGTAGCCAGGTGAGCAAGGGGCAATTGCTGATGACCCTGGAAGCACCGGAAATGAGCGCACAGGTCGCTGCCGCCAAATCCAAGTTGAAATCGCAGGAAGCGGTGTACACGGCGAGCAAAGCGAATTACGAGCGACTGTTCGAAACGAGTAAGACACCGGGTACAATTTCCAAAAACGACCTGGATCAGGCAATTGCCAAAAGGAATTCTGATGAGGCGCAGCTGGAGGCGGCTAAAGCTGCTTTTCAGGAGGTGGGTTCCATTCAGAATTACCTGGAGATCCGGGCACCGTTCAGTGGAGTGATCACCGCCAGGAACGTGAACTTAGGGGCTTATGTCGGCCCTTCCGGCAAAGGTTCAGAACTTCCGCTTTTTACTTTGCAGGATCAGAAGAAACTGCGCCTGGCTATCTCCATTCCCGAGGTTTACACGGGTTACCTGGAAGATGGGCATGAGGTTTCTTTTACCGTACGGTCGCTGCCCGGGCGGAACTTTACAGCCAAGGTGAAACGGCTATCCGGCGCGTTGGACACCCGTCTGCGTTCTGAACGCGTGGAGATGGATGTTCCAAATGCAGACAAAAAGCTGCTCCCCGGCATGATCGCGGAGGTAAACATCCCTTTACCGGCAAACGCAAGCACCTTTGTAGTCGCCAAGAATGCGGTGCTGGATACCAGCGAAGGCATTTATGTGATCCGCGTGGAGAACGGAAAGGCGGTAAAGGTGATGGTGAAGAAAGGCCGGGAGACCGACGACAAAGTAGAGATCTTTGGTGACCTGAAATCCGGTGATGAACTTGTTGCGCAGCCTTCGGAAGAAGTTAAAGATGGATCTGTAATAAATCGTTAATTTAGGTCTATGAATTCAGCTCCTAAGATGCCCGAAATAAATCCCGCGATTAAACGCGAGTCGCTGCAGGAATTCTATGAGCGGCTGAAACGGAACCGGCCTGAACTGACGATCCCGAATCTGGGTATGGTAAAGGAAATGGGCCATTTCAATGTTTTCAAAAGATCGCCTGTTTGTACCTTTAACCCTTCGCCATACAGCCGCCGGGATTTCTACAAGATCTCGCTGATCATTGGCCATGGGATCTTACATTATCCCGATAAGAAGATAGAGGTGAACGGACGCGCACTGCTGTTTAACAATCCGAACATCTCCTACATGTGGGAAGGAACTTCGGAGCACCAGGCCGGACATTTTTGTTTGTTTACGGAGAACTTCATCCTGAAAAGAAATGAGACGATCCTGGAGTCCTTTTTATGGCGTATTCAGGAACGTCCGGTTATCGTGATCAGCGAGGCGCAGGAACTTGCGATCTCTGCCATCTTTGAGAAGATGATGGCGGAGATGAACGCGGAGTACATCCACAAGTATGACCTGCTGCGCAACTATGTTAACCTGATTGTGCACGAGGCGCTGAAGATCAAACCTGAGGGCGATGTTGTACATAAAATGAACACGGCCTCCGTGAGATTGGTGTCTTTATTTTTGGAGCTTTTGGAAAGGCAATTTCCAATAGGGTCTACGGAGCACACGCTTGAACTGAAAACTGCGACAGACTTTGCGGCTAAGCTTTCTGTACATGTTAACCACCTGAATCATGCGGTCAAAGAGGTAACCGGAAAAACAACATCGGAGCATATCTCGAAGAGAATTGCGAACGAGGCGGCGGCATTGCTGAAGCATACGGATTGGAATGTTTCTCAGATCTCCTATTGCCTGGGGTTCGAGTATCCGGCCAACTTCAACATATTTTTTAAGCGGCAGATGGCTTGTACGCCTAGGTATATGCGACAGAGTTCCTGACATTCAGAACTAATAATCATATTTACAGGCTAGCACAAAGAGCTGCCGTTTATGTAAGTCGATGCTAAAGCGAATTCTGATTACCTATAAGGTTTCTTTTACCGGGCTTAGCCGGGAAACCTGGCTGCTGAGCCTGGTGATGCTGATCAACCGGTCCGGCTATATGGCCGTTCCCTTTATGAGCTTGTATGTAACCCAAAGCCTGGGCGAGTCGGCTGAAAGTGCCGGTCTGATCATTACGCTCTTTGGGATCGGCTCTATTGCAGGCTCCTCCCTTGGCGGCAAGTTCACCGATATGTTTGGATTCCGGCCTGTGCAGATCATCTCTGCGATTACAGGCGGAATGATGTTTATACTTTTCTCGACCATCACCCATTTCTACACCTTATGCGTATTGTCCGTTGTGATCAGCTTTTTTGCCGAAGCATTCCGCCCCGCTAACTTTGCAGCTATAGCCGGGTATGCGCGTGAAGGAACAACAACACGTTCCTACTCACTGAACCGTTTGGCGACGAACCTGGGTTGGACGGTTGGTGTGAGTTTAGGCGGTATCATTGCATCTTTCAATTATAAGCTCCTGTTTATTGTTGACGGTTCGGTAAGCATTCTCGCGGGGCTTTGCATCCTGGTTATGCTTCCAAATACACGCATCAGCTTTAAAAAGGAAAAAGATACTTTGGCGGCAAACATCAAACCCTGGCAAGACCGTTTCTTTGTAAAGTTCCTGATCCTGACAACAATATTCAATACGTCTTTTTTCACGATGTTCCGGATAGCGCCTTTATTCTTTAAAGAACGCTGGCATTTTGATGAGTTTCTGATCGGACTGATCCTGGCCCTGAACGGGATTATCATCGCCGCTTTTGAAATGATCTTGATCAGCAGCATAGAAAAGAGACGCCCGGGCATTTTTTACATCATTGTAGGCGTGGTTTTAATTGCCTGCTCGTACCTGGCGCTCCTAATTCCGCTACCAGTCCAACTTTTACTGGCCATTGTGGCCATCCTGTTCTTCACCTTCGGTGAAATGTTTGCCATGCCCTTCATCAATACATTTGTGATCAGCCGAAGTAACGCACTAAACCGCGGCTTGTACGCCGCAGGTTTTACTTTGAGTTGGTCCATTGCACAGGTCATCGGTCCAGCCCTGGGCTTCCTGATCGCAGAGCGTTTTGGATATGAAATGCTTTGGGGAGGCATTGCATGTATTCTTTTTTTCTGTTCTTACGGTTATTACAGATTAAGCTTGGGAAATGATAACAAACCCACAACGGAGCTCCTTTGACCCTCCTGCTCCATTCTTCATTTCGACCAGCCAGTTAAGTATTTAACGCAACACAGAAAATAAGACGGGTTTCACGCGTTTTCATTCAACTACAATCACCACAATCTTCAAAAATCCTCCTTAAAATTGCCCGATTTGGGGAATTTTCGCCAAATTTCTGCCCCACTTGAAAAAAAATTTTACTTTTTTTTACAACTATTTTTTATAGCTGCGTTTAAACGCAATTGTGACACTTATACCGAGGAAAACTTACACCAACAAACTGAATAATAGTCGTTTCAAAGCAAATAGACCGTATTTTTAGTTCGGGAAATATACGCAAATTGAAACAAAACATAAAAGAACTATACACTAAGGTGTTGAATTTTGCGGCGATTCAGGGTGCACTTTCCATGCCACAAAAATAAAAAAGCGTAAAAAAAACATCCACTTGCGTATAAATATCAAAACAATACGTAGTTTTGCATCATACTTAAACAATCATCCATTTAAAAAATACAGACCATGCGTTTAACATTCACCTCAGGAAAAACAAACATCAAATTATTCGCCGCAGCTCTTGCGCTTTTGTCAACAAACATGATCGCCTGCAAATCTTCCATGGAAGAAGATCTGGCACCGGCAGACCAGCAGGAAGCAACTGCTACAAATCCACAAATGGCTACTTATACCTCTTCGACAGTCAACTTCGTACCGAATGAGACCTTGAAAAGCAGCTTTAACATTCCAATCGGAATTGCGATCGTTAAAGAACGTCTGGACGATCCGATCTACGGCAGCATGGTTGCCAGAGAATTCAACAGCTTGAGTTCTGAAAGTGACATGAAATTCGGAAACATGCACCCGGACAAAGACAAATGGACGTTCACCAAAGCAGATGCGATCGTTGCCTTTGCACAAAGAAACAACATGCGTGTTCACGGTCACACCCTGATCTGGGCTAAAGACAGCGTACAACCAGCATGGATCAAGAACTTCCAGGGCGATTCAGCTGCATGGGACAACCTGTTAAAGACACACATTCAAACTGTCCTTGCGCACTTTAAAGGTCAGATCGTTTCCTGGGACGTGATCAACGAGCCAGTAGCAGATAATGGCGTATTGGTAGATAACATCTGGTTGCGCAAACTTGGAGAAGACTACATCTATAAAGCTTTCAAATACGCACAAGAAGCTGATCCAAGCGTGAAATTGTTCATCAACGACTACGGTCAGGAGTTTGGTGGAAAGAAAATGACTACACTATTAGGTCTTGTAACCAAAGCCAGAGCACAAGGTATCAGAATCGATGGATTCGGCTTCCAGGCACACACGGTAATGCGTATTGATCCAGCGAAATTCTACACCAACTTCAAACGTACAGCTGATGCAGGTCTATTGGTTCACCTATCAGAACTTGACATATCTGTAAGATACCAACAAGCTGACACTTTTGCACTAACTACCGACATCGCAACTCAACAAGCAGCAACATGGAAAGGTATTGTTAAAGCTTACCTGACTGCAGTACCAAAAGCACAACAATTCGGTATCACCACCTGGGGAGCAAGCGATAAAGATTCCTTCTTTAATAAAGGTTACAAGAACGCAGATCACGATTATCCATTGTTGTTCGACAACAACTACAATCCGAAACCAGCCTACAAAGGCATGATCGAAGCCGGAAAAGGTCTATAATTCATAACTACAATCACAACAAAGAATGCCGGGCAACTGCCTGGCATTCTTTGTTTTATTTACGTTTTTTCACATTAATATGTGAACGTTATTAAAGAAAATACTATTTTAGAAATACACACCCATCTACGATTTAAAAAACCTATCGTGAGAGATTTTGCAAAGGAACATTCAGCGGGGCAGCAACCCGGATCCGCCTTTCGCCCAGATGCCGAAGAAAACATGCGGAATCTGGTTAAGCAGGTGCCGGTAGGTATGTGCATTCTAAAAGGAAGCCCGCTTTACGTGGTAGAGGTTAACGATCTTTTTCTAGAGATCATCGCACGGGAACGGGAGGCATTTACAGCTGCCCCATACTGGAAGACAGATCCGGAAACGCGCACAATCTACGAGTGTATAACCAGACGTGTACTGGAAACCGGAATGTCTTACCGTGCGTCTGCACAGGAGATCCGAATCATGAAAGCCGGTAAACCGGCAATCGTCTATGTAGATTTTCTTTATTCAGCCATGAAGGATGAAAAGGGGAAAGCTTACGCCATTATGATTGTGGCAATCGACGTCACTTCAGAAATTGTATCCCGCAAGGAATTAGAAAGTGCCTATGAACAAATCCGCCTGTCCAAGGAAGCTGCACAACTCGGGACATTCGACATCGATGTAACCAGTGGTGAAATGGAATGGGATGAACGCTGCCGATCTCTATTTGGTATTTCTCACAACGAACCCGTAACCTATGAACGCGATTTTATACACCGACTGCATCCGGAAGACCAGAAAAGGGTAACTACACTGATCAATACCCTGTTTGAGGAGCGGCTGAACGATGGCATCTATGATGTGGAGTATCGCACGATAGATGCAGAAGATGGAAAGGTCCGATGGGTTCGTGCCAAAGGAAAGGTTTTCTATAATGAGTCAGGTGAACCCCTCCGTTTTATTGGTTCTGTCTTAGAGATCACCGAGCAGAAAGAAAATGAACAGCGTAAAAACGACTTTATCGGGATGGTTAGCCATGAACTTAAAACCCCACTCACCGCACTGTCTGCAATCATTCAACTCAGCAAAGCTAAGATCACCAGGACTGATGAACCTTTCCTGACAACAGCTATGGGGAAAGCCGAGCAACAGGTGAAGCGAATGACCAATATGATCAATGGCTTTTTAAATATATCCCGACTGGAGTCGTCTAAAATGCACATCGAGAAAACGACTTTTGAGATGGGTTCCTTGATCCGGGAGGTTATTGCAGAATACAAGTGGTCGACTTCCAGCCATGTTATTGAGCTTAGTGAGTGTGAACATGTGATGATCGAGGGTGACCGCGACAAGATTATCTCTGTCATATCTAACCTGATCAGCAATGCAATTAAGTATGCTCCAAAAAACGATTTCATTAAGGTGAACTGCCGGTTAAACAACGGCATGGTACAGGTCAGTGTCGCTGATAAGGGCATGGGGATAAAGCCTCAGGACCTGGATCATGTCTTTGACCGTTATTACCGGATTGAATCTAAACACACCCAGAACATTGCCGGCTTTGGTATTGGCTTATACCTAAGTGCGGAGATCGTGCGGCAGCACCAGGGAAAGATCTGGGTGGAGAGCCAAAGCGGTGTGGGCAGCACTTTTTATTTTACACTGCCTCTTAGGTAAGCATTGCACCCATATATGGATCTGAAAGGGAAACCCCACCGTTCTCTGCATGCCCGGCATAGTGCCTCAGATAGGCTCCCGAATTCATATGCACCTGTACATCATACCAGCCAGAACTTTTGCTTAGATCAAATTTCACCTGGGTAGTTTCCTGAGGTTTCAGTTTCATCTTTCTGGATATTTGCGGCGCATAGACCAGGGCATCAACAGTAACATCAAGTGTCTGACTTCCGGTATTTTCAAGAACCAAAAAGATGTGTCCGGTCGCCTGCTGTTTCAGCAACCCTTTCCTTTCATAAACACATGTGACATTTAGATCCGGATCATCCAGCGCCCCTTTGAAATTGCGATAGAAACCGTTGGCACTTCTCAAAACCAGGTCATAGTGATGATCCGGAAAATGAGTTAGATCCAGGGTGTCCTGAAGTTTCCCACCGGCTACAACTGCATAATCCCATGTTTTTCCTTTTACCTGGCGATATGGAAGGCGTGACACCAGGGCGAATGGAGCACCTACGGCATCTATCTGTGTGCTGACACCTTGCTTTGCAGATTCGAAGCTTAGCATTAACTGCTTTTCCGCTTTGTTTACGCTGGCTTCCGCAAAGAGCTGGTACGGCAGGGCGCATGCATTCTTGACACCAGATTCCTGCACAGGCATGGCTTGGGGCGAAGAAGCAGTGAAGGGATGATGGGCATTGATGTTGCTGATCTCCTGCTTGGTTAAAGGCTTAGGTGCAGCTTGCGCCGGTTTATTCCTGGCATTCTGGATGCCGGTAACCACTTTATCCCGGTGCAAAGACGCAGGGGTAGGTGTTGGCTCAGCACCAGCTGGGCGGAATACAGAGCTGAGGTCTCCACAAACGGCCCGGCGCCAGTCGCCGATCTGCTTGCTTCTGATCTCCTTCCCCGTCTTCTTACTTAAAAATTTCTCCAGAAACATAAGCGAGGAACTGTGATCGAAGATCTGGGAGTTGACAAAGCCGCCCTTACTCCAGGGAGAGGCTATAATCATGGGGACCCGGTACCCCAATCCTATCGGGCATCCTTTCCGGGATTCCCACTCGCTGGCCGTATTTAGGTTTGGCGATACTTTTCCGGTATCTGGATTTCCAGGGTTTGGAGGAACAAACGGCGGCATGTGATCGAAGTAACCATCATTTTCATCGTAGGTTAATACGAAAATGGTCTTCTTCCAGACTTCAGGATTTTTAGTCAGGATATCAAGCGCTTCAGAGACATACCAGGTACCATATAAAGGCGTACTGGTATGATCGGAAAAACGTTGTGGCGCAACCAGCCAGGAAACGGTCGGTAAGGTGCCGCTCTCTACATCTGACCTGAACTGGTGAAATATGTCGTGCTTTGGCAGGTCGATCGTTTCTTTCTTTCCATGGTCATTGGTAAAATGAAAAGGCTCCAAATCCAGATAATCACCTTTGATCGAGATATTTGTCGCAAATGCCTTATCAATCAGGTTCTTTTCACGGGAACTGAGCTGATTATATTTCGCTGTAACCTGCTCTGGGCTTAAGATTTCGTCTTTGTTACTGTGATCTCCGTGATTGCGGAAGTATTCAGAAAGCCTGACGTTATAGCGCCTGACATATTCCAGGGCATTGTCGCCATAGTTATCCACCCAGTCGCCAATCCGTTTATCCTGCAGCTTGGATGTCCATAATTCATGTTGATAAATCTTCCAGGAGACACTATGATCTTCCAGGAGTTCGGGAAATGTATCCCAATCGATAAACGTGTTTGTATGTGATTCGGCCTGTTCATTTTCCACGATGGCTGTTGCCTGTCCATTTTGCTCCGCGCGGATGGTTCCCGTCCAGAAGAAGAGGCGATTCGGCGTAGTTCCAGTCTGCAAAGAGCAGAAACTATGGTCGCATATCGTAAAAGCATCGGCTAAGGCATAGTAGAAGGGTACATCCTGGCGATCATAGTGCGCCATTGCCATGACCGACTTAACCGGAATCCATTTGTCGTATTTCCCCTTGTTGCGGGCTGCGACCTGATCATTCCAGGAATGTGGGAGCCCGCCTTGCCAGGTGATCTTCGTTTTGTTGATATCTACATGGAACGGCGGAAAGGTCTGACCTTCCTTATCTTGCTGTAACCAAACCTTATTGCCATTGGGCTGATGGTGGGTGCGCGGGTCGTTGAAGCCACGTACCCCTTTCAATTTACCGAAAAGGTGATCGAAAGAACGGTTTTCCTGCATGAGAAAGACGACATGTTCCGCGTCATTGAAGGTGGTACCCGGTGCGGCCTCGATGGCCATTGCCCGTTGTATGGCCGGCGGAACAATGGATGATAAGCCAGCCGTACCGGTTAATACAGCTGCCTTCTTTAGAAAACTTCTTCTGGAGTCCATAGTCTAAATTACCATTTTCTGAGCATCTCGATGTGCTCAATTCCATCTTCGTCATAAACTTCGCCTTGCGGATTAAACCCCAGGGCCTGGTAGAATGGCAGCGCATAGGTTTGGGCACCAATGCGGATGTCTCCATCTCCGAATAGATCCCGGCAGGCCGTAATAGCGAATTGCATAACTGTTCTACCGACACCGGTGCCGCGGAATACCGGGGCGCTGATCACCCGGCCAATGGACAGTTCTGCGTAAGAAAGACCTGCCGGCACGATCCGGCAGTAGGCCGCGAGTTGACCATCGGCATATAGCAAAACGTGATGACACTGCTGGTCCTTGTTGTCCGGATCCAGGAAAACGCAGTTTTGCTCGACAACAAAAACCTCGCTCCGGAGCCGGAGCAGGTCGTAAAGTTCATTAACATGCAGTTCCGGAAAGGATTTAATCTTATAGGTTATGTTCATCTTTAAGGGATAAGTAGGGTAAAAGTAATTGATTTATCCTGTCCGTTTATTTTTTATAGTTTAGTGTTTTAAATCCGGCGATTTCACATATGATGTTGGCTATATGCAAAAGAGAAACAGTTTGACTATTGCGCCTCAGATTACGGGAACCCGTAATGCGAAGGCTAATTCAACAATTACCTTTGGCGACATATAAATAAGGATCGAAGATCCACATTCACAGATAGCCATCAAACATGTTTAAAAGAGTATTAATTGCAGAAGACCATGAAAGCATCAGTATATCCGTCCAAAAGACGCTTACCGACCTTGCGATCCTGGAATCTGAGTACACCTACTACTGCGATGATGCCTTGATGCTGATCAAAAAGAGTTTAAAGGAACCCCGGCCCGTAGACTTGTTGATTACAGATCTTTCTTTTGAAGAAGATCATCGCCCGCAAAAGATCAGCACTGGAACGGAACTGATCACAGCAGCTAAGGCGGTACATCCAGCACTCAAAGTCCTGGTATTCTCCGCAGAGAACAAAGCGGCTTTAATCGACAATCTCTTTAAAGGTCTTGGTATTGACGGCTTTGTGCGCAAAGCACGGCATGATGCGAAAGAACTGAAGATGGCTATTGAGGCGATTTCACAGGACAAGAGCTATCTTTCCACAGATTTAAGGAAGACGTTAAAACAGAAAAATGCCTATCAGTTTTCTGAGTTCGACATCACCATCATCACCTTACTCGCCCAGGGTATGCTTCAGAAAGACATACCTGCCTACCTGCAGGCACGGAACATCAAGCCTTCGGGCTTGAGCAGCATAGAAAAGCGATTGAACTTAATGAAGGAGTCGCTCGACTTCTCCAAAAACGAGCAACTCGTTGCATATTGCAAGGATTTCGGAATTATTTAGGACTTCCATCCGGATTAAAGCACGACGCTCTTTCTTTATAGAAGGAAGCGGCTGCTATATGCCTAAATTCTGAGCCATAATCCAAAACACTGCTGTTAAATAAAAAATAATTGAGCCTTTACGGGTTCCCGTAAAAATAAACAGCGGCACCAGCTTATTTTTGAGAAACAAACCACAGAAAATCACGCCGTTGGGTGTACAGATATCAACATGCTCTCAGAAGACGATGGAGATTGCAGGAAGTTCGCTTTAAAGGTAGAACAAAAGCAATCTCCCGTTTTCAAATCTTTAAACGCATCTCTTCCCTACATCTACTCAACCGGTATCGTAATTCTAATCTGAAGGCCTTTCGGCTGCCGGTTTTCCAGTTTTAAATCCCCTTGCACCGATTGAATACGAGTTGTTGTACTCGAGAGTCCATTACCCATAACATATTGCTCCGGCAAGCCACTTCCATCATCTGTATAGGTGATTAACAGCTTCTTTTCATCACGATGAAAACGGATCGCTACATTGCTTGCACGGCTGTGCTTCTTCATGTTGATCATGAGCTCCAGTAACACGTGACGCAGTTCGGTTCGGACTTCCGTGCTGATTCCCGCCCAGGTGGCTTCATCGTTACTCACGACCAGAACTTTCGTGTTTGCGGTGGCGAAGGAGGTCAGCATACCCCCTATCTTTTCCTGAAAATTCTCGGTCGGCACAGCTTCTTTCTCATAGGAGATATCACGTGACTGCTCATACATCAATTCAATCTGGTCGAGCAGCTGTTCTTTGTCCAGATCCTCCTGATGTTCAATTTCTGCCATGATCCGGTATAAGCCGTTTGCAACAACATCATGCACCTTCTTAGAGGTTTTCAGCTGGCTATCGCGAATGGCACGTTCAGCTTCCATTTGCATTCCTTGCTTTCGTTTTCGGTACCAGTAAATTCCCCCAATCCCAGCCGCAAGTGTAATGAGTACGATGGTTCCCGAAATCGCCTGCTGCCTGATGATCTGGTAACGTTTTTCGGCATTGTCGTGTTGAAGCATGAGGTTATCGGCCTTACTCTTCTCGGCTTCATAGCGGATCAAAGCGAACTGGTTTTTGGCTGCATAGCGCGCTGTCTGGATGCTATCGCTCAGCTGCTCATACCGGGCAAAGTAGCGTTTGGTATCCTGAATCGGCGCAAGTTTGACGAGCTTGCTTAAGGCATCCAGTTGATCGTCGGGGCTATGAATCGCCTGGGAGATCCGGTAAAGTTTATTGGCATAGAAAAGCGCCGAATCCGGGTTCCGATCCGCATAGAACTCGGTTAAATGGATGTAGCTGGAATTTTCACCCCATAGATCTTTTTCGCGCTCCCGGATCCCCAAGGCCATGAGGAGCTGGGGAGCTGCATTGTAGCTAGGATCAGCAAGCCATTTGGTACGTGCAATATTGGACAACACGCGGGCATACTGCGCATCCGGTTTCGTTCTTTTTTTAAACACTTCGCGATAGAGTTTTAATGCTTTAGGATACTCCTTTTTTCGTTGGTAGGCATTCCCCTGATTATTCTTAAAGTCCAGCGTGTAGGTCGAATCAACTGAAAACTGAATTGCCGAATTGAAATAACCAATTGCCGCTTTATAGTTTTTTAGATTGGTTGCGTTCAGGCCAAGCTCATTGAAATCAGATGCGAGGCAAGCTTTGTCGTTTGGATTGTCCTCGTTCAGATAATTTAAGGATTGTGTCAGCGTTTCCTGCGCACCATAGTAATCCCCGGCATCGGACTGCATGGCTGCCATATAGTTTAGGGCCATGGCCACCTGGAGGCTATCTTTAAAGGCAGAAACTACCCTATTGAAATAGAAATAAGCGGAATCATTTTGCTTAAAGGCGAAAGCCTCCGCCTTACGATAATCAAGCCAGATGTCAGGCTGATGAACCTTTGCTACTTTCTTTGTACAGGAAATGATTAATAATAGGGATATCGGCAGGAAATACAGAAACTTCTTCAATGGATGGATTTTGAGCTACAATAAGATTTGAAGCTAAAAATAGAAAAAGTATAGGAGGTTATCGCCAGCTTACATTGAAAAAGGGCAGGTAAAATCCTGCCCTTAGGTTCTTAACTATGGCTCTTTTATTGGTGGAGGCGGAGGAGGTGTTCCTGGTGGAACATGGGTACCGTCGCCGCCACCATCCTGCGTTGTCATTGTTGAGTTACCTGTATTTGATTCGGATTTATTAGGCACAGGGATGCCCACTGCCAATAAAATGACCAGCATAATTGCAAACATTTTCTGAAAGATTAAAAGATAAACGACCTCTGCAGATGCTCCTGAATTGTTAGGGAACATCATTGCAATTCAGGCAAGAAGCGCTTCTTGCTTTTATTTTCAGGACAGTTGAAGCGTGGATCTGGAGATGGAATTTCTGCTGTCCAATCCAGAATTTAGTCTCCCGATCTTTGCTTCATTCATAATCGAACGGTGCACAGCCTCGCTAGCTATCGAGGCATCGATTGATTACAAGACAAATGTAAAGCAGGTAAATGATTGATATTTAATGAATTCGGATGATTCCGGTTATTCCTGGCAAGTTCCGGCTGAATTCCTATTGTTCAAAATAGAATGCTGAAATTCAGGTAGATTTACCTTTATCTAAATCGACGATGTTTGCAAAATATAAATCAAGAGTTCTCGAGGAATATAAGTTAAGGAAGAACAACAATAGCATTTCTATCAACCTCATACATGCGACACCAGCGAAAATCAAAGCGGAATGTTTGTTTGTATTGGAAACGAGATTTGAAGAGAAGGATAAGCGTATCCTTACAACGCTCTTCGGTCAACAGAATAGCGAAAGTGAATACAGAAATGCAATTAGAAAAACTGATACAGACAAGTTTAAACCCTTAGCTAATTTTCTGAAGGGGAGTACAAAAAGTACAGATGAGAACAATATTGAATTACTAGCCTGGCTTATTAATTATGAGCCGAGACCGTACCAGGTAAACCAGCCCATAAACACCGCTTTGCACAACAGCATTGCTCCTGTTAAGGCCAATGCTCTGCCGTTGGACGCTGAAAGGGTAAAATTGGAAAGTATACGTTCGAAAACAGGACAAGCGATTTTAGCCAGCTGTATTGCCCTAATTGGATTA
>Ga0157371_10001869_pt1 | contig 21084 bp, 13 predicted proteins | sample C45metaG_FD_113462 | JGI IMG/M metagenome (GOLD analysis project Ga0157371, IMG submission 113462) | Corn rhizosphere microbial communities from Kellogg Biological Station, Michigan, USA - C4-5 metaG | ecosystem: Host-associated > Plants > Roots > Rhizosphere > Soil | place: USA: Michigan...
CTGGCCCAGCCGTGGGTCAACGAGTGGCTGTTGGAAGTGTTCAACGAGGGCAATGCCCACCGCTCGCGCGCAGAGCTGGACACCGACATCCGCGCCAACTATCACCTGGCGCACTACCTCAATCTGCTGAGCCTGTTGAGCACGCCGTCGACGGCAGCACAGTCGACGGCCAGGCCGAAGGTTGAAATCCCTGAACTCAAAGTGGTCGCCAACGACAGCAATGGCCTGGTCAAACCAATTCCGGTGGACCTGGTGCTGGACGTCGGCAACTCGCGCACCTGCGGCATCCTGATTGAGAACCACGGTCAGGCTGGCTCCGGCCTGAAGCAGAATTACGTGCTGGAACTGCGCGACCTGATCACCCCCGAACACACCTACAACCTGCCGTTCGAAAGCCGCGTCGAATTCGCCCAGGCGTATTTCGGCAAGGACCATTGCTCGGTCAAGAGTGGCCGGCACGATGCCTTCCAGTGGGCAACGATCGCCCGGGTCGGCAACGAGGCCAGCCGTCTGGCCAGCCGTCGTCGCGGCACCGAAGGCTCCACCGGCCTGTCCAGTCCGAAACGTTACTTGTGGGATGAAAACGCCTACGGCCACGGCTGGCGTTTCAACTGCTCGTACATCAAGACCGACAGTGAACCGTACGCCACCGCCGCGCCGTTCTCGCACCTGATCAACGAAACCGGCGAGGCGCTTTACAGCCTCGAAGAAGACGATCGCCTGCCGGTGTTCATGCCGCGTTACTCGCGCAGCTCGCTGATGACCTTCATGCTCGCCGAAGTGCTGGCCCAGGCCCTGTCGCAAATTAACAGCCCGGCCCAACGCTCGCGCCAGGGGCATACACGTGTGCCACGCCAGCTCAACAGCATCACCCTGACCGTGCCGCCGGGCATGCCCCAGGCCGAGCGCAGCATTCTCAACGAACGCATGCTGCAAGCCATCGGCCTGGTCTGGAAAAGCCTCGGCTGGCACGTCGGCGAAGAAGACCCGCATCAGGATCAGGCCGTCAGCCCGCGCACCCCGATCCCGAGCATCCGCGTGGAATGGGACGAGGCCTCGTGTGGCCAGCTGGTGTACCTGTACACCGAGGTCAACGAGAACTTCGCCGGTCACCCGGAAGAGTTTTTCGACACCATCGCCCGGCCAGACAAGACCGACCGCGAACGCATCACCCTGGCGACCATTGACATCGGCGGCGGCACCACGGACCTGGTCATCACCGACTACCGCCTCGACCGCGCCGGCAATACCGGTAGCGGCAGCAACGCGCACATCGTGCCCGAGCAGCGTTTTCGCGATGGTTTCAAAGTGGCCGGCGACGACATCCTGCTGGACGTGATTCAGGACTTCATCCTGCCAAGCTTCGAGAAAGCCTTGCAGAACGCTGGAGTGAAAGCTCCGGACTCGTTGATGTCACGGCTCTGTGGCGATGAATCGGTCAGCGCCCAGGACATGATTCTGCGCCAGCAATTGAACCTGCAGGTGTTCGCACCGCTGGGCCTGGCGTTGCTCAAGGCTTACGAGCATTACGACCCGCAAGTGCCGCAGGAAGTCAGCCCGCAAAGTTATCGCCAGTTGCTGGGCGATAACGCGATCAGCAAGACCGTGCTCGACTACGTCAACGCTGCGGTGCGCCGCGATGTCGGAGGCCAGAGCGGTTTCGACTTGTATGAGGCGCAGATCGGCTTCGATCTGCAGAAGCTCCACGCCGCATTCCTCAACGGCCAGATCAACATCACCAAGATCCTTGGCGCCCTGTGTGAAGTGGTCGCGCATTACCCGTGCGACGTCTTGCTGCTGACCGGTCGCCCTTCGCGTCTGCCCGGCATTCAGGCGTTCATTCGCAAGGTACTGCCGCTGCCACCGGGACGCATTCTGGCGCTGCAAAACTACCGCACAGGCGGCTGGTATCCGTTCCACAAGAACGGCCGGATCGACGACCCGAAAAGCACCGCGTCGGTTGGCGCGATGCTCTGCCTGTTGTGCGCCAACCACAGCGTGCCTAACTTCTACTTCCGCTCTTCGGCGCTCAAACCGTATTCGACGGTCAAGCACATCGGCGTCATCGACCTGAACAACGTGATCAAGGATGCCGATGTGCTGTACCGCGACATCCAGTCCGAAGACTACAAAATAAAGCTGCCGGAAATCGGCAGCGGCGACGATGCCGACACGCCACAGCTGGAAATGCGCGGCGATCTGCGCCTCGGTTTTCGCCAGTTGGCCGCTGATCGCTGGGCCGCCTCGCCGCTGTACACCTTGCGGTTCACCAAGGCTGGCCGGGAGAAGTTCTCCCGCGCGGTGGGTGAAAACGGCAGCGCGCCGCTGCTCAAGGTGCGCTTCGAGGTCAAACCGGCTGATAAATACACGCGCAAGCAGGATCTGGTCAGCGACCGCCTCTCGGTCCGCGACATCGAATCCAACAGTAGCAATGTCAACTTCAACCCGCGCAGCGACCTCGAGCTGGAACTCAACACCATGCTCGACGCCGGCCTGAGCGAGACCAAGTACTGGCTCGACAGTGGAAGTGTGAAACGCAAATGAATGATCCGACCCCCGATCAAACTAAGCTCTCTGCCAGTTGGGCCGCTGTTTATGAAGGTGCCGGTCAGGCGCTGGAATGGATTGGTCAGACGCGCGGCAACGCGCCACGCCTGGACAGCGAAGCCGACAACCTGAACATCCGCCTGCACCGCGCCCGCAACCTGGCTCACAGCCTGGGTCGTGTGGCCTGCACGCCGATGACCATCGGCTTTTTCGGCTTGTCCCAGGCTGGCAAGTCGTACCTGATTTCGGCGCTGGCGGCCGGTCAGAACGGCAAACTGGAAACCGATTTCGGGGGCCAGCGCCTGGACTTCATCAAGCACATCAACCCGGTGGGTGGCGGCAAGGAAGCCACCGGCCTGGTGACGCGCTTCAGCCGTCGCGCCACGCCGAGCCAGGATCCGCAGTTCCCGGTCGAGCTGACACTGTTCAAGGAAATCGAGCTGGCGAAGATTCTCGCCAACTCCTGGTTCAAGGATTTCGACCTCGAACGGATCTCCTACGAGATCGACGAAGAGCGCATCCAGCGTGTGCTGAAACCGTTCGAAGGACGCGAAACCGGGCCGTTGCAGCCGGGCGTCAGCGCCGACGACCTGGTGTCGCTGTGGGATTACCTGCGGGACAACTTCCGCAACTCGGTGAAAAAGCTTGAACACCTGTATTGGCCCACGGCGTTGCAACTGGCGCCGCGCCTGAACTTCCAGGAACGCGCCGAGCTATTTTCCATCCTTTGGGGTGAACAAAGCGAGCTGACGCGGGTGTACCAGCAACTGGCCGGCGCGCTGCACAAACTGGGCCTGCCCGAAACCGTGTTTGCCCCGCTGCACGCCTTGGTGAGTTTCGAAAACGACACCTACAGCCAGCGCGACAGCATCATGAACGTCGACATCCTCGAGCGCTTCGGCAGCCCGCAGGACTTACCGATCGACGTGCGTCCCCAGGTCGACGGCCGCCTGCAAAACAGTCAGGGCATCCCGGTTGCGCAGCTGGCAGCACTGACCGCCGAGATGACCTTCGGCCTGATCGAGGCTCCGGCGGACGACATCGTCAATCAGGTCGACTTGCTGGACTTCCCCGGTTATCGCGGACGCAAGAAGCTGCACGAGATCGCCGACTCCCGCGACCCGGAATCGAGCACCAAGGACAACTCTGTCTCGCAGCTGATTCTGCGTGGCAAGGTCGCTTACCTGTTCGAACGCTACACCGATAATCAGGAAATGAACGCGCTGGTGGTCTGCACCGGCTCGACCAAGCAGAGCGACGTCAATGACGTCGGCCCGGTGCTGACGCGCTGGATCGAGAAGACTCAAGGCGCCGATGCCGCCGCTCGCAGCAAACGCGATACCGGCCTGATCTGGGCGCTGACCATGCTCGACCTGCGCATCACCAACTCGCTGAGCCTGACCCCTGATCAGTACGACGAGAGCTGGAACGGCATGGTCAAGCTGACCATGCTCGAGCGCTTCGGCAGCCTGAGCTGGATGAACGATTGGGCCGGCACACCGTTCCAGAACACTTTCCTGGTGCGCAAACCGCGCATGGACGCGGCGTTCATCGTGCAAGACGAAAGCGGCGCCGAGACCGGCCTCAATACCAGCTACCAGGAACGTGTCGACGCCCTCGGCGTGAGCTTTGCCGAGAACGAACTGGTGTGCAAACACATCAACAATCCGGCCAATGCCTGGAAAGAAATGCTGCGCAACGATGACGGTGGCATCAGCCACTTCAGCAGCAGCTTCAAGGGCGTCGCCAACATCGAATTCAAGTTGCAACGCATCCGCGAGCAATTGAGCGAATGCCTCGAAGGCCTGACCACTCATGGCTTGAGCACCTGGTATCACGCCGACGGCGACGGCGCGGCCGCCGCCAAGAAAGCCCAGGCACAGATGATTCTGACCGGCCTGGGCCGTCGTCCGGCGGTGCTGGGTGAGCTCATCGATCAACTCGACATGCCGAGCGAAGAGGTGCGCGACCTGTACCTCAGCGGCGTGTACGAAACCGAAGACGACCCTGTCGCCAGCGATGAGCCGGTGGCTCCGACGCCGAGCCAGAGCCTGTATGGCAACGACGCCGGTTTCGATTTCGATTTTGGCGACGACCCGAGCCACGAATCGCCAGTCAGCAGCAAACCCCAAACGCCGGCTCCGGAGCTGCAAAGCAACGAGCATCGTTTTGCCAAAGCCGCTTTCAAGGCCTGGATCGCGCATCTGCGCGAGCTGACCACCCGCCAAAGCCTGCTCAACCTGCTGGGCCTGGAAAAGGCCTTGCTCGAAGCCGTGGTCGACGAACTGATTACGGCCGGTTATCGCCAGGACCTGCCGGGCCAACTGAGCCGTGCGGTGCTCAAGCGTGCGCAAAGCGGTGCGCGGCGCGATCAACTGGTCGAGCGCCAGGTGCTGGAAGTGCAACGCGTGCTGCGCGATTTCGTGTCCTGGTTCGGCTACCTGCAAAAACCGGTGAACGAGCGCCCGAACAGCCGCGCCGGCGCCAAGGCGCCATTGTTCTCGTTCTACACCGACATCGGTCCGGGACAAGTGCCTGAGCTGCCGCCGCATCCGGCGAACCAGGCGCAACGGTTTCTCGGCGACTGGCTCTCGGGCTTGGCCTACATCACCCAGGACAACGCCGGCCATGGCGCCGGCCGCGAAATCACCCCTGAACAGAATGAACGGCTGGGCCATGTGCTCGCAGCCTTCACAGCGAGATAAGCAATGCCAATTCGTGTCGACCTGCTCGCCTTAGAACCCAATGTGCCTGGCCAGGCGTACCTCACCGTGAAGAAATGGCAGGGTGGCGAAGAACAGCTGGAGTTTTCCATTCAGCGCAACCAGGACGGTTTCTACCTCCAGGACCGCAAGGCCTGGAGCAACAATCCGTTCTGGTTCAAAGTCTCACGCTTCAACGTCACGGCCAGTGGCGACGGCCTCCAGGCGCAGGTCGGCCCGGAAGTGGTCGACCCGCTGCTGGAAGGCAGCGCCAGCTCGCAATTCCAGATCGAACTGCGCGAACAGAGCCTGGGCCACGCTGACAAAGGCGTGGTTCGGCCCGGTGTAGGTTTGCTCGCATCCACTGCTGGCGGCCAGACTCGCTCGACGTATGGCGGTGCGGACCTGACAGCGCCCAGTGCGCCGGAGCCAGAGATTCCAGAGCTGCCGGAACTGATCCTGCACACTGCCGAGCCGGAAATCGTACTGGAATCGGTGCCGAACGAACCCGCCTACAACCCGCCACCGCCCCCGGTGAAGAAAAGCAATAAAGGCCTGATCGGCCTCGCGCTCGTGGTGCTGTTGCTGGTGGCCGCCGGCGTCGGGTTCTGGCTGATGAAACGCACCCCGGCTACCGTCCCGGCTGTTGCAGCTGCCGCACCCGCGGGCGCCGACGCACAAGCCTGCACCCTGGAAAGCATGAACAGCCTGCCTGAACTGACCTTCGTCCAGACCTGCATCAAGGCGGCGCCGGACAGCGCCAAGTTGCTGGAGATCATCAACCAAGCCAAGGCCGGCAAGCATTGCGGCGTCGCCCAGCGCCTGTACGCCAACCGTGCCCAGGCCGGTGATGCGCTGATCGCCAACGCCTACGCTCGCGAATACGACCCGAAATACCTGAAAGCCAGTGAGTGCTTCCCGGTCGCGGACAACGCCACCGCCGCCTACTGGTATGAAACCATCCTGACCCAGGATCCGAACAACGCCGAAGCCAAGCAGCGTTTTGAGGAGTTGCAGAAGTGATGCGCTCTCCCGTGAGTCGATTCCTGCTGAGCGGCGCCGCCCTCTTGGCGTTGTGCATCAGCCCGCTGTCCCAGGCCGATGACAAGCCGCTGATCCAGGCCGGCAAGAAGACCCTGTTCCAGCGCGTTCTGACCACGCCGGGCTGCAAAATCAGCCCGAGCGCAGGCGGGACGGCAGGCGATGAGCAACCGGTCTTCAGCCGCTTCTATGTGTACGAACGCGCGCAAGCGGCCAACGCCGAATGGCTGAAAGTCGGCCCCGACAGCTATGGCAAAACCATTGGCTGGCTACCGGCGAACTGCACCACCGACTGGAAAATGCAGCTGACGCTGGCCTTCACCAACCCGGCCAACCGCGACCGCCTGCTGTTCTTCAAGGACCGCGCCACGGTCGAAGGCATCCTTGATGCGCCGGACCCGGTCAGCAAAGTTGCTCCGCTGCGGGCCTCCCTGAAAAAAGGCCAGCAAGCCCCGGGCGTGCTGGCCCAGGAACCTGAATACTTCGTCGACCTGCAAAAGCAGTTCTACCTGCTGCCCATTTTGAGCGGCGAAGAAGTCATGACCGAAAGCGGTTTCCGCACGCGCCTGCTCAACGTCGCCTCGGTCAGCAAACCGGATGAAAAGAACGCCAAGGGCGGCGCAGCCAACAACGCGGCCGGTGGCAAAGATCCCGAGGACAAAAAGTCCAATCAGCTGAAGGAATTTAGCGCGGCGGTGGTGTTTGTCATCGACTCGACCATCTCCATGGACCCGTACATCGACCGCACCCGCGAGGCAATCCGCAAGGTCTATCAACAGATCGAGTCGCAGAACCTCGGCAAGCAGGTCAAGTTCGGCATGGTTGCGTTCCGCTCCAACACCCAAGCGGTGCCGGGGCTCGAATACACCACCAAGATGTACGCCGACCCTACCAAGGTGAAAGACAGCGCCGACTTCCTTGCCAAGGTCGCCGACCTCAAGCAGGCCAAAGTCTCCAGCAGCAGCTTTGATGAAGACGCTTTTGCCGGTGTCATGGAGAGCATCGACAAGGTCGACTGGAGCCAGTTCGGCGCACGCTATGTGGTGCTGATCACCGATGCGGGCGCCATCGAAGGCGACGACAAATTGTCGAAGACCGGTTTGAGCGCTTCGCAGGTTCGCCTCGAAGCAGCCAATCCTGGCGTGGCGATCTACACGCTGCACCTGAAAACCCCGGCCGGGGTCAAGGACCACGCCAAGGCCGAGGCGCAGTACCGGAACCTGTCGACCTACCCGGGCACCAACACCTCGCTGTATTACCCGGTGAACGCCGGTGACATTCAGGAGTTCGGGCACAAGGTCGACGCCTTGGCCACTGCGATCACCTCCCAGGTGAAAGCCGCTTACATGGGTGAAGACGCCATCGGCAGCGCCGCGAACGCCAAGCAGGACCCGGCCGAGAAGAAAATGCTCGAGGACGCAGCCCTGATCGGCCACGCCATGCAGCTCGCCTATCTGGGCGAGAAGACCAACAGCAAGGCGCCGCCAGTGTTCAAGGCGTGGATCACCGACCGTGACCTGATCAAGCAGAACATCCCCACCACCGACGTGCGGGTGCTGCTGACCAAGTCCCAGCTCAGCGACCTGAGCGACGTGATGAAGAAAATTCTCGACGCAGCCAACGAGGGCCTGATTTCGCCGACAGAAATGTTCGATCGCCTGCGTTCGGTTGCCGCGACCATGGGCGCCGATCCCAATCAGCTCAAGCAGAACAGCAACGCCAAACTGGCGGACATGGGCGTGCTTGGTGAGTACCTGGAGGACTTGCCCTATCAGAGCGAAGTGCTGAACCTGGACGAAGAAACCTGGAAGAGCTGGGACGGCCTGGCACAGGAGAAATTCATCCGCACGCTCAATACCAAACTGCGGCACTACCAGCGTTACAACGCTGACGTCGACCGTTGGGTGGCTTTAGCCAAGGACAGTGATGCGCGGGACAACGTGTATCCGGTGCCACTGGAAATGATGCCTTAACGAGACGCTAATGCTCGATATCAAGAACCTGCTGGTGCGCCGTGGTGAAGGCGCGCTCGCCCATCTCGTGCGCTTGCCGCACTTGCAGGTCGGAGCCGGGGAAATCCTCGCCATCACCGGCGAGAGCGGCAGCGGCAAAAGCACGCTGCTCGAAGCCATCGGCCTGTTGCTGGCGCCGATGGAGCTCGAGCGGTTTCGGTTGGGTCCGGCGCGGACGGGCGCGCAAGCCACACTGGTTCAAGACATCGCGCAACTGCTGGCCAGCGACGACCAGCAGGCCTTGGCCGCTGTGCGCTCGCGGCATTTGGGGTTCATTTTGCAGAGTGGCGGCTTGCTGCCGTTCCTCAGTGTGCGCGACAACATCAGCTTGCCGCGCCGCATGCTCGGGATGCCGGTGAAAAGCGCGCACATCGACCACGCGGTTGAGGTGTTGCGCCTGCAAGGGCTGCTGGATAAACACCCTCAGGCGCTGTCCATCGGCGAACGCCAGCGCGTGGCCTGCGTGCGAGCGATTGCCCATGAGCCGCTGCTGCTGTTAGCTGACGAACCCACCGCCGCACTCGATCCGCACAGTGCCCGGCGTTTGTTCCAATTGCTGCTGAGCCTGGTGTCGAGCATGGGCCTGAGTGCGCTCGTCGTGTCCCATGACTGGGCCTTGCTGAAGGATTTCGGCTTGCCGCGCCTCGGTGCGATCAGCCGTGAGGGAGAGACATCGTTTGAACCGATGGACTGAACGACTACGCCTGCTGGGCTCACTGGCCCTGCAAGACCTTTGGCACGACCGCAAGGTGTCGCTGTGCATCGCCGCCTCTCTGGTGGCGGTGATCGCGCCGTTGCTGTTGCTGTTCGGCCTCAAGCACGGCGTGGTCAGTCAGTTGCAGGACGAACTGCTGCACGACCCGCGCAACCTTGAAGTGAAAATGCTCAGCAACGGCAATTACGACAGCGCCTGGATCGAACGTGTGCGCCAGCGTCCCGAGACCGGTTTTGCCCTCGGCCAGACCCGTTCGCTCAACACCCAGGCGGACTTGTTCATCGGCTTGCAGCGCTTTGTCGAAGGCGCGGAAATCATCGCCACCGAACCCGGCGATCCGCAGCTGAACCTGCCGCAACTCAATCCCACCGGCAACCAGGTGATCCTCAGTGAGCGCGCCGCGCAACGCTTGCAGGCCAAGGCCGGCGACAGTGTGCAAATGCGCGTGCTGCGCCGGCTCGACGGGGTCAATGAGCGCGGCGAGATGACGTTGACGGTACTGGCTGTGCTCGACGGTGCTCGCTTCGGTCGCGCTGCCGGGTTTGTCGCCCCGCCGCTGCTACTGAGCCTGGAGCGCTTTCGTGATGGCTATCAAGTTCGCGAGTTCAACGTCGATACCGGTAAGCCCCTGGGCGATTTGCAACCGCTGTATGCCCGCGCCCGCTTGTATGCCCGCGACATCGATCAGGTGGCGCCGCTGGAGCGCTGGCTCAATGAACAACACATCGAAACCTCGAGTCGGCTGGCCGATATCGACAACGTCAAAGCCATCAACCATGTACTGGGGCTGATCTTCGGGGTGATTGCCCTAGCGGCGTTGATCGGTTGTGTGGCGTCGATGGTCGGGGCGTTTCTGGCCAACATCGACCGCAAGCGCAAAAGTCTCGCGGTCCTGCGCCTGCTGGGTTTCAAACGCAGGGCGGTCGGCGGCTTCGTGGTCATGCAGGCCCTGCTGCTGAGCCTGGCAGGTTACCTTGGCGGATTGGGGTTTTATGCCGTCGGCAGTCATTTGTTCGACTACCTGCTCGGCAGCAGCCAGGCCACCGGCAGTTTCGTTTGCCACATCACAATCTGGCATGGCCTTGCCGCCCTGCTCCTGACCTTTGTGGTCGCTGCACTGGTGGCCGTGATCGGCGCCGTGCGAGCGATCAACATCCAACCTGCGGAGAGTCTGCGTGAGCTATAAACGTTTTGGCTTGCTGTTACCCCTGAGCCTCGGCTACCTGCTCGACGCCTCGGCAGCGGGCTGGGAAGAGAAGTATTACAACCCGATGCCCGAGGCCAACGATGTCGTGCTGCCGATGCCGTGCGAAGGCTCGATGGTGTTTCGCAAGGTGTTCATTCCGGTGGCCGGACCGCTCGACGACTACCCGATCAACATCGGTCAGGACGGCGCGGAATACGGCTACGTCGAACAGACCCGGCCAACCTTCATTGCCGGCAGCTTCACCGGCGCCAAGAACGACAAATCCCGCTATTACTTGATGGCCAAGTACGAGATGAGTCAACTCCAATACGCAGCGTTGACCGAACAAACCTGCCCCACCGCTGCGACCAAGATGCGCCTGCCACAAGTGGCCGTGAGCTGGGTGCAAGCCGTCGAGGCGGCGGACAAGTACAACCTGTGGCTGCGTAAAAATGCCGCCGACAAATTGCCAAAAGAAGACGGCTCGCTGGGCTTCCTGCGCCTGCCGACGGAAGTCGAATGGGAGTTCGCGGCACGCGGCGGCCTGGAAGTTGGCGCGGCGGAATTCCGTGACACGCGTTACCCGATGCCCGACGGCATCAACGCCTACGAGTGGTTTGCCGGGGCGCAATCGTCCAACGGCAAACTGCAGTTGTCGGGCCTGCAAAAGCCCAACCCGTTGGGCTTGCACGACATGCTCGGCAACGTCGACGAGATGATGTTCGAGCCGTTTCGCCTGAATAAACTCGACCGCCAGCACGGTCAGGCTGGCGGCTATGTAGTGCGCGGTGGCAACTACTTGACCGCCCAGGCCGACCTGCGCACCGCGCTGCGCAAGGAAGAGCCGTATTACAACGCCGAAGGCCAGGTGAAAAACAAAACCACCGGCCTGCGCCTGGTGCTGGTCTCACCGACCCTGACTTCTCGCGAGCGTGTCGCCAGCATCGAAAGCAGCTGGAAAAAACTCGGCACCGGCAGCAAGGAAACCGAATCGGCCGACAAAGGCACGGTGCAATCCCTGAACTCGCTGGCCTCGGGCGTGGAAGACAAGGCGCTCAAGGAAAAACTCCAGGCCCTGGAAAACCAATTGCGCGCCAGCAACCAACAGCAGGAAGAGACCCGCGACCAGGCGATCCGTGCCAGCCTCAACCTGGGTGCGTTCCTGTGCACCAAGATGCTCGACGACGGCCAGTACGTGGACTTCCTGCAAAAGAACTACAAACTCAATTGCGAAGCGGCGGAAAAGGACGCCAGTTGCGACATGCGCAAAGGCAAGCTCGACGAACAGAAGGATCGCCTGCACAAACTCAGCCGTTACTATGCGAGCAGCCTGGTGGAATCGGCGACCTTGTACGGCCAGCCGCTGCTTGAAGCGCAGGTCCCGGTGATGGAAGAAATCATCACCCGCAACAAACAGCTGCAAGAACTCAAACCCTATTTGCGCACCCACTGGGCCAATCAGAAGACCTTTCTGCAAAAGCAGAAAATCGACACGGACGCCTGGCTGACCAGTTGCAAAACCGTCACTCAATAACTCACCTCAACAAAAACAGTTAACACCGTCATCAAGGAGTCTCACCATGTCCCGCAGCCTTTGGACTCGCTTCAAGCTACAGATCGCTTTCGTTGTCGCCGGCAGCCTGCTGCTGACTGGTTGCGCCAACACCGGTAGCTCCATGCTCGGCGACAGCGACGGAACCGACCCCCGCCTGACCCAGGGCCAGGACGCTGAGTTCTTCAGCAAGTCCGGCTACCAGGCCTGCGCCGTCGGTGCCGGTGTCGGCATCCTCGCTTGCGCACTGTCCAACAGCAACAACAAGGGTGTGTGCGCCATCGCCGCCGGTATTACCGCGTGTGGCGTGGCCATGGGCGCGAACTACTATCTGGATCAGCGTCGCAGCGAATACGCCGACACCTCAACCCGCTTGGCAAAAATGAACAGCGACGTCGAACAAGACACCCAGAACGTGATCGCCCGTACCGCGACCGCTCAGCAAGTGATCAATGATGATCAGGCGAAAATTGCCCAGATCAAAAAGGACATCGCCAACAAGAAAGTCAACAAGAGCCAGGCCCAGGCGCAAATCGCCGAGATCGATTCCAACATCGCGCGCCTGCGTAAAGACCTCGGCAACATGCGCGTCAAAGTCACCGAGTACACCAAGGTGGCAGACGCCGAGCGTGCACAAGGCGCCACCGGCGCCGAGATCAAGCAGGTGGACATGAACATTAAGAAAATGAACCAGAAGGTCGCCACCCTGCAAAAGGAAGTCGACGGTCTGTACTCCCAGCGCTCCGCGATCACCTTGGGCTAAGCACATGACGTTACGACCACTGGCGGTCCTTACCGCCGTCCTGGCTTTGAGCGGTTGCGCGACCAAGCCCGGCGAATGCGATGCGACCAATCGCGACAGCAGCATGCTGACCAAAATGAACTGTGACTACTCCGGTGGCTACAGCGATCAGGTCAAGCAGAAAGAGCAGGCCCTGTCTGCCTCTCGCCAGGAAAACGCCATGTTCCGCCAGGTCTACGAGAACATTCAGGCCCAGCAACTAAGCACCAAGACCGACCTGGCCAGCCAGCAGAAATCCCAGGCGGCGCTGAACCAGTCGCTGAGTCAGTTGCTGTCCTCGCTGAAGGCCCGGCATGCCAATGAAAGCCAGGTGCAGAAGCAGATAGCCGGGCTTGAGCAGCAGCTCAAGGCCTCGCAGGCGGCGCCCGTGTCCAAGGCCTCGCCCGCGACGCTGGCCGCCAAGCAAGAGCAACTGAAGGCCTTGCAGAAGAAGGTCAACCAACTGCAATTCAGCCTCGGTTACGAAGAGTAACTTTTCACCCCGCCGCCTCCCGAGGGAGGCCGGCACCTTTTTCAGGAATCGTCGTCATGCAGCGGGTCATCAGGGATGCGCAAGCCACACCGGAGGGGATAAGTGCACTGCAAGCCAAAGTTGCCCTCATCCAGAAACACTTTCCGCCGACCGTCGCCAGCCTCTTCGCCATTCCGCGGATGGGCAGCGGTGACGTGCTGGAATGGTGGACCGAACTGGGTGGCCAACCCACGCCCTATGCCGACCTCAATGAGGACGCGCGACGACGCTTGCTGGAAACCTATGAAGTGCGTCAGACGTCCCTCGGGCAGCTGGCGGACGAACTGCAAAGACGCGGTCTAGCGACGGAAGCGCAAGACCTGCGCAGCCTGCTCGGCACGCCCGAACTGGACAAGCTTTACAGCCTCAATGGCGAGCCGCTGGTGGTGCGCTGGAACCAGCGTCCGCCCAAACCGATCGTGCCGCCTGTGGTGCCGGTCGTACCGCCTTCGCGCCGGGGCTGGTGGATCGCGGCGGCCTTGCTGGCGCTGCTGTTGTTGCTTCTGGCGCTATGGCTCTGGTGGTTCCTGCACCGTGAACCGGTTGTCGTGGTTCCACCGGTAGCGCCGGTGGTGACGCCTGTGGAGAAACCGGTAGAGAAACCGGTTGAGCCGGTTCCCGAGCCAGTCGTGGAACCGGAGCCTGCTCCGAAACCGGAACCCGCGCCAGAACCAGCGCCGCCGCCCAAGCCGGTCCCACCACCAAAACCGGTCGTGGCAGCGCCACCACCGCCACCTCCACCTCCAGCCCCGACGCTGGATAACTACGCATGCCGCAAAAAAGCGCCTGATGCCGTGCCCCCGCAATTTGTGGTGGTACTGGACACCTCGGGTTCGATGGATTTGAATATCAAGTCGGTGAAAGCCGACGAGGACTGGTTCTTCGGCAATGAGATGAACAAGTACCTGGACCCGAACCGCACCATGCAGATCTTCGCCAAGCCCAGCCGCATGGACGTCGCCAAGGAATCGCTGGCCGGCATGATCAATGGGCTGGACCCGAAGATCGACACGCGCCTGATCACCTTCGCCGGTTGCGAAAGAACACCGGACCAGGGCGTGTTCAAGCTTGGCGACCGCCCGCGGCTGATCAACGGAATTCGCGGCCTGGTGCCCAACGATGGCACACCACTGGCCGACAGCCTGGCCTACGCCGCCAGCAAGGTCGACGGGCGCAATAACGATGCAGTGATCGTGATGTTCGTCGACGGCGAAGACGGTTGCGATAAAGACGCCTGCGCGGTATCCCGTCGCATCGCCAGGGAACAACCACGCCTGCGGGTCAACGTGGTGAAAATCGGCACCGGTGGCCCGTCACGTTGCATCGCTGAAAATACCGGTGGCCGGGTTTACAGCAGCACCAATGCGGCTGAGTTGGGTAGCCAGTTGAAACAGGCGACGAAGGAAGTGTCGAGTAATGCCAAGTGTGATTGATCGCTCGACTTGAAGATTGAGGTGAGGCCAATCGCGAGCAGGCTCGCTCCCACAGGATATGTGTTGTTCACAAATCCAGTGTGGAGCCTGCTCGCGATAGCTATTTCAGAGGCGCCTCAACGAAACCGGTCAACCTCTTGGCGCAAGTCCGCCGCCAGCTTCTCCAGCTCTTTGGCGGTAACGGCCAGATTCGACACCACTTCACGCTGCTCGCTGTTGGCCAGCGCAATGCTTTGCAGGTTGCTGCTGAGCAAGGTCGCGGTGCTGCTCTGTTCCTGAGTCGCCGTGGTGATCGCCGCGAATTGCTCGCCGGCCGAGCGGCTCTGTTCGTCGATGCGCGCCAGGGCCGAGGCCACGTTGGCGTTACGCGACAGGCCTTCCTGCATTAACAGGTTGCCTTGCTCCATGGTGCTGATCGCGTTGCCGGTTTCCTGCTGGATGCTATGAATCATCCCGGAAATTTCATCGGTGGCCTGGCGGGTGCGCGACGCCAGGTTGCGCACCTCATCGGCCACCACCGCAAACCCGCGACCTTGCTCGCCGGCACGAGCCGCTTCGATCGCAGCGTTCAGTGCCAGCAGGTTGGTTTGTTCGGCGATCGAGGTAATCACACCAACGATGCCGCCGATTTCCTGGGAGCGCTGACCGAGGGTGTTGATCACGGTGGCGGTGCTGTTCAGTGCACCAGCGATTTGCTCCAGAGACGAGGACGCTTCGTTCATCGACGTGCGACCGATCTGGGTTTGTTGGGCGTTTTCCTGAGCCAGGCGCTGGGTGCTGCCCATGTTGTCGGCGATGTTCAGCGAGGTTGCGCTGAACTCTTCCACGGCACCGGCCATGCTGGTGATTTCGCCGGACTGTTGCTCCATCCCTTCATACGCACCGCCAGACAGGCCGGACAACGCCTGGGCGCGGCTGTTGACCTCGCCGGAGGCCTTGCGGATGTGCTCGACCATCGTCGACAGCGCTTGGCTCATCTGGTTGAAGGCGCGGGCCAGTTGACCAATCTCGTCATTGCTCGACACGTTCAGGCGCACGCTCAGATCACCGGCGCCCAGCGCTTCGGCCTGGCGCACCAGATCGCCCAGCGGCGCGAGTTTGCTGCGCAGCAACCAGACCGCCGAACCCACGGCAATCAACGTCGCCAGCAGACTGCCGATCGCCAATTGAATGCCGACGCTCCAGGTCACGGCACTGATTTCGGTTTTTGGCATGCTCGCCACCACCGACCAAGGGCCGCCGTCGAACGGCACGGCCACGCTGTAGAAGTCTTCTGACTTGTCGCTCCAGAAATCGCCCTTGCCCGGGGTTTTCGCCAGGCCGGTGATGGCCGGGACCGCTTTATCGAGCGCCTGCACGCCCGCAATCGGCACCAGCCACTTGTTCTGCTCATCCAACAGCGCCAGCGAACCGGTCTGGCCGATGCGGAAGCGTTTGAGGTTTTCGAACTGCGCGTTCTGCGCATCGGTGTAATCGAACCCTACGAACAACACGGCGATCACCTTGCCGCTGCTGTCGCGTACAGGGGTGTACTGAGTCATATAGGAGCGATCGAAGAGCAAGGCGCGACCGACGTAGCTCTGCCCCGCCATCAACCGCGCATAGGCCGGATTGGCGTGATCCAGCAAGGTGCCGATGGCCCGGTTGCCATCCTGCTTGGTCAGGGAGGTACTGACCCGGACAAAGTCTTCGCCACTGCGCACGAACACCGTCGCGACGCCCGCCGTCATTTGCTTGAACTCGTCGACTTCCTTGAAGTTGTTGTTCAACACTTCGCTGCCCAGGTGCAAGCCCGGTGCCTGCGTACCCGCCACGGCCACCGGCTCATCCGGGTGCACGCTCAGACCCGCACTGAAGCGTTTCTCGAACAGGCCGGCCAGGCGCTGGGTGCTTTCACGCAACGTGCCGTGAAAGGTGCTCAATTGGTCCGCCAGCAACCGGGCTTCGCTGGCCAGGTGCTCCTCGCGGGTGGCGAGGTTGGCGCTGTCCAGCGAACGCAGGGCGAATACGGTACTGCCAGTGATGACAATCGCCAGAATCACGGCAAGCGCAAGACCAAGCTGTGAGGCGATCCGGGCACGGGGTTGAGACATGACAGCTCCTGGCCGAGCGACCAGATAATCCTGATCACGATGCACACTCGGCAATATTCAAAGGGAATTGCGACGAACCTGCACGAAGGTTCCATCTGCAGATATTCGGCGGCAAACCTGAATACTTGAGTAAACAACGAGGATATGGCTCAAGGCCTCTACTGACGTGGCTCTATCGATTCAGCTCAGGTGATCGACATCCGGTAAATCCATGGCCCGGACCTCCCCGAGCAGGAAATCGCTGAGGCGGCGCAAACGTTCACCTCCCGGACGGGTTTTCGGCCAGACCAGGTAATAATTCTCACCGCTGGCCACGGCGGTCGGCCACGGCAGACTCAGACGCCCCTGTGCGACATCCTCCGCCACCATCAGCAAATCGCCCATGGACACGCCGTAACCCCGGGCTGCGGCGATCATGCCCAGCTCCAGTGTGTCGAAGACCTGCCCGCCCTTGAGTGACACCTGATCATCCACGCCCATGCGCACCAGCCATGTGCGCCAGTCGCGGCGGTCCGGCGTCGGGTGCAGCAGTTCGGTGCTGGCCAGACGCGCAACGTCCCACGGCTGATCCTTCAGCAGATTCGGCGCGCCCACGGGAATCAGCTCCTCGGGAAACAACAGCGTCGCCTCCCAGTCCGGCGGAAAATGCCCGTTGCTGAGGATCACGGCGCAGTCGAACGGTTCTTGATTGAAGTCCACCGAGTCGATGTCCATCCAGGCGCTGGTCAGTTGCACCTCGTTGCCCGGCTGCAAGTGCCGAAAACGGCTGAGCCGCGCCAGCAGCCAGCGCATGGTCAGCGTCGACGGGGCTTTCATGCGCAAGATGTCGTCTTCGGCGCGCAAGGTATTGCAGGCACGTTCCAGGGCGGTAAAACCGTCACGAATGCCGGGAAGGATCAGCCGCGCCGACTCGGTCAATTGCAGGTTGCGTCCGCTGCGGTGAAACAGACGACAGGCGAAATGCTCTTCGAGCGTACGAATATGCCGACTGACCGCACTTTGGGTGATCGACAGTTCTTCCGCCGCACGGGTAAACGAGCTATGCCGCGCCGCCGCTTCAAATGCGCGCAAGGCATACAAGGGTGGAAGACGACGGGACATCGGCAAAGCTCCTGAGGCGCAGTTGCACAACGTTAGCAGAAACTTGCCAGCATGAGTTTGACTCATGCCACCCATCCTTTTTATCCCTTTGTGCAATCCCCGTGAAGCGCCGAGAATCAGCGTTCTCCTGATTTCCCTGGGGTTTCCTTTTTCTCTTCGATAGTCGAGCGTGATGATCATGCAGCATCCAGCACGTACCGAACTCTGGGCCATCCTGCGGCTGGCGGGGCCGCTGATTGCCTCGCAGTTGGCGCACATGCTGATGGTCCTCACCGACACCTTGATGATGGCGCGCCTGAGTCCCGAAGCGCTGGCCGGTGGTGGCCTGGGTGCGGCGACGTATTCGTTTGTGTCGATCTTCTGCATCGGCGTGATCGCCGCAGTCGGCACCCTGGTGGCGATCCGTCAGGGCGCCGGCGATATCGTCGGGGCTGCGCGACTGACCCAGGCCGGGTTGTGGCTGGCCTGGCTGATGGCGCTGGTGGCCGGGTTGCTGTTGTGGAACCTCAAACCAGTGCTGCTGCTATTCGGCCAGACCGAAACCAACGTCCACGCCGCCGGCCAGTTCCTGCTGGTCCTGCCGTTCGCCCTGCCCGGTTACTTGAGCTTCATGGCCCTGCGCGGATTCACCAGCGCCATCGGCCGGGCGACGCCGGTGATGGTCATCAGCCTGGGCGGCACCGTGGCCAACTTCCTGCTCAACTATGCGTTGATCACCGGGATGTTCGGCCTGCCAAAACTGGGCCTGATGGGTATCGGCCTGGTCACGGCCATTGTCGCCAACCTGATGGCCGTGGCGCTCGCGCTACATATCCGGCGGCATCCGGCCTACGACGCTTATCCACTGCGCCAGGGTTTGTCGCGACCTAACCGTCAGTACTTGAAAGAGCTGTGGCGCCTCGGCCTGCCCATCGGGGGCACCTACGCGGTGGAAGTCGGGTTGTTTGCATTCGCGGCGCTGTGCATGGGCACCATGGGCAGCACGCAACTGGCCGCGCACCAGATCGCCCTGCAGATTGTTTCCGTGGCGTTCATGGTACCGGCGGGGATTTCCTATGCGATCACCATGCGCATCGGCCAGCATTACGGCGCCGGGCAGTTGCTGGATGCGCGGCTGGCGGGGCGGGTCGGGATCGCGTTCGGGGCTGCGTCGATGCTCGGGTTCGCGATGGTGTTCTGGTTGTTGCCCAATCAGTTGATCGGCCTGTTCCTGGACCATAACGACCCGGCGTTTCGCGACGTCATCAACCTCGCTGTGAGCCTGCTGGCGGTCGCCGCATGGTTCGAGCTGTTCGACGGCACGCAAACCATCGCCATGGGCTGCATTCGCGGGCTCAAGGACGCCAAGACCACCTTCCTGGTCGGACTCGGTTGCTATTGGCTGATCGGGGCACCGGCCGCATGGTGGATGGCGTTCAACTTGAACGGGGGGCCAACGGGCGTCTGGTGGGGGTTGGCGCTGGGCCTGGCGTGTGCGGCTGTGAGTCTGACGCTGGCGTTCGAGTGGAAGATGAAAGGAATGATCCGGCGCGAGCCTGCGTCGCAGCGTTTCGAGGCCATTCAGACCGAATGATGTCCCTGTGGGAGCGAGCCTGCTCGCGATGAGGCCGTGTCAGTTAACATTGATGTTGACTGATATTGCGCTATCGCGAGCAGGCTCACTCCTACAGGGGTTTTGGGTTAGCTCACGACGCCCAGCGCCGGCAGCTGATCGCTGTCAAACGTCAAATACTCAATCAAATCCATCAGCGGCAGCGGCTTGCTGATCAGGTAACCCTGCACCTGATCGCAACCAAACCCACGCAGCAAATCCAGTTGTTCTGTCGTTTCCACGCCTTCAGCGACCACTTCAAGATTGAGGTTGTGCGCCAGGTTGATCATCGCGTGCACCAGTTTGCGATTCTCTTCGCGCTCTTCCATGCCGCCGACGAAGCTCTTGTCGACCTTGAGCAGGGCAATCGGCAGGCTGTTGAGGTGCACGAAGGACGAGAACCCGGTGCCGAAGTCATCCAGAGAAAAGCGCACGCCCAGTCGCCCGAGGGCATCCATGGTCTGCTTCACCAGATCACTGCGGCGCATCACCGCGGTTTCGGTCAGCTCGAACTCCAGCCATTGCGCCTCGACGCCGCGCTCGGCAATCAGCCGGCTCAGGGTCGACAACAATTGGCTGTCCTGAAACTGACGGAACGACAGGTTGATCGCCATATGCAGCGCCGGCAAACCGCGCTCGCGCAGCGCCTGCATATCGCGCAGGGCGCGGGAAATCACCCAGTAACCGAGCGGCACGATCAAACCGCTTTGCTCGGCCAGCGGCACGAATTCGCTGGGCGCCAGCAAACCACGCTCGGCATGGCGCCAGCGCACCAAGGCTTCGAGGCCGACGATTTTGCCGTCCTCAAGGTTCAGGCGTGGCTGGTAATGCAACTCCAGTTCGTCACGACGCAAGGCCCGGCGCAGCTCGCTTTCGAGATCGGCCATGCTGCGGGCGTTGCGGTTGATGCGTTCGTTAAAGATATGAAAGGTGCAGCCCTGAGTGCTTTTGGCTTGCTGCATGGCGATGTGCGCATGCCACATCAGAGGGTCGGCGCCAGCCTGGGCCCGGGCATGGGCGATGCCTAGGCTGGAACCGATCAGCAGGCTTTCGCCATCGACCCAATAAGGTTCGGCCAGGGCTTCGGTGATGCGTTCGGCCATCCATTCGGCGCGTTGCGGCGCACGACGGGTGTCGATCAGCAGAGCGAATTCGTCGCTGCCCAGGCGCGCCAGTTGATCGCCGGCTTCAAGCTGACTTTTCAGCCGCGCGACCACTTGCAGGATCAACCGGTCGCCGGCCTGGTGGCCGAGGGCGTCGTTGGCGTGACGGAAGTTGTCGAGATCCAGGTGACCGAGGGCCAGGCCGCGGCCGTCGTTTTCCGCCAGACGCGCTGCCAGCAAGGTCTGGAAACCCTGACGGTTGGCGATGCCGGTGAGCGGGTCTTGCTCGGCCAGACGCTGCAAGGTGTTTTCCAGCACACCACGCTCGCGCACATGGCGCAGGCAACGGCGCAACATGCCGGGATCGAGATGATCGCGCACCAGCCAGTCGCTCACACCATCAGGCGGCGACGTCGGCTCGTGCTCGAGCAGCAACACCGTCGGCAGGTTGCAACGACCGGGCGCAGGCTGCAGGGCAGGAATCGTCAACAACACCGCACCGCGGTTGTCATCGAACAGACTGCTGACCGAGTCCCAGCTCGGAGCGCTGATGAGCACGGCCGAGCTCCCCATCGGAGCCAGACACTCGCGCAACAACGCTGCCCACGCTGGCTCTTCGGCCAGTAGCAGCAAACGCAAGGGTTCGACAGGCGTAGACAAGCTAGCTCCCTAGACTCTGCAAAGATGTAGGCGGC